>JACCEC012722394.1_pt1 | contig 13532 bp, 7 predicted proteins | sample 7450121 | NCBI WGS metagenome assembly JACCEC01 (sample SAMN15323455, study PRJNA562643) | freshwater metagenome | isolation source: river surface water | place: USA:Blue River Watershed | collected 2017-08-18 | reverse complement strand
TGGCGCAGACATTGATGTGACCCTGCGTGGTGCGAACATGACTGAGTTTGAACAACTCAGCAATATGTACAGCGCGGATGATTTGTTGGCAGCGGGCGTAGACAACATCCAACTGAGCCTCAACGGAGAGGCTCAGCTGGATGCTGTGCTGAGCGACGCAGGTCAAGCGGCATTTGCTGACCTGAATGCGGATGGTTTGAAAGTCAGCGGCACGATCGATGTGAACGCTGCAGCGGTGAGCATCACAGATACGCAAGCGCAACTGTTGGTCTCGGATGGCTTGCAGTTCACGGTCGACAGCACGAATGTGAGCTTGGACGCCAGCGCGTCAGGCACGCATTTGACAACCAGCCTGAAAGAGCTGAACAAGCTCGGCGTAGACAACGTGCTGCTGACCGGCGTCGATGGCACATTCATAACAGACACCCTCCAACTCGATTTAGGAACAGGTGTTTCTGGATCGGTGGGCGATCTGCCTGTGTTTGGTGACATAGACGGCAATCGTTTCATCGATTCGAATGAAGACCAGTTGCTCAAAGTCATTTTGGATGTTGACACAGCGGCACAACTTCACCAACTCGGAACCCTCGCTGCTGATACAACGGCTGACTTCACCCTCGGCAACACCGGCATCGACCGCATTGACTTGTCATTGGCAGGTCAGTCTCAGCTGAACGCCTTGCTCAACTCTGAGACATTGCACACCGATATCCAAGCCATCCGTTCTGACGCGGTTGGTGTGAACACCATTGACATGGTGACCCACAGCAACATCGCCATCAATCAATCACAAATGAGTGCCCTGATCAGTGAAGGCCTGCACTTCGCCTTCAATGATCAGGTTACTCTGCACGCCTCTGGCACCTACCTCAACACAAGCCTGCACAGCAAGCACATTGACCTCACCAAGATGGGTATCGATGCCATCGTCTTGTCTGAGTCCACCATTGATGATTTGCGTGTCAACGGCGCTGAAAACATCAATGCTTCGTGGAGCAGTGATTTAGACATCAGCCTCGATCTGGGTCAACACAAATTCAACAACTTGGGCGGCATCGCCAGCACTTTGGCTGAGGCAGGCATTGACCACATCAACGTTGGTGTGGATCACATCTTGTCTGATGACTTCAGCAGCCTGTTCTTGCAGCGTCTGCATGCCAACACCGGCATTGACCTCAATGTGTCCATAGACGCTGAAGCGGCAAACAATGCTGGCAATGACTTTGCTGCGGTTTTGAACGACATCAGCCAAGGCATTCAGTTTGCACACGGCAACGACTACGGCACGCTCATTGACGCGCTTACCTTGGCAGGTGTGAACCGATTCGACATTGAGTCCAAGGCCAACTTGGTGGTGGCTGATGAATTGGCCTCTGCTTTGCACGACGCAGGCATGTTGAGCGCATTGCCCGACTCGAACATCGAAATCGATGCCAACAAACTCAATGTCCTGAACAGCACCCTCAAAGGCATGGCCGACCTGGGCGTTGACAAAGTCATGACCGATCAAGATCATGTCTACATTGGTTTGGGCCAAGAAGCTGTCAGCGTGCATGACTTGTTAGACATCTTGTCAGCCTTCACCGGTGTGGACAAACTGGTGACAGGCGACAACACTCACACCAGTTTGTTGGTTGACGAAGCCACGGGCAACGCCTTGCTCAACCATGCACAAGCGCAAGAAGTCTTGTCCACACTCAGTAAGCTTGGATTCAATGAGGTTGACATCATCGGCCAAGAAAATGACCTGGCTGTGATCAAGGGCGGCTTCTCGTTCGAGCCTGCTGTGGCCCAAACACAGTTGTCGCAAGTTGAGGTCAAGATGTTGGGTGTTGACGACTATGACGACCTCACCCAGCACATGAGCCCAGACATCTTGAGCAAAGTCAAGGGCCAGTGATTTTTAATCTAACATCTGGCACATGAATATGTCCGCCTCGCCCTCAGCGCCGGTGATCCCGCCATCACAGGCGCCTGTGCGCAAATTGCTCATTGAATGCCGGCGTGCATTTTGGGCTGCTTTTGCCATGACATTTGTCATTGACATGCTCAGCATCACGCCGTTGCTCTACATGATGAGCGCTTATGACAGGGTATTGTCATCTCGCAGTGGTGTGACCTTGGTTTCGCTGACTCTTGTTGTCATTGCTTTTTATATTTTTTGGTCAGCACTTGAATGGATACGTGCGCGCTTGATGGTGCGCTTGTCTTTGCGCATCGATTGGGACCTCGCTGCCAACGTGTTTGACGCTTCTTTCAGGCGCTATGTCGGCAGAAAAAACGTCAACGTTCATCAACTGCTGGGCGATTTGCAGTCCCTGCGCCAGTTTCTAACGGGGCAGCCCGTCCTTTCTTTGATGGACGCACCTTTTTCAATTGTTTTCATCATCATTGGTGCCATCTTCCATCCTCTTTTGGCTATCTTCGCCACGGTGGCTTCGGTTTTGATGGTGGCAGTTTCTTACTTCACACTTCGGGTGACCAGCCCGATCCTGAAAGAATCTAACGACGCCAACACCGAGGCCTCTCGGGTGGCCGCTATCAGCTTGCGACAAGCAGAAACCACCATGGCACTTGGCATGTTGGGCGGTGTGCGCAACCGCTGGTATTCACAACATCGTCAGTTCCTCACCAACCAAGTCAACGCCAGTGAAGCCACTGGGCTGATGGGGGGTGTTTCTGGGTTTTTGCAAAAGGCATTGCCCTCCTTGCAAATGGCTTTGGGTGTTTGGTTGGCCATGGAAAACCTCATCACGGGTGGCATGGTCATGGTCGCTTCTATGTTGATCAGCAAATCGGTTGCGCCCATTCAAAAACTCATTGGCAATTGGAAAGACATCGTCGCTGCAAGACAGGCCTATGACCGTCTCAATGTGCTTTTGTATGAGGACATTGGCAACACCAACAAAATGAAACTCCCACCACCCGAGGGTCGGCTGGAAGTGGTCAACGCTGCTGCAGTGCCACCCGCGCATGACAAGGCGGTGTTGTTAGACATCAATTTTTCATTGAAGCCTGGTCAGGTGCTTGCCGTTGTGGGGCCCAGTGCGGCTGGTAAATCGTCACTGGTCAAGTTGTTGCTAGGCGTTTGGACGCCTGCGCGAGGCTCGGTGCGTCTAGATGGCGTTGAAATCTCAGACTGGAGCCATGACGAAGTTGGGCCCTTGGTGGGCTATGTGCCTCAAGAAATCGAATTCTTTGAAGGCACCATTGCTGAAAACATCGCTCGTTTGGGTGAAGTTGATCCACAAAAAGTGGTGCACGCTGCCAAACTCATTGACATGCATGACACCATCTTGACCCTGCCCAAGGGTTACGACACCATGCTGGGCGAAACAGGTTATGCGCTCTCTGGCGGGCAGCGTCAACGCTTGGCCATTGCCCGAGCCGTCTATGGCATGCCCAAGTATGTGGTCATGGATGAGCCCAACTCCAACTTAGACGAGCCAGGCGAAAACGCCCTCATTCAAACTGTTCAAGCCCTCAAAGAAAACGGATCAACCGTCATCATCACAACCCACCGACCACGTTTGGTCAGCATTGTGGAGATGATGTTGGTGTTGCGTTCCGGCAAGCAAGTGGCGTTTGGCCCGTCCAAAGAAATGCTCGAAGCCGTGCGTAAATTGCAAGTGGTTCAGTCTGAAGAGGGGCAACCCAACGACGAACCTCCCGCAGACGTTGCCGTGGCAGGAGCTGCCCCATGAGCACAGAACAAACCAACGACTTGACCCCGCCACCCGGCAAAGTTTGGTCAAAGATATTGCAAACCGACGGCAAGCTCACAGCTTGGATTGACAGCTGGAACCCTTACCAACCCGATCGACTCAGGGGGAAAGAGCTCAAGCCCGTTGAAATCGAAGAGTCTGAAATTCGCAAGCAAGCCTCTAAATATTTTCTGATCTTCTTTGGCGCTTTTTTGCTTTGGGCCATGTTGGCCCCCATCGATGCTGGTGTCACTGTGCAGGGCAACGTCAGCGTTTTGGGCAACCGCAAGCAAGTGCAACACCCCACCGGCGGCGTGGTCGAGGAAATTCTGGTCAAAGAGGGCGCTGAGGTTCAAAAAGGCGACATTCTGATTCGCGTCAACCCTCTCAAAAGCGAAGCTGAACTCACAGGCGTTCAGTTGCAATACATCAACCTGTTGGCTTCTGAATCTCGTCTCAAAGCAGAACGCGATGGCACAGGTGGCATCAAGTGGTCAGAAGAACTGGCCAAAAGTTTTCCCAACGACCCCCGCGTCGAAGAGGCCAAAGCCCTGCAAACCAAACTGCTTGATTCGCGTCGCTCAGAATTCAGCAGCCAAATCGCCAGTTTGAACGAGCAAATCAACGGGCTTGGCAAAGTCATGGACTCGTATCGCATCCAGCTCAAAACCCTGGATGAGGAAATGCGAAGCACCAAATCGTTGGCAAAAGACGGCTTTGTGCCCCAAAACCAAGCCAACCAAGCCGAACGTCAAAAATCAGACCTTGACTCACGCATTGCCAGCAACCAAGCTGACATTGCACGTGCCAGGTTGCAAATCAACCAAGCCAGAAGTGCTTTGTTGAAAGACATTGACACGCAGTTGCAAGAAATTCAAAAAAACCGCGACGCCTTGCTCAGCAAGCTAGACGCCTCCAAGTTTGACCGCGAGCTCACTGCTATTCGCGCGCCAGTCACCGGCAGCGTTGTGGGCCTCAAAGTGTTCACTGTGGGTGGCGTGATCACCAGCTCTCAGCCCCTGATGGAAATCGTCCCCAAAGACGAAGTGCTCATCGTTCAAGCCAAAGTCACCCCTAACATCATCGACAAGGTGCGCATTGGCATGGAAGCTGACATGCGCTTCACCGCATTTAACCAATCCACCACCCCCGTCATTCCAGGGCGTGTCACGGTCTTGGGTGCTGACAAAGAACCCTCTCAAAACCCCAACGAAGAGTTCTATTTGGCGCAGGTCGAAACCACCAAAGAGGGCGTGCAACTTCTGGCTGGGCTCAAAGTGCAGCCAGGCATGCCAGTAGATGTGGTCATCAAAGCCGGCGAGCGCACCTTCATGAGCTACTTGCTCAAACCTCTCACAGACAAGATGGCCAGAGCCTTCAAGGACTGATGTTGGTTCGACAACACCTCGGTATCTTGAAACAAAGGTTTTTTCGGTTTCTACGTATTTTTTTGTGAAAATTGCATAAATTCTGATAAATTTGCGAATGTCTGTCCTAAACACAAAGACTGTAAAGATGATACTAATTAGCTCAAAACGAGCCGCATTTGGCGTGCTTGCTGCGGTAGCCATGTCCCTGCCGGCACATGCGCTAGATCTGGCGCAAGATTTCTCCAAAGCTCTCAGGTTCGATCCATCGTATCAATCTGCATTGGCTGAAAAAGCCGCAGGTCTTGCTTCAGCTTCGCAGGCCGGTGCCGCTTACTTCCCGCAGTTCAAGTTTGACACCACGCGTATGCCAAGCGACATGTCCAACCGTCGCACCGCAACCATCACACAACCCGTGTTTGATGTGGGTAACTGGGCCACCATGATGCAGTCTGAGCCTCGCAGGGGCAACGCTGAAGCCACCTTGCTCATCAAGCAGCAAGACTTGGCTTTGCGCTTGCTCAAAGCAGCCAATGCCATCATCGTTGCCAACGAAAACATTCGGCTCAACAAAGCCAAAATGGAAGCCCTCAACCAACAAGCCGAGCGTGCCAAACGCTTGCTAGACGCTGGCCAAGGCACCGTCACTGATTTGCGAGACATCGAAGTCAAGGCCGCTCAAGCGCGTGCGCAACAGTTGTTGCTTGAAACACAGTTGGGCGTGTCCGCCAAGCAATATGCAGCCATCACAGGCGAAGCGCCCGTGACCAGCAACTTTTTGTTGCCCAAAGACCAAGGCGCTATCAAACTCAAACAAGTCAACGAGTATGTGATGGATACCCTCCAAAGCAACCCTCAAATTTTGGCCGCCCGTTCTTTGCTGAAAGTCTCTGAGCTAGACCTCACCAAAGCCAAGGGTTCGCTTGCACCCACTGTCAACGCCATCCACAGCCAAAGCACCACCACGTCTAATGCCACCGCCACGCAGAACACCATCAGCTACACAGGTGTGTCCTTGTCGCTGCCCCTAGCCGCGGGTAATTTTTATGGCATAACCAGCGCCACAGCCAACCTAGAAAAGGCAAAAGAAGCTGTCCGCGATACAGAAGAAAAGTCCAAACTCGAAGTTGAGCGTTTGCGCGCATTGGTTGCCTCGGGCACCCAGGTGTTGCTCATTCAAAAAGACGCCATTGCGTCGGCAGAGCTCAGCGTTGAAGCCAACACCAAAAGCTACCAAGGCGGCGTTCGCTCTGCTGTCGATGTGCTCAACGCCATTCAAACCCTCTACCAAGTCAAGAGTGACTTTGCCAATGCCGTGGTGCAGCAGGCAGAAAACCTCATGCAACTGCTTAACCTCACCAACCCCAACGTCGACAGTACGTTTGCTGAGTCCTCACGGTTTTTGTTAGCGCGTTAATTTATTCAACATGGCTTGGCTGAGCGAAAAAGAGCGCCGCAAACTCGACGAACACTCCAGCGAGCTTCAAGCTCGTCTTGAGGCTATTGAGTCAAGCTTGCGTAATGCCACGCTTGAAAACGATGTTTTAAAAACCGAAAAAACAAAGTTAACCAAGCAAGAGGCCGAGCTTCGTGCGCAGCTGGAAAAACAGCTCGAACAATCAAACACAGCACTTGCTAACGCCACCAAAGAACTTGATCAGGCAAAAAACACATCGCAAGCGCAAACCAAAGAACTCGACGCCGCCAAAACCCAGCTCAAAGAAATAGCCCCTCTCAAGTCCCAAGTTGAAAAGCTTCAATCAGATTTGGCCAGCGCGGTTAAGTCTCGTACTGACACTGAGGCCTCTCTTGCCAAAGCTAAGACAGAGCTAGAGCAGGCCAAAAACGCCAGCCAAGTCAGCGCAAAAGAAATCGAAACGCTCAAGGCGCAGTTAAGCAAAGCTCAGCAAGACAGCCAAGCCCAACAGGCCAAGCTCACGCAAGAGCGCGACGAAGTTAAAAAAGAGCGCGACCAAGCCCACAAAGATCGGGACCAAGCTCATAAAGAGCGCGACCAAATCAAAACCACCAGCGCACAAGCCGCTGCAGATTTGGCCAAAAAGAACAAAGAACTCGCCAGCTTGCAAGCCGCCAAAGAAGACGCTGTGCAAGAAAACGAATTGTTGCTCTTGCAACTGATGCAAGCGCAAGAAGAGCTGGTTGAATACTACGAAGAAAAAAACCGTTTCGAAAAACTCTTCGAAGCCTACAAAGCCAGATGGGACCGTTTAGAGCAGCGCTATCCCAACTACATCGACTTTGGCGGCATCGAGCTTGTATCGTTTGACGCCGTCTCTGAAATACCCTCCATCACTTGGCGCGTGAAAGACTTTGCGCAAGCAGGCATTGCCTACAGCGAGTTTTACTTTCAAACCGTCATGCAAGACGGTTTACCAGGCTTGGCAGTCATTGCTGACGCCAACCATCTGCCCGAGCTCGACTCAGCCTTAGTGCCCAAACTGCTGCAAACCAATGCCAAGCAGTTGGGTTTGTTTTTGAGTTTTACCAACACCGAGTTCAGGCAAATCAGAGCTGCCGCCACAGTCTTGGCGCAGCTCGAAGCCATCAGCTGGAAAGACTTCACACTGCCTTCGCAGTTTGACCTGGCCTTTTGGCGGCCCATTCTCAAGCAGCTCATTGAGCAAGTGCAAGCCTTGCCAAGTGTCTTGCGCTACGACCAAGTCAAGCTCAAGCGCGAGCTCATCAACCCCGACTACGAGCACCTGTGGCTTGAATTCCAAGGCCTTCACTACGGCAACATCCATTTGCGCAAATTTGAAGCTCGCTTAGGTGCAGCGTTGGTGCAGGCAGATGGGTTTTCGAGTTTTCCTAAGTTTGAAATTCCGCTCATCGACGGCAAAACCAAGCCCTTTGAGAGCTGGTATGCAGAATCGCAAGACGACAGCGGTGCCAAGCTTGAGCTCAGGTTGTCGCTAGAAAAAAATGTGTTTGACGCAGCCGTCTGGTCCAAGCTGAGCGACACCGACAAAGCCTTCATGCTGCGCCTCGTTTACGCCTTTCCCGAAGCGCTCAAGCGCCTAGAGGCACAGCATGTGGCCATCCATCGACCATGGGCCACCTGGGTTGACTTTGCCAAGGCGGCCGTCAATGTGTTTGAAGTCAATCGCCGCGCCACCAAAACAGCGGTAGACGCTGACAAAGCACTCAACACCACACCCGCTGAGCCCAAAGCAAAGGCTCAACCCAAAGAAGAAGTGCAAGCTGCAAAGCCCAAACCTCAAGCCAAAGGGCCCAAGGTCATCAGCATCGCCAGTGCACCTGCCAAAAAGAAAACCCGAAGCACTCAAACCGCTACAGCCCCTAAAACAAAAAAGAAATAAACACAGCAGTGGTTACCAAACAAGAAGTCACCTTAGCCTACCAATTGCTATTGGGTCGTACCCCCGAGAGCGATGATGTGGTCAACAACTTTTGCCAAAACGCGCAAACCATTTTGCAGCTGCGTGAGAGCTTCATCAAATCGCCCGAGTTTGTGCAGCGCATGTCTGAAATATTGCAGCAGCCACAAGCCGTCAGGCACCGACATCCATTTACCTTGCCCAAAATTCCGGTTGAAACGCAAGTTACCGACGAGGTCATGGACCAAATGTTTGAGCGCATTCACAAAGAATGGGAACACCTTGGCCAAACCGAGCCGTATTGGTCTGTCGTTACGCAGCCGCAGTACTACCAGTCAGAATTTCAAAACCACCGCGAGCAGTTTTACACCTCCGGCAACTACACCTGCCAATTGTTTTTGGCCGCCCTCAGGCGCTGCGGCATCAGCCCAACACAACTTGAAACATGCCTAGAGGTTGGCTGTGGCGTAGGCCGAGTCACGGCCTACTTGGCAGGCGCGTTTGCAAAAGTCATTGCGGCTGATATTTCCCAAAGCCACCTCAACATCAATGCGCAATACCTGCAAGAAAAAGGCATACAAAACGTCGAGCTAACCCACTGGCACACCATCGGTCAACTCAGAAACCTGCCGCAAGTTGACGCCATCTTGTCTGTCATTACCTTGCAACACAACCCACCGCCCGTCATGGCGTGGATGCTTGGCGCACTGTTGTCCCACCTCAAATCAGGTGGTGTGGCTTACATACAAATACCCACCTACCGAGCAGGCTATATTTTTGAGGTCGAGCGCTACCTTCACTCCACCCCCCCCAACACGCTGGAGATGCACTTTTTGCCGCAGTCTGATGTGTTTGAAATCATCAGCCAATCTAACTGCCATTGCCTAGAAGTGCGTGAAGACGGCATGGTGGGCGATGAAGACAAAATGCTCTCCAACACCTTCCTCATTCAAAAGCTTTAAGGCAAGGTAGCGGCTTCATAAGTGACCATGTTAGACCGCACAAAATCAAAACTCGATGTGCACCTGGCCAGGCAGTTTGCATGGTTGCTACGCAAAGACCTGCGTGAAACCTTTCAGAGTGTGCAAGACCCCGCCTTTGTCGAGTGGTGGCTCATCAAAGGGCGGGTCGACTTTCCTGGCTGGGCTGAGGGTGATGACCCTGCTGACCTAGCCGCCCTGTTTGCCCCCAATGGCTCAGCCACTTTGGGCGGCGTGCAAATAGAAGTGCCCAAGTTTTCAGGGCTGATGGCCAAATACCGACCCGACGCGGTGCGGCAATTTGCATCTGAAGGCAAACTAGACAACGAAAAGTTTTTTGCCTGGACCATCACCCGTGGCATTGCCGAGCACAAACTCTGCCCTTATGTGCCGCGCAGCTTGGTCGCCATGCTAGACCAACCCGTGCGCTTGGCGCAACAAGACCCAGCCGAGGGCGATGCCCAAGTGCCAGCCGTCAGCTTGCTCATGTACTTGTTGTGGCTGTTGCTCGACAGCAAAAGCCAACAGGTGAGAAACATACAACACCCCGATGGGCGCAAAGTGTTTTTGGGCTGGTTCTTTGGGGTGGTCGGCCAGCTAGAACTGAGCCCCTTGCTGGCAGGCCGCTGGAAGGCATGGCTCAAAAGCGTGGGCCCCCAAGTGCTGCAAGACAACTACCCAAAACCCAACGAGTTGGGCTGGCTGACGCTTTCACAAACCCCAGCTCAAGCCAAGCCATACCCCGCTGTGGTGCCAATAGCCAACGACAAACCCTTTGGCCTCAACATTTATGGCTTTGCCTATGGCGAGCTAGGCATAGGCGAAGACCTGCGCATGGCCGTAGAGTGTTGCGAGGCGGCCAACATTCCTTACCATGTGGTCAATGTGGACGCTGGCGACACCCGCCAGGCTGACATGCACCTCAAGGGCAAGGTCAGCGAAGGCACCGTGCCACCACCTTACAACACCAACCTGTTTTGCCTGCCCGCGTTTGACACCGTCAGCCGTGTGTTCATGCAAAAAGGCGCAGCAGTTTTTGAGGGCTACCGCAACATCGGCTGGTGGCCGTGGGAGTTGTCGGTCTTTCCCAAGGCTTGGAAACCCTATGCGTTTGAGTTGGTAGATGAAGTGTGGGCCAGTAGTAAGTTTATGTACGACATGTACGAGCAGTCCACAGACAAACCGGTGAAGTTGGTGCCCTTGGCCGTCAGCGTGGACCGCATGAAGCCCTACCCACGCAAGCACTATGGATTGCCTGAGAAGAAGTTTTTGTTTCTCTATATTTTCGATTTCAACTCGTCGGTGGCTCGCAAAAACCCGATGGCTGCTGTTCAGGCTTTTAAACAGGCTTTTGAGCCTAAAGATAACTCTGTGGGCTTGGTGCTTAAAACCATGAATACCAAGCCAAACAACCCTGAATGGCAGGCCTTTTTGAAAGAATGCCAAACCGATAAGCGCATACAGTTAATTACCGAAACACTAGACCGCCCTGAAGTGTTGGGGCTGATAAATGCCTGTGATGCTTATGTGTCGTTGCATAGGGCAGAGGGGTTTGGGCGGACATTGGCGGAGGCGATGCTGTTAGGTAAGCCTGTGATTGCTACTAATTACTCGGGTAATGTCGATTTCATGCACGCGATGCTTGCATATCCAGTTCCACATACTGAATCTTTAGTGGATATAAAATTCTATCAATGGGTCGAGCTTGATGATTATTCAGTTTGGGCTGAATCAAATATTGAATCAGCAGCGAACAGTATGCTGGAAGTACGAATTATAAGATTTGATGAAATTACTAGAAAATTATTTATTAATGAAGCGAATGAATTGTTTGGCATTGACCGGGTCTCTAGTCTTCTCGTAAATTCTTTATAAAGAATGAAGAAAATAAATTAATATGAAAAAGAAAATACAACAACTTAGATTAGATTTGAGCTTGAAAAATTATGAGTCTGTTCTTAAAGATGCAAGAGAGTTAAAGAGGTCTTCAACAGGGTTGGATTTTTTAGATAGCCTAATTAGATTTTGTGAAAATAAAGTAAGTCCTTCAAATCAATATATTGCTGATGAACGACTGCAATGCTCATTATCGTCTAACGCGAAAAATGATTTAATTTTAAACATAGTTGATATCACAAAAAATATAACAGGCAACAATTATCCAGATACATGCAGAAAGCCTGGTGAGCATCTTTTATCTGGGGATTTAAGTAATGTAACAATTGTAATTCCTGTATATAACAGAAACAAAATTTTGAGTATGACGCTAGCTGCGATAACGCATCAAACATACCCTTCGCATTTGATAGAAGTTGTAGTTGTCGATGATGGTAGTACACCGGGAACGATAGAGATAATTAATAAATTTGAAAAGTTACTTGATATCAAGTACTACTGGCATCCTGATAAAGGCTATAGGCCTGGCCAAGCTCGCACCGCAGGCATGAAGTTGGCAAGCACTGAAAATATAATCACTTTAGATTGTGACATGTTGCCAACGAAGCATCTTGTTGCTGAATTCATGTACATATTAAATAGACACAGAGATAGGGTTTTAATTGGACCTAGAAGATATGTTTGTACAGATCATTTGCATGTGGATGACTTAATCGAGAGTTCTTATTGGATTGATACTTTGCCTGATGTCTCGACAAATAATAACGTAGCGACTGGCGCATGGATGGGAAAAAAGACGGTTGATTGGCGTCATAATTTTTATAAAAGAACTGATTTTTTAAAGAATTCAGTATTTCCATTTATCGCATTTGCATCAGGAAACGTTGCATACCCTCGCGAAGCATTTATCATGACAGACGGCTATGATGAAGAATTCGAGAAGTGGGGAAGCGAAGACACAGAATTTGGTTACAGATTATTTGCTAAGGGCTACTACATGCAACCTGTAATGGGAGCGCTAGCATTGCATCAAGAACCGCCTGGCGGCGAAAATGAAGTGGATAGAAAATCTGGTTATGTGACAACTAAAGATATTTTGAAAGAGAAATGTCCACTTTACAGCAGAGACTATGAGCAGGGGCGCAAATATACTGTTCCAAAATACGCATTCATTAACAATACTAATCTAAATAAAGAAGACTTTGTTGATTATGTTGAAGGTTTTGATTACTCAGATAAAACAATTTTAAATGACATATCTATTAAGCAAAATGCTAATGAAATAAGGGCGCTTCTTAATAATGAAAGCGCATCTTTTTTTGTTGTGATTAATGAGGCTTTGGAGCTTAAAGTACCACAGATTATTGATAATGAATTAAAAAGCTTAGATCAAGATCTCCTGATCATGTTTGATAATTTAAATCCTAAATTTAAGAGTAGTTTTAATATCATTTGGCGAGGTCAGTTAGAGCGTTTCTTGAATTTTGGGGGCGTAGCATGAGCTGGAAAACTGGACTGAATGACAATTGCATCGTGTTCGATGAAGGGTGGCAATACCCTGCAATCACAGAAAAACATGCCTCAATTCAAATGCTGAAAATTAGCAATTTTTTGCCGTATCAGTTTATTGGTTTTCCATGGGCAACTTTGATTGATTTTAAAAATAGGGCAAAAGAAGATGATGTTTCTAATTATTTGAAAAAATTGAAGTCATGCCCACTGCCACTGTCCGAAAGGCGGATAACTGTTTCGCAGCACATTAGTACACTTAAAAGAATTGATTTCTTCAAGGAAATTGGCATTACCGATATATTTTGCGCTCACGCAACCGATGACAAGTATTTAGTAGATGGAATTCGTATTCATGCATTTCCCCTGTATCCAGTTCAGACGCCAACTCTAGATCCAATTGTTGAAAGTAAGAACTTATCCAAGCCTCGTAAATATCTATATAGCTTTGTTGGAACGTTTCCTGAAAAAGGTTATATATCAGATATTAGGAGAAAGATTTTCGATAACTTCTCAGATTCCGCAGGGAAAATAATACGTAGAAAAGAATGGCATTACGAACAAATCGTATATAAAAAACAAATTGCGGGGCTTGATCTGGATGAGGAAACTAAGATTGAAAAAGCCTCGCAAGAGCAGGAATACAAAAACATACTTGCGGAAAGTACATTCTCATTGTGCCCTTCGGGAAGTGGACCGAACACAATTCGATTATGG
>JACCEC010423337.1_pt1 | contig 13533 bp, 11 predicted proteins | sample 7450121 | NCBI WGS metagenome assembly JACCEC01 (sample SAMN15323455, study PRJNA562643) | freshwater metagenome | isolation source: river surface water | place: USA:Blue River Watershed | collected 2017-08-18 | reverse complement strand
TGGATTGTATAAAAAACTTTCAAAAAAAATTTGTTTCAACTGAAAAAATGAGCAGGTACTGAGGGGGGGTATCGCTTCAAAGTTTCAAAGTCTATTTTCTGAATATACCGTTTCTATTAGTCGAAGTCTTCGCTTATAGCGAAGACTTCGATAAAAATTTGATATTGATTTAGAAATAGTATATAACTACTTTTGAATAATATATGTAATCAATCATCACTATTTTTGGGGCTTCAATAAAACAAATAACATTAAGTATTTTTTTCAAATTATCAATTTTTAGCGTGTATCAATGGAGACTTATGGCAAAATTTTAAATTTAGCTATTCCTATTTTTTTGCTTCTTTTCATCATCGAAAAATGGGCAGAATGGCGAATGGGCAAACAAGTTATTCGTGGGTTAGATAGTGTTTCGAGTTTTAGCTCTGGGATAACAAACGTTGTAAAAGATGTGTTAGGTATTAGTATTCAAATCATTACGTATCAATGGTTGGTTGAAAGGGTTGCTATGGTGCATCTCGAAGCCACTTGGCTAACTTTTTTGATTGCCTTTATTGCGGTAGATTTTCAAGGTTATTGGGTGCATCGCTGGTCGCACGAAATCAATTTTTTATGGAATCGCCACGTGGTTCATCATAGTAGCGAAGATTTTAATTTGGCGTGTGCGTTGCGGCAATCTATCTCTACTTTTGTCAACTATTTTACTATATTGTTGCTTCCTGCTGCTTTATTAGGTGTTCCTGCTCAAATCATTGTTATTATTGCGCCTTTGCACTTATTTTTACAATATTGGTATCATACACAGCTGATTGGCAAACTTGGTTTTTTAGAACATATCATTGTTACGCCGTCTCATCATCGCGTACATCATGCGCAAAATCGGGAATATTTGGATAAAAATCATGGTCAAATTTTCATTATTTGGGATAAAATGTTTGGCACATTTCAAGCGGAATTAGCTGACGTGCCACCTATTTATGGCATTACGCGACCTGCGCGAACATGGAATCCGATTGTTATTAACTTTCAACATCTTTGGCTGATGCTAACTGATGCTTGGCGAGCAAAAAATTGGGGGGATAAAATCCGAATTTGGTTTATGCCGACAGGTTGGCGACCCGCAGATGTGGCGGTGCGCTATCCGATTGATAGTATCAAAGACCCATATAATTTTCAAAAATTTGATACAAATGGTTCGCCGCACCTCATTGCTTGGTCGTGGACGCAGATGTTATTTAATTATTTTCTATTAGTTTATTTTTTTGCAAATATTAAATATATTGGTGTTCCTAAAATTTTTATTTACGGTTTATTCATCTATATTTGTATCTATGCTTATACCGAATTAATGAATAAAAATCATTATGCGATGTATCTCGAAATTTTTAAATCGTTATTTGGCATCGTTTTAATATATGTGTGGGGCGATTGGTTTGGTTCGAGCAGCATTTGGGGGTGGTGGCACACTTATTTCATTGTTGCGTATTTAGTGGTGTCGGCATTGGTAGCGAGCTATTTTACGCTTATCGTTTTTCCAAGAGAGGAAACGGCGTGGAAATCTTTGACTTAAATCAACATTTAAATAATATGAAAAAATACCCCCCTCAGTAAGCAGTTACTGAGGGGGGTATTTTTTTAAAGTGTATATTATTGATATACAATTTTTTAAATTTCTAATGGTTTATCGCGGACTAAAAGTTGGAAACCATTGCCATGAATATTGCTCAACTCAATGAGTGGGTCAGCCGATAATAATTTGCGAAGTTTAGTAATAAAAACGTCCATACTTCGCGCGGTAAAGTAGTCGTCCTGCCCCCAAATCTTGTTGAGTGCATCTGAGCGCGGCACTACGCCATTCATATTTTTACAAAAAAGGCGCAAAAGTTCGGCTTCTTTTGGTGAAAGTTTCGACCAATCTGCCTCTCTTTGTCCTTCAAGGGCTAAAATGCGTTGTGGGTAGTTGAAGGTATATTTTCCTATTTTAAACTCTTTGATTTCGTCTCGTGCGTCAGGTTTCGGGGCGGTGCGTTTGAGTACGGCGTGAATACGCATTAACAATTCTTCTGAATTAAAAGGCTTTGAAATATAATCATCTGCACCAATTTTGAAGCCTTGTAATACATCTTCTTTCATCGTGCGAGCGGTGAGGAAAATGATGGGTACTTCTTTATCTTTTTCTCTAATATCTTTGGCAAGAGAAAAGCCATCTTTTTTGGGCATCATTACATCTAAGACGCAGAGGTTGAATTTTCCTTGCTTTCTGAAAGCGTCCCAACCTGCTACGCCGTCTGTTGCCAACGTTACATCATAATCATTCATTTCGAGATATGAGCGCAAGACATCTCCAAAATTTGGGTCATCTTCTACCAACAAAATGCGTGGTAATGTATTATTTGTAGCCATAAAAAACAGAAATTTTAATTGAGTTTGAACAAAAAAATTAGGGTTATTTTGTTCAAAAGTTTTTTGAAAAAGGTGTTTTAAGGACAAAAATTTTAGAAAACATCAAGCTAATAAGTTGTGCAAAGTTAGCATTATTTTAGTTTTTTCAATATTTTCATTAAATCAAAACAATAATTTCTCTTTATAACGAGACAAGTAATAAAAACGCTTCTTAGGTCGCACAGTTTTTTTGAACGAAAAATAAATGCAAAATATTGTTTGGTGGTGAGCAAAACGCGAAAAAGCCTTTTAGTTTTTTCTCAAAAAACCAAAAGGCTCATCATCAGAATATTTTTCGTGATGTGGTATCTCTTATTCTGATTCGGTCTCGTCAGCAGGGGCAACTACCTTGCCTTTCACCAAAAGTTGACCGCGGTAGTAGAGGTCGCCCTCATGTTGATAAGCGGTATGGCGAAGGTGTGTTTCACCCGTAGTTTTGCAGAGCGACAAAGTGGGCAAAGCGAGTTTGTCGTGACCACGACGATTGCGCTTGCGCATACGTGAATGTCGGTTGCGGGGATTTGGCATGATTGCTAAATTTTATTTGTAAGAAAATAATTTTCAGTTAAGAACCCTTAAAAAGGTTTCATCAATTATTATTATTAAATAATTTTTTCAAGTTTGCAAACGGGTTTTCCGTTTGATTGCTGTTTTCGTCCTCACTTATTGAGGGAGTATGATGAACGGCATTTTCTTCCAATTTTTTTAGCGTTTCAAAGTCGCAAGGCGGCACTTCGTCATTTTCGCAGTCGTAAGCCATGACAGAAGGCAACGCTAAACAAATGTATTCATAAATGTATTTAGCCACGTTCAACTCTGGTTCTTCGGGCGAAATATAGATGATGTCGGCTTCTTCCTCTTTGGGGTCGAGCGTAATTTTCACCGTTAAATATTCCAAGCCGTCAACAGGCAAATCAATATTTGCCAAACATCTGTCGCAAGAGGTTTTGACACTTCCTTCAAACTCGAAGGTAAGCTCAAAAAGTGACGTTTGTTTGTCGAAATCCAGCCACACTTGGAAATCGCCGTCTGTAATTGGGCTATTGTCGAAGTGGGCGAAAAACGATTTATCTATCTGAAAATCAAACTGATGTAAGCCATTTTTCAGACCTTTTATCGGAATCGAAAATTCTCGAAGGGCATTCATGATTCAATTATATTGAATGAATCTTAATTGCAATAATGAAATTTGTAAATTGAATACTATTTAAACATCAACTTTGCAAAAAACGTGCTTTGCTAAGATAGGTTAGCTTTTTGCGGACGCAAAGGTAGCACTTTTTTTATAAAATTTTAGTAAACGCCAATAAAAATGTATAATTTTTTGCTGAAAAACAGCCCAAAACAACAAGAGCGGATATGCTTGACTTGCATATCCACCTACGAAAATAGCGAGTTGCCGAAGGGGTACTGAGGGGTGTATATTCGTTTATGAAGCCCAATCGCGCAGTTTATCCCAAAATCCTTTTTCATCTCTTGGGACATTGTGCGTTTGGAAGTTGGGCATTTGGCGCAATTTTTCGAGCAAATGCCGTTCTTCGGACGTTAATTTTTCCGCTTTCGGAATCCAAACATTCACCACTACTAATTGGTCGCCCTTTCCGTAGCTCTGCACAGCAGGCAGACCTTTGCCTTCTAAACGGAACACCTTACCCGATTGCGTACCCGAAGGGACAGTCAATTTTACACGTCCATCGAGCGTAGGCACTTCTACTTTGGTGCCGAGTGCCGCATCTGCAAAACTGATGAAAAGCGGATACACCACGTTCATACCATCGCGCTGAAAGTGTTCGTGTGCCACTTCTTCGATGCTGACCACCAAATCGCCCGCCAAACCACCTTTCGGAGCGGCGTTACCTTTGCCTTGTACGGAAAGTTGCATACCTTCGGCAACGCCCGCAGGTATAGAAAGGTCTATCATTTCTTCGCCATACACCACGCCATCGCCATTACACGAGCCGCATTTTGACGTAATGATTTGACCCGAACCATTACAAGTAGGGCAAGCAGCCGTAGTTTCCATTACGCCTAAGAAAGTTTGACGCTGTTGACGCACATAACCCGCCCCCCGACACGTAGAACAAGTCGTGACGGCGTTGCGGTCTTTCGCACCCGACCCATTACAAGTTTGACAAACAACCTGTTTTTTTACTTTTATTTTTTTATCAACACCTTTGGCAATTTCTTCTAAGGTAAGGCGCACTTTGATACGCAAATTCGTACCGCGTGGCGATTGCCCTCTACGATTGCCTCCACCGCTAAAAAATGAGCCAAACGGATTGTCGCCGCCGCCGCCGAAAATATCGCCGAAAGCCTGAAAAATATCTTCTGCCGACCTAAAATGAGTGCCACCGCCACCAAATCCACCCCCTTGCTCGAAGGCTGCATGACCCATGCGGTCGTAACGTGCGCGCTTGTCGGGGTCTGATAGGATTTCGTAAGCCTCTGCCGCTTCCTTAAATTTTTCCTCTGCCGTTTTGTCATCGGGGTTGCGGTCAGGGTGGTATTGCATCGCTAATTTGCGATACGCTTTTTTTATTGAGTCGGCATCGGCAGTTTTCGGAACGCCCAGCACCTCATAATAATCTTTCTTTGCCATGATTCTTTTTATATAAAATCTTTTGCATTTTTTGTTGCCCTTACTAAATCCTCCCTGAAAGAGTGGACTTTAATTTTAGTCGAAATCTTCGCTTAAAGCGAAAGTTTCGATAAAATGGAAAACTTATTTTCCAACCACAACTTTTGCGAAACGAATAATTTTATCGTGTAATAAATAGCCTTTTTCTACGGTATCAATAATTTTACCTTTGAGGTCGTCACCAAGCGGCAATTCTGCAACGGCTTCGTGGGTGTCGGCGTTGAAAAGTTCGCCGTTATCGGTGTTCATAGCCGTCAAGCCTTTGCTTTGTAGCAAAGTTTGCGTTTTGTGATAGACGAGCGACACCCCTTCCGTAAATTGTTCATTTTTAGCAGCCCTGTCAAAATCGTCCAAAATAGGGAGTAAGGCTGTCATTATGTCACGTGCAGCAGTTACTTGCATTTCTAATTTTTCGCGTGCAGTGCGCTTGCGCAAATTGTCGAACTCCGCCAAAAGGCGCATATTGCGGTCTTTGAGTTCGGCAATTTCATTTTTGAGCATAGCGAGGTCGAGGTCGTTTTTAGTACCTACATTCGGCGCAGGGTTGCCATTTTCGGGGGTATTTTCGCCCGTATTTTTATTGTTAGTCTCATTTGAAAGCGGATTTTCGGCTTCGCTTTCAGAGGTTGCGGCGTTGTTGTTTTCTTGTTCGAGCGTTTCTAATGCTTCCTTGTCGTTCAAATTGTTTTCCATAGATTCGGAAAAAGATTTATTTTTTATGAAACTTTTGAGTTGATTGATGCTATCTAAGATTTTTTTTTTCATCAGAAAAAACGAAAAGCGCGTTTATTTTGCTTTGCGTCTCTATTTTGTCACAATTTTTTTGCCATTGATAAAACAGCCTTAAAAAGCTACTAAAAAAGGTAGAAATAAAAAATTAGCTGTCAATTTGGCAGTTTCGATGCTATTACCCCCTCAGTACCTAACTTTTTCGCCACATTTTCGTAAAATGTGGCAATCTTTTAGCGCAAAACTCTAAAAGAATCTTTACTTTTGCTGTTTGTGTTGTTTTAAAAAATAGCTTTATCGCCCTTGTTTTATTGCTTCTTCTCCATCTTTTTTGATAATAATAGAGTACAAAATTTTGAAAATCAATTTATTATCTAATTAGCAATAAACATATATTTTAGCACAATTACTTACAAGTAGTTAATTATTTTTTTAATAAAAAATTGAAATAAAACAAAATTTTAAATATGAAATTCAGTGTAGAATCGTCTTATCTACTCAAACAATTGCAGTTGGCAAACGGTGCGATTGGCTCAAACCCTGTTTTGCCGATTTTAGAAGATTTTTTGTTTGAAGTCAAAAATAATGTTCTTACTATTTCGGCGACTGACCTCGAAACGTCTATCACCACGCAAGCCGAAGTAATGAGTAGCGGCGATGGGTCGGTAGCCGTACCTGCAAAAACTTTGTTAGATACGCTAAAAACTTTACCACAGCAGCCTGTTACCTTCAACGTAAATCCCGATAATTTTAGGATTGAGATAACCTCGGCACGTGGCAAATGTACGCTTGCGGGCGAAAATGGGGCAGATTTTCCACGCATTGCAGAGCCTGATGACGTAGATAGCGTTTCGTTGCCTTCGAGCGTATTGATGCAAGGCATCGCTAAAACCGTTTTCGCTACCTCCAATGACGAATTGCGCCCTGCTATGACAGGCGTTTTATTCCAAATTGATGAAAATAAAATAACTTTTGTGGCAACCGATGCCCATAAATTGGTGCGCTATACGTTTTCGGAAGTGAGCAGTAGCGTGGCGACTTCGTTTGTTGTGCCTAAAAAAGCCTTAAACGTACTCAAAAATTCGCTTTCGGCGGGCGAAGAAGTAAGACTTTCTTTTAATAAAACAAATGCCTTTTTTGCTTTCGGCAATGTGAATATGGTGTGCCGCCTCATTGACGCACGCTACCCCGATTATAATGCAGTCATTCCTATCAACAACCCCAATTTAGTAACCGTCACGCGCTCAGACCTGCAAAGAACACTCAAATTGATGGCAATTTATGCCAACAAAACGACCAACCAAGTGATTTTGAATATTGGTGACGGCAGCCTTACTATCTCGGCGCAAGACTTAGATTTTTCTAACGAAGCTACCGAGCAACTCGTTTGCCAATTTAACGGCGAACCGATGACTATCGGCTTTAATGCTAAATTCTTGATTGAGATGTTGAATGTATTGGAATCTGAAGAAGTAAGTATCGAACTTTCTACCCCTAATCGCGCAGGCATTTTACGACCTACCGAGCAAGCAGAAGGAGAAGATATTTTAATGCTTGTTATGCCCGTCATGTTAAGTAATTAAAATATTTATTTTTATAAAATATAAAAAAAACGAGTCAAGTTAGTATGATTAACTTGACTCGTTTTTTTTTATTAAACAACAAATTTTCAGAAAAAAATCGTATTTTCGTTCTTTTTATAAGACAACCTATTTCAATATATTATTTTTAAATAAAATTTTTAAAATCTATGGAAATCAAAACGTTAATTCGCCAATTACAATTTTTGTTTAGTGCGTTTCTGATAGCACAAGTTACTTTTTTGGGTATCGTCAGTTTTGTCCACGAACCCCAAACACTCAAAGCCAACTCCCTTTTAACACAATTTCCTTTCATTACGGCATCTATTTTGCTGCCTTTCGCCTATTGGTTTTTTAGAAAGCAAATAGATAACATTGTGCAAATCAATGACTTACATGAGAAAATAACTGCCTATCGCGCTGCTTGCCTTATCAAGTGGGCGTGTTTTGAAGGGGCAACTTTATTGGCTATCGTAGTATTTTTTCTAACAAAAAATACACAATTACAATATCTTGCCGCCTTTTTAGTCGTTCATTTCGCACTGCATTTCCCAAATAATGTTCGCGTTTATAGAGACCTGCAAATCTCCGAACTTTAAGCCACTTAAAACCAACTTGCTAACTGCTAAAATTATAATAATATTTTTTAATATTTCGTTACTATACTGTTACTAAATAATTTTCAAAAAATGAGCGAATAGCTTTCATACTTTACCCCCCTCAGTAAGTGATTATTTTTTAGTTAATTTATTAACCATCAATTTATAAAACTAAGTAAAATAATCATCAGTCGAAACCTTCGCTTAAAGCAAAGGTTTCGATAAAACTAAAGAAATGGGTAAATTAGATATTGATTTAGGAACAGTAATAGTAACGAAATATTGATATTATCAGACATACTATATTTAAATGAAGCAAAGAACGTTAATTACAAACATTCAACAAATCGTAGGTATCACCTACCCCTCAGTAAGCAAAGACGCACCGCTTCGACCCTTACGAGGCAAAGACTTAGCACAACTCGAAAGCCTTAAAGAAGCCTTTTTGCTCATCGAAGACGGACAAATTAAAGATTTTGGCAAGATGTCCGCCATGCCAAACTATACGGCGGACCAAACAATCGTGGCAAATGGGGGTTGGTTGCTCCCTGCTTTTTGCGACTCGCATACCCACCTCGTTTTTGCAGCTACACGCGAGCAAGAGTTTGAGATGCGCATCAAAGGCTCAACCTACGAGCAGATTGCAGCATCGGGCGGCGGGATTCTCAACTCGGCGCGCAGGTTACAAGCGATGTCGGAAGACGAACTTTTCGACCTCGCCCTCCTACGCTTGGAGGAAGCCCGAAAATACGGAACAGCCGCCCTCGAAATCAAAAGCGGTTACGGACTTACTACCGAGTCAGAACTCAAAATGTTGAGAGTTATTCGCCGCTTGAAAGAAAATAGCGATATGACTATCAAAGCTACTTTCTTAGGAGCGCACGCCTTGCCTACGGCGTTCAGAAATAATCGGGCAGATTACCTGCGTTTGGTGACGCGCGAAATGCTCCCACGCATTGCGCAAGAGGGGTTGGCAGATTTTATTGATGTGTTTTGCGAAAAATTGGCTTTTTCAGCAGAAGAAACGAACCTTATTTTAGAGGCAGGGGCAAAATGGGGTTTACGCCCAAAAATCCACACGAATCAATTCCATTCTATCGGGGGCATCGAAGCCGCTTTGCAATACGAAGCGCTTTCGGTTGACCACTTAGAAGTACTCAATGACGATGAAATCGAATTGTTGAGCGAAATGGATACGATTGCGACCTTGTTACCTACTGCTCCTTTTTTTCTGAATGACCCCCACACGCCGCCCGCACGAAAATTGATAGAAGCAGGGTGTGCGGTGGCATTGGCAAGTGATTTCAATCCTGGCACTACCCCCTCAGTAAAGATGCCTTTTGTGATTTCGTTGGCTTGTATTCGCTTGCGAATGTTGCCCGAAGAAGCCCTCAATGCTGCTACGCTCAACGGTGCGTTTGCGATGAACGCCGAATTGCAAACAGGCAGCATCGAATTGGGCAAACGTGCGGATTTGATACTCACTAAACCAATTCCGTCTTTGGCTTATTTGCCTTACGCATTTGGCACTGATTGGATTGAGCGCGTATGGGTAAATGGCAAATCACATTGATTGAAATTTCAATATTTTTAATAAATACACACACATATATATAATCGCTATATTTTTTACTTTTTCCCCTCCGTAAGTCATAGTCGAAACCTTCGCTTAGAGCGAACGTTTCGATAAAAGAGAAATTTTTACTTATATTCAGTTATTTTTAGCAGCTATGTCAATGAACTTTTAGGAGATACCCCCTCAGTATTCCTATCTTGTTTAAGTGCAAAATCAATAGGACACTTTAAGTTATCTGGAACAATACCTTCATTTAATAATTTACATGTACGAGTATATTCTGCTAAATCAAAACCTTCTACTTCCTTTGGCTGACCTTCATATTCTATGGCAAATTCGATAGATAGAGGATGGTTGTCAATATACCTTGCAAATATATATTAAAAATAAATTTAATTCATTTTCTTTTTGTCATGAAGAAAATAGGTCAATAATAGTAAGTTCGCATGAAGAAGTTTCGCTTAAGTCCTTACAACATAAAAATAGTGGTATTCGTCTTGCTAAAAGTGGTGACAACAATCTTCTTCCTATTATATTTAGATAAAAAAATATTTAATATTAAGCCTCGCTACCTATCCATTTTGCAACTACTGAGGGGGGTATTTTTTACTCGCCACCACTTTATATACAGTTCCTGAATAATTTTAAAAAAATGAGTGGATAGCTTTCGTACTTTACCCCCCCCTCAGTAAGTGATAATTTTTTAGTTAATTTATTGATAACCAATTTGTTAAACTAAATAAAATAATAGTCGAAGTCTTCGTTATAAGCGAAGGCTTCGATAAAAAATTTGATACTGATTCAGAAACAGTATAGTATAAAAAAAAGCCCTTTCTGCTGCACTCAGCGAAAAGGCTTTTCTTCCACATTTTCAAAACTTAAATCAAATTTTTGTTAATATATAAGTTAGCAAACTTTGATAACCAAAATCTTAGACAAAATGCTGTTTTTCAATAGTTTAGATGGGGATACACAATACAGGAATGTCAGAATGGTTCACCGTATCTTCGGTCAAAGAGCCGAATAACATGTGCGACAAACCTTGACGTTGATGCGTAGCCATAACAATCAAATCCGCTTCTTCTTGGTGTGCAAACGCCAAAATAGCTTGTTCTTCATTAAATACATCGTCCGTTACGTCCGTTTCGCTCACTTGCAAGCCCGACAATGTACACAATTTTTCTTTATTTGCCTCTACAGTGGCATCGTCTGCGCCAAGTGGGTTGTTGATGTAAAGCAATTTTACTTCAAAATTCGCAAGTGCTTGCAAAGCAGCAAGTTGAGTGAACGCAGGCAACTGTTCGTAACGCAAAGTTGTTGGGAAAACCACTTTTTTGAGTTGGAAATCTTTATCGTTAGCAGGCACTGCCAAAACGGTGCAAGGCGAAGTGCGCACCACTTTTTCTGTATTCGACCCGACCAAAAAATCGCCTGTGGCATCAGTGCCACGCGTACCCATTACCACCAAATCGGCGTTTTCGATGCGTGCCACGTTGCGAATCACCGAATAAAGCGAGCCTTCTTCTACGCGCGCCTCCAATGTTACGGCTTCATTCGCTTTGTTGGATTTGAAATCTTCCACTACATAGTCCAACGAGCGAACCGCAGCCTCATGGTATTCGTCTTCTTCTGCTTTCTCAATTGAGTAGTACTCAGAAACAGGCAAAGCAAAAGCTGATTTTTTATTAGCATGAACCAACAAAATTTCTGCGCCTGTTAGTTTCGCAATTTCTGTAGCATAAGTCAATGCGTGGCGAGCGTTTTCTGAAAAATCGGTAGGAACAAGAATCTTTTTCATAATAGAAAGTTTTTATTAGTGGAAAAATTATATAAAAAATGGTTTTATTTGATTAAGTTTTTTTAGAGGGTATATTTATTAAAAAGTAGAACTAATGTTTATTTGTATAAATTTGAAAACAAATTTTTTAACTTGTTTTAAGTTGTCTTTTTCGTTTTGTTTTAATTTTTATTTTCCCTTGCTTTGATGACACAAAATTGCACCTAAAAACACCCCCAACTCAATGACCTTTATCAAAACGAAAGGTGACTTTTATCAATTTTTGCGATATTTTATAATTTTTTTAAAAAAAAATTTTACTGACTACCAACACATCATTTTTTAAAATCGAAAAAGGTTTAAAATATTGATTATCAATATTTTAAACCTTTTTCGATTTTTTAACACTAAGTAGCGTCCCTCAAATCCTCTGCAAAAGGAAAGGACTTTAAAACCTTGAAAATCAATTTGTTATTCTATTTCATAAAAGCGTTTATTTTATAACCAATACTTATAAAATGGCTATCAGTAGCCGCCAAAATATTTTCTTAAAAACCATTCTACACTCAATAAAAGCACCAATAAGCCAAAAATCCATTTCAGATTGATAACCGATTCGGTTTTATTCGTAGCGTACATAATTGGTTTTATCGCATTTTTATTTTTAAGCAATTCACTGATTTTGTTTATTTCGCTTTCTCCGACCACTTCGCCACCCGATTGCAACGCCATAGCGCGGAGGCTCGAATGGTCAGCAGTCGTCTCAAAAAGTTCTAATTGAATGGGCTGCACACTAAATTTGCCTTCGGCGGTGTATTCCTGCCCTGCATAGGTTACACTTGCACGATAATTGTAATTTCCTACGGCTAAAACACCTGCACTCAACGAATAAGACTTGCCATTTTTATTAAAATTGAAATTAAATTGCTTGCCTGTGCCGTCTGTCACGACCATACGCGCTTCGGGTTCGTTCACCAATTCGTAAGAATTATTATACAATTCAGCAACAAAATTGATGGGTTCATTTTCATTATAAAGGTTTTTTTCAAGCGTCACCCGAAATTTTCTTTTATCTTCCTTGACACTCAAATATTGAATAATTTTTGAAAATAAACCATCGAATAATTGATGATTTTGATGTTGCAAAAAATCAAATAAACGCCATTTCCAAATGCCTTCACCGCTCACGACCCCCACGCGCGCGCCATTTGCTTCACCCATTATTAAAAGTGGATATTTGGTTTCTACTTTTCCGATGCGTTGATATAACAAAACTTGCCCACCTGTCAACTCCTTAAATTCTCCGAAGGGGGTACTGAGGGGTGGGAATTGCGCCACGCCCGAAAGCGAATTATCAAGAGTAAATAAATTAAAACCATTATTCACAATCGCTTGAACATCATTGAGTTGTTGCGGATTTGCATTGATATTGATGAGCGATTGCGCGGCTGAAACTTTGCGCACATCAGATTGACTGCCCACGATGAAAAGGTGTGGTGTTCGGCGCGATTTTAAGTTGTTCAAAATCGCATCAGCCCCATTTGAGAGGCTCGGAACTTGGTGCAACACCACAAAATCAAAGTCTTGAATATTGACTTTTAAATCGTTAACATAACCAATTTTTACATCATAATTTTTATTTCCTGAAATGGCACTTTGCAAAGCGGCGATGTCGGGGTGTGGCGCATTTGCCAACAATAAAATTTTGGTGCGAGCGTCTAAAACTTCTATAAAGATTTCTTTTACATTATTAGCCGTTGATACTTCGCCATTTATCGCGCCGACCGCCACGCGAAAACGCTGAACCCCTGCTTGACTTGCTTCCAAAGTGACTTCACGAGTAGCAAAAAAATTATTTTTATCTACCGAAATCGCCGCATTTTGCACCGTTGAGGCATTGCCCGCCGCGTCTATTCTGCTGATACTGAGGGGGGTATTCGCGCCGCTACAATTTGTAGCCGTCACGTCAATTTGAATATTGAATTTGTCGCCCAAATATGCAATATTATTGTGCAACACCCTTTTGACCACCACATCTTTTTTAGGCGTGGTGTCGCCCAAAGCAATGCTAAAAACGGGGACATTGAGTTTTGCAGCGTTGTAAGTGGGGTTTGAGCCTTCGTTATATATGCCGTCTGTTGCCAATATGATTGCACCCAAATTTTGGGTCGAATAAAGGTCGTAAGCGGTTT
>JACCEC010288132.1_pt1 | contig 13535 bp, 11 predicted proteins | sample 7450121 | NCBI WGS metagenome assembly JACCEC01 (sample SAMN15323455, study PRJNA562643) | freshwater metagenome | isolation source: river surface water | place: USA:Blue River Watershed | collected 2017-08-18 | reverse complement strand
GTGATCGTCGTACTTGATGAACTGAATGACTGGTGCCGTGGTCAATTGGGCGCGATGATGCTGACGGCCAAGGCAGAGTACGCCCAAGTTGGTGAGGGCCTGCCCTTGCGCGAGCTGATAGTGATCAAGCAATTCTTTGTTGGATTTTTCCTTGACCGAAGCCTTGACACGGTCGGATGCGCGCAAGGCAGCCAGTAGCTTGTCACGCTTGGTGGCATCCACCTCGGCGCGCGGAATATGCAGGGTGGTCTGCGTTTCCCAAGGCAGTGCGGCACGTTCGCTGGCCAACCGCATCACGTCATCGCCGGTGACGGGCTTGCTTTGATCTGCCACGCGCAGGAAGTAACGGCCATCGGTGGTAGACGCGACGGCCATGGCGCGCGGAATGCGCAACTCGATGTACTGGCCGCCATTGGTGGCTGTAACAACATCAGGCAGTACGGATAAGTTGACGGTACGCTCGGCCAATTTGCGTCGTAGTGTGTCGGGCAAGTCTGTCGGAATGTGTTGGTCGGCTGGTGGCGCGTTTTGGTCAACCTCAATACCCACAAGCAGACGACCACCCGTTGCATTGGCAAAAGCAATGCAATCCTTGGCAATTTCGTTCCAGTCTGCCGTCTTGCCGGTAACTGCCCGCAAGGACTTCTGGTCGAGGAGTTGACCTTCCAGACTCACGCGATTTCCTCACCCATTAAATTCATTTTTACGATTCTCCACTATCCACATCGTCATCCGCACCGCCTGCGCGCACCCACTCATCCACCTCGGAGAGCTGGAATTTCCACAACCGTCCGATCTTGTGCGCGGGCAGGCCTTTTCGTTCGCGCCAACGATAAATGGTGTCTTTTACGACGCCCAGATGCCTGGCGACATCAATGGCAGTTACCCAAGGTTCAGCACTCATGACATTAGCATTCCATAATTATCTAAAATCGTTTTAAATCGTAATTAGTCTACCAGAATGACGTGTTGGCAACCACATCAGAATGAGCATGGCTGCGCGGATAATGCATGGTACAACTACGCTCGCGCAGCAAAATAATTGGGTAATCAGTGCCTTGAGTGCACTAGAAATCGTCTCGCGCGGTAAACGGAGAACAGAGACTGAAAATGGCCCGCCTAGGGCTAAAAAAACGACTTTTGGACTGGATGCGCTCGCGAGGCACTTGGCTGAAATGGTGCAAAGACTGGGGTTTAGAGGCCAAAAAAAAACCAACCGAGAACGGTTGGTTTTTTAACTAGTGGTGGAGACGGCGGGAATCGAACCCGCGTCCAGAAGCCCTCTACAGACAGTTCTACATACTTAGTGCTGTCATTTGGTTTTAATTCTGACGACGCGGACGCACACGCTGCGGCAGAACGAGTTACCTAAATTTAACGCCAGACCAGGTAACCCGGACTAACGCGATTCCCTGTAGATGACCTCACTGCCGTTACCGGCCCGCCCCAGGGACGACGCGGTGTGAGGGATGCCGCAATTAAGCAGCTACTGCGTACGAAGAATCGTTAGCAGGTATTGATTTCCGGCTGGATTTACGAGGTAACCAGTCCTCGGTATGCCCTGCGCTGCTTCGCAACCCCTGTCGAAACCAGGTCGTCCCCATGATCGGGTCAAGCAGAATTGGTATTGTAGTCCTGATGTAGAGACGGTGCGAGAGATTTCAAGAGCGGGGCAGCAAAGGCAGCAGATCCAGCGGATGGGAGGCGATCAGGTCGGCCAGCCAGTCGGCCGGCTCAGTGTGGCCGCAATAGCCCCAGCCTGCGGCGATGGTTGGCATGCCAGCGGCTTTGCCGGCATCGATATCGCGCAGATCGTCGCCCACATACCAGCAATCGTTCGGGGCCAGTTGCAGTCTGCGTGCTGCCTCGAACAAGGGCTCGGGGTGCGGCTTGGCGTGAGGCGTGGTGTCACCTGAGATCACGCAGGCAGCATGTGCCAGGCCGATCTTTGGCACCAGCGCATCGGTGTACAGCGCGGGCTTGTTGGTGACAATGCCCCAGCTCAAACCCATCGTGCTGATTTCGTCGAGGAGGGACACAATGCCATCAAACAGGGTGGTATGGTTTGCAATCGCGGCGGCGTAATTGTCGAGAAATTCCTGACGCATGTCATCGTAGTCCGCATGTCCCGGTCCGATGCTGAATGCGGCGCCAATCAGGCCGCGTGCGCCTGCAGAGGCGAGAGGTCTCAGCACCTCGAAAGGGGTGTGCTCCAGTCCGCGGTCGCTGCGCATCTTGTTGACTGCAGCGGCGAGATCAGGCGCGGTGTCGGCAAGTGTGCCGTCGAGGTCGAACAACAGCGCGCGCGGCGCAGGAAGAGAAAAAGACATAGGACTACTCGGGCCATGTGCTGGCGATCAGGTAGTTCACGTCGGTATCCTGATTCAGTGAATAGATTTTCGTGATCGGGTTGTAGGTCATGCCTCTGATCGTTTTCACTTCCAGTCCGGCCGTGCGGGCGAACTGGGACAACTCTGCAGGCTTGATGAATTTCGCGTAGTCGTGTGTACCACGCGGCAGCAGGCGTAATACATACTCTGCGCCAATGATCGCGAAAAGATAAGACTTGGGGTTGCGATTGATGGTCGAGAAGAACACATGGCCACCGGGCTTGACCAGCGTTGCGCAAGCTTTCACCACAGCCGACGGGTCGGGCACATGTTCAAGCATTTCCATGCAGGTGACCACGTCATACTGGCCGCCCTCGCGTGCCGCCAGATCCTCGGCGGAGATCATTTCATAACGTACCTGCACGCCCGATTCCAGACTATGCAGGTCAGCGACTTTCAGTGCCTTCTCGGACAGATCGATCCCTGTGACTGTTGCGCCTTTTTTTGCAATGGACTCCGCAAGAATACCGCCGCCGCAACCAACATCGACCACGCGCTTGCCTGACAGAGGCACCATCGCATTGATCCATTCAAGGCGGAGTGGGTTGATTTCATGCAGTGGACGAAACTCGGAAGTCGGGTCCCACCAGCGATGCGCGAGCTCGCTGAATTTCTGAAGTTCTAAAGGATCGGCGTTCATGACCCTGATGATAGCGGAAAGCGCGGATACAAAAGAAAAACCCCCGAATCCGGGGGTTTTCAAGAGCCAGAGCGCATTAGCGCTCGGGTAAGCTGGGTTACTTCTTGCGGCCAACCACTTCGACTTCCACGCGGCGGTTCTTCGCGCGGCCTTCGCGGGTCTTGTTGCTGGCAACCGGCTGGTTCTCGCCTTTGCCCTCGACGAAAACGCGGTCTGCAGGGACGCCCTTCGACACGAGGAAGGCCTTCACTGCGTTTGCACGGCGAAGTGACAGTTTGATGTTGTACGCATCGCTGCCGATCGAGTCAGTGTGACCGGTCGCGACAACTACTTCAATGTCCGTACCCTGCAGTTTCGAGACCAGGTCAGCCAGTTTGGCTTTGCCAGCGGGCTTGAGCACCGATTTGTCGAAATCAAAGAACGCATCCGCTTCAAAGGTGACTTTCTCAGAGGAGGCCGCCGCCGGGGTAGCAGTGACGGGAGCTGCAGGTTCTACATAAGGCGCAGGTGCCGGTGCCGGCAGCGGCGTTACCAGCTGAACCCCGGAAGCAGCAGGTGCCGCTTTTTGCAGCATGCCATCGCAACCTTCGACCGCATCCGCGGGTGTCCAGAAGCCTGTGTGCCAGCAAAGGCCAAAGCCGCTCTTGACAATGTCGTTAGCGGAATCAGTAAGGTAGCCTTTGGGGGCTTTGTCAGCCGCAATGGCAAAGGTACTTGCTGAAGCAAGTGCAATCAGAACAGCAAAGTGGCGCATCGTGCGTTTCATTATTTTTCCCGGGGTCTGTAGTTAATACTGGATTGCAAGCGCGACAAGTGACGCTCAGTTCCCACAGCACCTGCAATGACCCCGATATTTTACTGCTTTTCATTAGCTTCAGTGCAAGTATTCTTGCAATTTGCCCGTTGTTTCCGCTGGTAAAAAGGCAATCAATTTACTCCGAGAATGCTTCTTTCCCGCCGTGGCGGGATGCGATGACGCGCTTAGTGGAAGCTACCCAGCAGCGGGCAAATCAATCCTTCCAGTAATGCAGAAAAACGGATCAGTGTGACATTGCTACGATCGTTTTAAGTTCTATTTTTTGGAACGTATTGCCACTACCTCGACCTCGACGCGCCGGTTCTTCGCGCGGCCAGCTTTTGTCGCATTGCTGGCCACGGGTTGTGTCTCGCCTCTCCCCTCGCTGAAAATTTTTTCTCTGGGTAGACCTTTTTGTTCCAGGTAGTCGATCACGGCTCTTGCCCGGCGTTCAGACAGTCGCTGGTTGTAAGCGGCAGGACCGGTCGCATCCGCATGACCGACTGCCACTACGACCTCGACCTTAGAGTCACCAAGTCGGGCAGCAAGCGTGTCGAGTTTTGCCTTGCCGTCTGGCTTGAGTACGGCCTTGTCAAAATCAAAGAAGGTATCCGTGTCGAAGGTCACCTTTTCTGAGCGGGGCTCGGGTTCGTTAGCCAGTGCTTCCCGCGGTGTACCGCCCGGAGCAGCCGTTGCTGGGCCGGGTGGCGAAGGAGCCACTGGTGCGACAGGCGCCGCACGGTTTGAGGGGGTGGCTGATTCACGTCCGGCGGGTGTTTGTGGCCCGGCCTCGGTCTTGCCTGGCTCAGCCGGTGCTGGAACGGGCAATGCGCGCGCCAGCACGCCATCGCAACCCACCACCGTCGCTTGCGCGGGGGTCCAGGATCCGGTGCGCCAGCAGTCGCCAGTGCTACTGCGAACGACGATCCCGCGCGAATCTGTCACGTACGCGGCGCTGCTGGGGCCGGAGCCACTGGCTGTAGCGGCTTGCTGACCGGCGCCCGCTGCGATGGCAGTCGGCTGGGTTGCTGCGCCTGCGCTCTGAGTGCGAGCTTGCTCCGCTGGGCCCGCAGAGGGTGAAACGGCCGCAGATGCCGCCGACGGTGCGCGACAGCCCGACGCAAAGGCTGCATCCTGAGAGGCAGTGATGCTGCTGTGCCAGCACTCGCCGGAGCTGCTGAGCACTGGCTGTCCTTGCGAGTCGTGCACGAGCGCATGGGTAGCAGGAGCGTTCGATGCATCGGCTGCAAAGACGGTCGGCATGGCTGCTGACAACATCATCAAGATCACCTCTAAACGCAAACGCATGGAGTTCTCCTGCATGACCTGAGCTTCTGCGATATCGCGCAGCCGGTGCATATCGAGCAATACACGCTTCGCTGCGCCCATTTCAGCCAGTGTGGCAGGCGTCCTGCGCCGGGTTTTGGCAGAGATCAAACCTGGCCACAAGGGCCTAGGATTCAACCCTGCTATTCCTGTTCATTGGGCTCGTTCAGACAGAGTCCGCGTGGTAAAATTTCGTGTTTACAAATCAGCGGTAAGTGTTCGTTCCACGCACAGCGTGATGGCCGGATACTTCGCGGGTTTCGCTGCTGGCAAAAGGGTCTGTCATGACAGGCCGATATCAGTGCCAGCGCTTTTCTCTGCAATTTTCTACTTACAAGCCTGCCAATGGATCAGTTCGCCAAAGAGACCATCCCGATTTCTCTCGAAGAGGAGATGCGCAAGAGCTATCTCGATTACGCGATGAGCGTGATCGTCGGCCGTGCGCTGCCTGATGTGAGAGATGGTCTTAAGCCCGTGCACCGGCGCGTGCTGTTCGCGATGCATGAGACGAATAACGTCTGGAACCGCCCTTACGTGAAATGCGCGCGTGTGGTGGGTGAGGTGATGGGTAAATATCACCCGCACGGCGACCAGGCGATCTACGACACGCTGGTGCGCATGGCGCAAGATTTTTCACTGCGTTACACGCTGGTTGATGGTCAGGGTAACTTCGGTTCCATCGATGGCGATAACGCGGCTGCGATGCGTTACACCGAGTGCCGGCTGGACAAGATCGCCAGCGAGTTGCTGGCCGATATCGACAAGGAGACCGTCGATTTCGTCCCTAACTACGACGGCAAAGAAAAAGAGCCGTCGGTGCTGCCGACGCGGATACCCAATTTGCTGATCAATGGTTCGTCCGGCATCGCTGTCGGCATGGCAACCAATATCCCGCCGCATAACATCACCGAAGTCATCAATGGCGCGCTGCATGTGCTCCAGACCCCGCAGTGCACGGTAGATGAACTGATTGAGATCATTCCGGCGCCTGATTTTCCGACGGCGGGCATCATTTACGGTGTGGCTGGCGTGCGCGATGGCTATCGCACTGGCCGCGGCCGTGTCGTGATGCGCGCGCGCACGCATTTCGAAGAAATTCGCGATGGCCGCTCGGCGATCATCGTCGATGAGCTGCCGTACCAGGTGAACAAGAAATCCCTGCTCGAGCGTATTGCCGAGCTGGTGCGCGACAAGAAGCTCGACGGTATTTCGGATATTCGTGATGAGTCAGACAAATCCGGCATGCGCGTGGTGATCGAGCTCAAGCGTGGCGAAGTGGCTGAAGTCGTGCTGAACAATCTGTACAAGCAGACCCAGCTGCAGGACACCTTTGGCATGAACATGGTGGCACTGGTTGACGGTCAGCCCAAGCTGCTGAATCTCAAGCAGATGCTGGAGTGCTTCCTGTCGCATCGTCGCGAGGTGGTCACCCGCCGCACTGTGTTTGAACTTCGCAAGGCTCGCGAGCGTGGCCATGTGCTGGAAGGTCTGGCGGTCGCGCTGGCGAATATCGATGACTTCATTGCGATCATCAAGGCCGCGCCGACACCACCAGTAGCCAAAGCTGAATTGATGGCGCGTTCATGGGACTCGTCACTAGTGCGCGAAATGCTGGCGCGCACCGGTGCAAATAACGCGGGTGGCGTTGATGCTTTCCGTCCCGAGAACCTGCCGCGTCATTATGGTCTGCAGTCCGATGGCCTGTACAAGCTCTCTGATGATCAGGCGCAGGAAATCCTGCAGATGCGTCTGCAGCGTCTGACGGGTCTGGAACAGGACAAGATCGTCAATGAGTACAAGGAAGTGATGGAGCAGATCGCCGATTTGCTCGATATTCTCTCCCGTCCAGAGCGTGTCACGTCGATCATCAGCGATGAATTGATCGCTGCACGCAATGAATACGGCGAAGGTAGCAAGGACAAACGCCGCTCCACCATTGAAATCAATGCGCAGGATCTCGGTACCGAAGACCTGATCGCGCCGCAAGACATGGTGGTCACGCTGTCTCACTCCGGCTACATGAAGTCGCAGCCTGTCTCCGAGTATCGTGCGCAGAAGCGTGGCGGACGTGGCAAGCAGGCGGCAGCTACCAAAGAAGATGACTGGATCGAGCAGCTGTTCATTGCGAACACGCATGATTACATGCTGTGCTTCTCCAACCGGGGCCGCATGTACTGGCTCAAGGTCTGGGAAGTGCCGCAGGGCTCGCGCGCCTCGCGCGGCAAGCCTATCGTCAACATGTTCCCGCTACAGGATGGTGAGAAGATCACCGTGGTGCTACCGCTGTTCGGCGAACACAGTCAGTTCCCAGAAGACCGCTATATCTTCATGGCGACAGCGCACGGCGTGGTGAAAAAGACTTCGCTGTCCGATTTCAGCAATCCCCGCAAAGCGGGCATTATTGCCTGTGATCTGGATGATGGCGATTTCCTGATCGGCGCCGCGCTGACGGATGGCAGCAATGATGTGATGCTGTTCTCTGATGCTGGCAAGGCGGTGCGCTTCGATGAGAACGATGTACGACCGATGGGCCGCACCGCGAGGGGTGTGCGCGGCATGAATCTTGAAGAGGGTCAGCTGGTGATGGCCATGCTGGTTGCGCAAAATGAACAGCAATCGGTGCTGACAGCCACCGAAAATGGCTTTGGCAAGCGCACCCCGATCACTGAGTACACCCGCCATGGACGTGGTACGAAAGGCATGATCGCCATCCAGACCAGCGAGCGCAATGGCAAGGTGGTGGCGGCGACTCTGGTCGATCCGTCCGATGAGATCATGATGATCACGACTGGCGGCGTGCTGATCCGCACGCGCGTGGCAGAGATTCGCGAGATGGGCCGTGCAACGCAGGGCGTGACCCTGATCGCCGTCGAAAATGGCACCAAGCTCTCTGGCCTGCAGCGCATTGCCGAGACCGATGCCGAGGATGACCATGGCGCGGAAGAGGGTGAAGCCGGCTGATGCAGCAGTGGCATCGCGGCTGTCCTGCGCGGCTCAACATGAAAAGAACAAAGGCAACCAGCCATGAGTGATGACAAGCTCAAGCCCTTGCGGGAGCAGATTGATTCAATTGATGCGCAACTGCTCAAGCTGCTGAATGAGCGTGCCAAAGTGGCGCAGCAGGTCGGTCATGTGAAGGCGGAGACCAATGCGCCCGTGTTCCGGCCGGAGCGCGAGGCGCAGGTGCTGGCGCGGGTCGCTGAGAATAATCCTGGTCCGCTGCAATCTTCCGATCTGCAATCGATCTTCCGGGAAGTCATGTCAGCGTGCCGCGCGCTGGAAAATCGCTCGACGATTGCTTTCCTCGGTCCGCTGGGTACATACAGCGAGCAGGCGGTGTGGAAGCAGTTCGGTCAGGCGGTGAATGAACTGCCCTGCATCTCGATTGATGAAGTATTCCGTTCGGTGGAGGCGGGCACTGCAGAATTTGGCGTGGTGCCGGTCGAGAATTCTACCGAGGGCACTATAAATCGTACGCTGGATTTGCTGCTGCAAACTTCTCTCTCCATCAGTGGCGAGGTTGCCTTGCCCGTACACCACAGCCTGATGACGCGCAGCGGCAGCATGGAAGGTATACAGCGTATCTGCGCGCATTCGCAAGCACTTGCACAATGCCAAGTCTGGCTCAACGATCATTATCCGGATATTCCGCGCCAGGCTGTTGCGTCGAATGGCGAAGCGGCGAAAATGGCGGCAGATGAGGCTGGCGTTGCGGCGATTGCTGGCGAGATGGCCGCCAAGCGCTATGGCTTGTCCATTGTGCATGCGAACATTCAGGATGATCCGCATAATCGCACACGGTTTTTTGTGGTCGGCACTCTGACGCCGGGCCCTTCGGGCAGCGATCAGACTTCGCTGGTATTGTCGGTGCCGAATAAGGCAGGGGCCGTGTATGAGTTGCTGGCGCCGCTCGCGAAGTATGGCGTGTCGATGACGCGTTTTGAATCGCGGCCGGCACGCACCGGTCGCTGGGATTATTATTTTTACGTTGACCTCGAAGGCCATGCCAGTGACGCTAAAGTCGCACAGGCACTGGCCGAGCTGCAGGCACAGGCTGCCTTCTTCAAGCTGCTGGGTTCTTACCCGCATGCTTCCTGATTATTTTTATCTGATGGCATTGTCATGAGTTTTGGTCCCGACTACGTACGCGCGATTGCCCCCTATCAGGGCGGCAAGCCTATTTCCGAAGTTGCACGCGAGTTCGGATTGGATGAGGCCACGATCGTGAAGCTGGCATCCAATGAAAACCCGCTGGGTTTGCCGGACTCCGCAAAGCAAGCGATGACTAAGGCTTTGTCTGATCTGGCGCGCTACCCAGATTCAAATGGTTTTGATCTGAAGGGAACGATCAGCAAGAAGTTTGGTGTTCCGGGCGACTGGATCACGCTGGGGAATGGCAGCAATGACATTCTTGAACTGGCGGCGCGTTCACTGGTGACAGCCGGTCAGTCGGTGGTGTATGCCGAGTATTCATTCGCCGTGTATCCGCTGGCGACGCAGGCTGTCGGCGCACGGCATATCGTCGTTCCCGCTAAAAATTTCGGTCATGATCTCGATGCGATGCGCGCTGCGATCGAGGATGACACCCGCCTGGTTTTTGTCGCAAACCCGAATAATCCGACTGGCAGCTTCATTGAGGGTGCCAAGGTGCGCGCATTCATCGCCTCAGTGCCGAAGTCAGTGGTTGTGGTGCTCGATGAGGCCTATACCGAATATCTGTCTGCTGAGCATCGTTATGATTCGCTCGCCTGGGTCAAAGAATTCCCTAACCTGATCGTCTCGCGCAGTTTTTCAAAAGCCTATGGGTTGGCGGGGCTGCGCGTGGGTTTTGGGATTGCGCAGCCAGCGTTGACGGATTTAATGAACCGTCTGCGCCAGCCCTTCAATGTAAATTCGCTCGCGCAAGCGGCGGCGATTGCAGCGCTGGATGATGAGGCGTATTTAACTAAAAGCGCGACGATCAATGCCGATGGCTATCGGCAGCTGACTTCGGCCTTTGATCAGATGGGCATTGAGTACCTGCCTTCGTTTGGTAATTTTGTGCTGTTCCGCGCGGGAACTGACGATAGTGCCGGTGCACGCGTCAATCTGGCACTGCTCAAGCGCGGCATCATTGTTCGTCCGGTCGGCAATTACGGATTGCCGCAATGGTTGCGCGTCTCGATTGGTCTGCCTGAAGAGAATGCCGCTTTCCTTGTCGCACTCAAGGCCGTGCTGGCCTGATTCTGATGTCATTGAAAAAGATCGCTGTCTTTGGCGTCGGACTGATCGGTGGTTCGTTCGCGCTTGCGCTTAAACGTCAGTCCGCTGTGGCGGAAGTCGTGGGTGTTGGTCGCCGCCGCGAGACATTGGAGCATGCGCAGCGGCTGGGCCTGATTGATCGCATCGCCGGTGATGTCGCCGATGCAGTAACGGGCGCTGATCTGGTTCTGGTGGCGGCGCCGGTTGCTCAGACCGGTAACTTGCTTTCTGCGATAGCGCCGCACCTTCAGCCCGATACCGTTATCACCGACGCGGGTAGCACAAAGAGCGATGTGGTTGCTGCTGCGCGCGCTGCGCTGGGTGACAAGGTCGCGCAATTCGTGCCCGGTCATCCGATCGCGGGTCGCGAGCAAAATGGACCCGAGGCGGCGCTGCCTGATCTGTATGCCGGTAAAAAAGTCATACTGACTCCTCTGCCGGAGAATCGCGCCGAGCTGGTCGATCGGGTTGCCCTGGCCTGGAAACAATGTGGCGCGCTGATTCATCAGCTCACTGCGCAAGAGCATGACGCGGTGTTTGCTGCCGTCAGCCATCTGCCGCATTTGCTGGCCTATGCACTGGTCGATGATATTGCTGCGCGCCCGAACGCAGAAAGATTGTTTCAGTATGCCGCCAGCGGATTTCGCGATTTCACTCGTATCGCTGGTTCGTCGCCTGAGATGTGGCGTGATATTGCACTGGCCAATCGCCCAGCCCTGCTGGCAGAACTTGATTCTTATCTGGTACAGGTGACTGAATTGCGCGATTTGCTGGACAAGAATGATGGTCCGGCACTGGAAGCCTTGTTTGGACGCGCGCAGAGTGCGCGTCAGGCATGGATCGCTGCCATAGAAGCAGCTGAGCAGCAGCGACCCTATGAGCAAGGTGGAGACTGAATTGAAGCATTATCCGCATCATCTCGATCTGAAGCCCGCAGCTTTCGCGCGCGGTACGGTGCGCCTGCCGGGTTCGAAAAGTATTTCTAACCGTACGCTGTTACTGGCAGCGCTGGCGCGCGGCAGGACTGAAATCAAATCCCTGTTGGCCTCGGACGACACGCATGTGATGCTGATGGCGCTGCAAAAACTCGGGGTGCACTGGCAGCAGCACGGTGTAAGCCAGGATTACGCAGTCGAGGGCGCAGGCGGTGCCTTTCCTGTGCATTCTGCCGACCTGTTCATGGGCAACGCAGGCACGGCGATACGTCCGCTGACCGCTGCGCTGGCAGCAATGGGCGGCGATTACACCGTGCATGGCGTGGCACGCATGCATGAGCGCCCGATCGGGGATCTGGTCGATGCATTGAATGAAGTGGGTGCGCGGATCGATTACACCGGTAACCCCGGTTATCCGCCGCTGCACATTCATCGTGGCCGCCTTCATCCCGAGCGCATGCAGGTGCGGGGTAATGTATCCAGCCAGTTCCTCACCGCCTTGCTGATGGCATCGCCGTTGATTGCGCGGGACCAGCCGTTGACTATCGAGGTCGTCGGTGAATTGATTTCCAAGCCCTATATCGAAATCACGCTCAATCTCATGCAGCGTTTTGGTGTTGAGGTGCAGCGGGACGGCTGGGCTGCGTTCACTGTGCCGGCGGGACAGCAGTATCAGAGTCCGAGCGTGATTCACGTAGAAGGCGACGCTTCCTCTGCGTCTTATTTTCTGGCGGCGGGCGCGATTGCTGGCGGACCGGTGCGCGTCGAAGGTGTGGGTAAGTCCAGCATTCAGGGCGATGTGCGTTTCGTTGAGGCGCTGGAGCAGATGGGCGCGACCATTACGATGGGTGACACCTGGATCGAGGCCAGTTCGCGTGGCGTTCTCAAAGCGATTGATGCCGACTTCAATCATATTCCCGATGCAGCGATGACGATTGCGGTAGCTGCCTTGTATGCTGATGGCACCAGCACGCTGCGCAATATCGCCAGCTGGCGTGTGAAAGAAACCGATCGCCTGACAGCGATGGCGACCGAGCTGCGCAAGCTTGGCGCGCTGGTGGAAGAGGGCCCGGATTACCTGCGCGTGACACCTCCCATCGTGCTCGATCCCGCGGCCATTGATACCTATGATGACCACCGCATGGCGATGTGCTTCTCGCTGGCCTCGCTGAATGGCCCGGCACGCGAGGGCACCACGGTGCGCATCAACGACCCGAAGTGCGTCGCCAAGACTTTCCCCGATTATTTCGAGGCCTTTGCCGGCATTGTGCAGAGAGCCTGAGCCGCTATGAACCCTGTTCCTGTGATCACTATTGACGGCCCGACCGCGTCCGGCAAGGGCACGGTCGCCAGCCGCGTCGCCGGGCATCTGGGTTTTGCCCTGCTGGACTCGGGCGCGTTGTATCGGCTGACCGCGCTGTCGGCGCTGAACGCCGGAATCGATCTGACTGACGAATCTGCGCTCGCCGCGTTGGCTGCCGGGCTGGATGTTCGTTTTGAAGGTGAGCGCATACTACTCTCTTCGCAAGAGGTTTCCCGAGAGATCCGCGCCGAGGCGGTGGGAGTCGCGGCATCAAAGATTGCCACCCTGCCCGCCGTGCGGCAGGCGCTGGTCGGTCTGCAGCATGGTTTCCGCCGTGCACCGGGCCTGGTGGCCGATGGCCGCGATATGGGCACCGTGATTTTCCCCGATGCGCCACTCAAGGTGTTCCTGACGGCCAGCGTCGAGGCGCGCGCAGAAAGGCGCTATAAGCAATTGATTGAAAAAGGTTTTCCTGCTAATATGTCCGACCTTCTGCAGGATTTGCGGGAGCGGGACGCGCGGGATACTCAGCGCGCCGTTGCCCCCCTAAAACCCGCCGAGGGCGCGTATCTGCTCGATACCTCGAATATGGGCATCGAGCCGGCAGTGAAGCAGGTATTAGACTGGTATCAGTCGCTGCCTGTTCGCTGAGCGAAGCGAATCAGTACCCAGCAGTAACGCAGTACCCGGTGCCCCGGGAGGCGCAAGGCCTCATGGGGTGTTGAGCAACCTAACCCAGTCACGGCAATTCCGTTGTGGTTGGCTAACTTCTCTCAATTATGTCTACAGCTACTCAATCCCACGCATCCTCCGGCATGGAAAGCTTTGCCGCTCTGTTTGAAGAATCCCTGTCGCGTCAGGATATGCGTTCTGGTGAAGTGATCTCCGCCGAAGTGGTGCGTCT
>JACCEC010297147.1_pt1 | contig 13536 bp, 14 predicted proteins | sample 7450121 | NCBI WGS metagenome assembly JACCEC01 (sample SAMN15323455, study PRJNA562643) | freshwater metagenome | isolation source: river surface water | place: USA:Blue River Watershed | collected 2017-08-18 | reverse complement strand
GCTAGGGGCGCCCGGCGACCACCTGGACATGAGTGGTGAGGTGCACGCTGCCCCGTGCGCTCTCGGTGCATAGATCGCCTCCAACACCGCTCCGCTATTCTTCCCCTCCCGCGATGCGGGATCGGTCGGGGCGTAGCGCAGCTTGGTAGCGCGCGTCGTTCGGGACGACGAGGTCGGAGGTTCAAATCCTCTCGCCCCGACCAGCGAACTACTGCAGATCAATGCGCCCTTAGCTCAGCGGATAGAGCATCTGGCTTCGGACCAGAGGGTCGGGGGTTCGAGTCCCTCAGGGCGCACCACTTTTCACTCATCAATCTCATCGCCTACACTTTTCGCATGCCTTCGCCGAAACGTTCCACACGACGGGGCACCTCACTCGCAGACCGGATGACGGCTGCGCTCGCACCGTACCGATCCGCGGCCGTCGCCGCCGTGGTGCTCCGCATCTTCCTGGGCGGCACCATGCTCTATGCCGCCGTTGACAAAGCTCTGCTCGATCCGCGCTTCTTGCAAGCGAGTGGCGTCGGCTCCATTGGCGAGACGCTGAATTTCTTCGTCACATCGGGCGGCCCGCTCGCCGGGCTCGTAGAGGCGGTGGCGCTGCCTCAACCTGTCTTTATCGGTGCGTCGATGGCATTCGCCCAGCTGCTCGTTGGCGCATCACTACTGACCGGCTCATGGGTGCGCCCTGGCGCACTGCTCGGCGCGGGCATCTCACTCACGCTGGCACTCACCGCTTCGTGGGGGGTGAGCCCGTACTACTACGGCAACGACCTGCCGTACCTCGTTGGATTCCTTGCACTCGCTGCACTCGGTGACGGCGGAGTGCTGCGCCTCGGTGCCCCAGCGCAGCGGGCATACAGCCCAGAGCGACGCGCAGCGATCGTGAGCGGCACAGGCGTTGCTGCCGGCATTGCTGCTCTCCTCCTCCTCGACCGATCACGGGCCATTTCGGCGATCACCGAGGGTGGAACACCTTCACCGTCGCCAACGTCGGGAGCGAGCCCGATGCCAACGCCATCAAGCTCCGCGCCCGCGGGGGGCACCGCGATTGACGGTGCATCAGGCCTAGCCGACGGTCAGGCGTTGAACTTCTCTGCGGGGGGTACTGACGCAGTACTGATCAACGATGAGGGCACCTACCGCGCCTTTGAGCGCGCCTGCACCCATCAGGGGACCAGCGTTGATTGGCAGGCGGGGAGTGGTGACTTCCTCTGCAGCAACCATGGTGCACGCTTCTCTGCCGAGGGCGGGGTAACGATGGGGCCGGCAAACAGTCCGCTGCGCGCCATTGAGGTCAGCGTTGCGGCGGACGGCACCGTCACCTATCGCCGCTGAGGCTCGTTGCTCCTCGCCGCGATACACCTACTGAATCCCGTTTCCGACTGAACTGAGCGAAGATACGCACATGCGCCCTTAGCTCAGCGGATAGAGCATCTGGCTTCGGACCAGAGGGTCGGGGGTTCGAGTCCCTCAGGGCGCACCACACTTCGCTGCACGCAGATGTGAAATCTCAAAGATGCAAGCCATTTCGCTTGACCGATCTGCTGATGCGCGCCACGATCGGAACATGAAGATTTTGCTCATTGAAGACGACGCCCGACTTGGTCCGCTGATTGCGCGACTCCTCACTGCCGAGCGTCACACGGTGCAGCTCTCTGCGACTGGCGCCGACGGCATCACTTTTTGGGAGACTGCGTCGTGGGACCTGGTGATTGTTGATCGCATGCTCCCTGATCTTGAGGGCTCATCAATTCTGCGCGACCGCCGTCACGCTGGCGACACCACGCCAGTGCTGATGCTCACCGCCCTCGGTACCGTTGACGATCGCGTTGAGGGGCTTGACTCTGGCGCTGACGATTACCTAACTAAGCCTTTCGCCGCGACTGAACTACTGGCTCGCGTGCGGGCCCTTGGCCGCCGCGGTGAGATGTCGGCGAGCGGTGAGGCCGAACGCGAGATTGTGCCAGGGCTCTTACTTGATGAGGGTCGCCATGCGCTCACGGCGGGCGAGAAGGTGATTGACCTCTCGGCGCGCGAGTACGCACTCATCGCCTACCTGATTCGCAACCGCGGCATTGCCCTGACGCGACAGCAGCTGCTCGACGAGGTGTGGGGGGCCGAGCCCGACGTCTACTCAAATGTCGTTGACCTGTACGTGCACTACCTGCGCAAGAAGTTTGAAGAGGCGGGCTTCAGCAATCTACTCAAGACTGTACGCGGCGTGGGCTACCGTTTGGCCGACGCACCGAAAGAGAAGTAGTCATGCCGCTCCGTGATGAGTTCAGGGGCGAGGGGATCGAGGCGCTGCTGGCGCGCACTCGCCGCCAGATGTCGCTCTTCATTCTTGGTGCAACGGCGCTGATCGTGGCGGTCGTGGGCGTTGGTGGAGCCGTTGCCGGAAACAGCGCACTTGATGCGGGTCTCGACAATGCTCTCGTGGCGCGGGCGGAGCGCATCGTGATTGAGATCCAAGAGGAGCTGCCTCCACTTGTTCAGGAGTCGCCTAATCCATCTGCCTCTCCAGATCCGAACGAAAGCCCCAACGCGTCGGAAGAGCCAGAGGAGTCAGAGAAGCCCGAAGAGGAGCGGTCTCCGCGCCCGAGCGACGACCTTCCGCCTCCAAGTGGTGAACCCGACGACGAGGGTGAGGAGAACGACAACGGTCGCGCACCATCAGCGGCCAGCGTGCTCTTTGTTGTGGTGTCGGGCGCTCACCGTGATGATGCGCCGCCCTCTATCCCACCAGGAATCAGCGATGAAGAGTTTGGTGCTGGCGGACCATGGGCGGTGCTTGATGTCCGAGGTGGGATCCTCGCGCGATCGGCCGGGGGTAGTGCACAGTTCCCGATCGTCACTCTGATTGACGCAACAGCCACGCGCCCAACGGCGAAGACGGTACTGATTGGCCAGTCGGAGTTCCGCGTGGTTACAACCCCGATTCGGCACCCACAAGATCCAAACGGCAAGGTGCTCGGCTATGTACAGGTAGCCGGTCGCCTGGACGTGCGTGATGCCCAGCGACAGAACCTGTTCGGCTCACTGGTGTTGGTTGCACTCCTCTCACTCGGCGGTGCGCTGCTGATGGCACTCCTAATTGCCCGACGCGCCCTTGCCCCCATCGCCGCGGCCGCCGCACGCGAGCGCGCGTTGGTGGCGAGTGCCTCCCACGAGCTGCGCACCCCCGCTTCAGTGATCCTCTCGAGCGCTGAAATCTTGGAGCGCGAGGGTCTCGTGAAGCCGGCGGGACTTGAGCTGCTGCACGGCATCGCCGCTGAGTCCGAGCGTCTCGGGCGATTGAGCGCCGATCTGCTCACCCTTTCAAGCCGTCAGACCAGCGCAGAGGGCGGCGAGCGCATGGTCACGGTCGACCTGCATCCGATCAACCTTGATGATGTGGCGCGCGAGTCGGTTGAGCGCGCGGGGCCGCTGGCCAGCCGCGTTGGACTCGCGTTGCGTGCCAACATTGGTCGCAAGCGCCTCACCATTGCGGGCGACACTGATCGACTGATTCAGTTGGTACTCGGCCTGGTTGAAAACGCGATTCGCCACTCGCCGCCCGCAGGGACCGTGACCATTGGAACCAGTGTCGCGGATGGGTTCGCAACCATCTGGGTCGACGACGAAGGTCCAGGCGTGCCGCTCTCTGAGCGCGAGCGCATCTTCGAACCGTTCTACCGCGGCGCCGGGCAGGCGCGCAGCCACGGCGGCGCAGGTCTCGGCCTCGCCATCGCACGCTCCATCGCTACGGCCCATAACGGGACCATCGCTGCAGAGACCGCCGTTGGTGGCGGCGCGCGCATGATCGTGCGCATTCCGCTCGCCGCTACGGAGTAGCCCTCGATGGGTGCTGGCACTCCGGCGATCGCACTCCTCACCGAGCACGGTGTGCCGTTCACGTTGCATGAGTACGAGCTGGAGCCACTGAGCGGCGTGGAGCAGCATCGCGGCGAGCGCGTTGCCTATGGCGAAGCGGCTGCAGCGGCCCTCGGCATCTCACCCGATCGTCTCTATAAGACGTTGGTGCTCGCTATTGAGGGGGCGAAGGACGCGCGGCTGCTCTTTGCCCTCGCCGTGGTGCCGAGCAGTGGCGAACTCTCCGAGAAGGGGGTTGCGGCGGCGTTGGGTGCGAAACGAGCCGCACTCGCGGATGCCGAGAGCGTGCGCCGTGTCACGGGGTACGTGCCAGGTGGCGTGAGTCCACTCGGCTCGAAGCGACCGGTGCCACTACTGCTCGATTCCGGGGCGAGTGCGCACGCTACGATCGTCGTCTCAGCGGGGCAGCGGGGTCGCTCGATTGAGCTCTCACCAGCAGATCTCTTGCGAGTTGGAGGGGGCGTTATGGCACCGATCGGCGTCACACGATGATTCGCAGCGCGCGACATCCACACCTGTCGCCGTCGGCGACGCCAGAGAACTTTCCGCAAATTCCTGATTACCTTCAGTCGTCCGCGATCACCCTTGGTGTTGATGGCGTTTCGGTCACCCTTTTGCCAGACGCTGGGCTTCGTGTTGGCAGCGTGGTGGTGGCTGGTCGCGAACTGCTCGTGCGCGAGAACGGTCACCCTGCAACGTGGGGCATCTTTCCGATGGCACCGTGGGCTGGTCGCATGGCGAACGCCACGTTCACCGATCTCACTGGCACCACGCATCGGTTCTCGCCAACCTGGGGCGATCACGCCTTTCACGGTCGTCTCTACCAGTGCAGCGCGAACGAGCAGAGCATTGCAGGAGACGGTAGGTCGGCGGTCATGTACGCGCCGCTCGATCGTGCCGCCGGCTGGCCACTCAACGCACGCGCTGAAGTCTCTGCGGCGCTGAGCGGCAACGCCGCTGCCGGTGCCCTGACGATCACACTCACCATTAGCGCTGAAGTGGAACAGCACGTCACTGCTGGGTGGCACCCCTGCTTCCGTCGCTTCCTGCTTGATGCGAATCTACGCAGTGAGATCGGCGCAGAAGGGGTGCTCTCTTTTGCACCGACGGGTGTGCTGGCACGAGACACGACGATGCCTGGCTTGCACCTTGTCGACACGGTGCAACCTGCCGTTGATGGCGGCGTTGCCGCACCAGGCGCAGGTGCAACGTGGGATGACCCGTTCGTGGGCGTCACCACACCACCGCAGATCTCCTGGGGTGACAGCCTCACCCTCACCTTGACGGCGGGGTCAGCGGCGACCCATTGGATGGTCTACGACCCAGATGACGCCCTCTGCGTGGAGCCACAGGTGGGCCCCCCAGACGCGTTCCATCGCGGCGGCGCGATCCATCTCAAGGCGGGGGAGCGACTCTCTCTTCCACTCACCCTGGAGTGGACGGCGAAGATTTGAACTTTCTCACGCGGTGGGGCGTAGGTTTTGAACGGGTACAGGACAGCGCAAGACCCACTCCACGACGATGAACCGTATGACGACCGCCAGTCGAACCAGTTCCGTGCGCCAGATCGCGCCAACCAGTCCGCCACTGCCGCGGCGCTGGTCCATCACGTCGAGCGACCTCAACTGGGGGGTGCTTGGTATCGCCCTGATCATCGCCGCGATGTGGGTGCGGCACGGCGGCCTTCAGCTTTTCGACAGCCCACTAAATGCACTCACCGCCATCGGGCAACTTACCGCGCTCTTCGGCACCTACTTGGCGCTGGTCGGTATTCTGCTCATGTCCCGTGCGCCATTCATTGATCAAGTGTTAGGGAGTGATGAGGCGTCACGCATCCATCGGCTCGCCGGCTTTGCCAGCGTCTGGTTCCTTGTCGCGCACGCGGTTACCTCAACCATTGGTCTCTCTGGGGCCATCACGGTTCCAACCATCGGCGAGGTCTGGGAACAGATCTACACCTTCACGATTCTTGAAGCGGGTGGGCTTGGCGCCACGATCGCGCTCGCCCTCCTCATCCTGGTTGCTGTGGTCTCAATTCGTGCCGCACGTGCGCGGCTGGCCTACGAGACCTGGTACGGCATTCACCTCTACGTCTACGTGGCGATGGCGCTCGGCTTCTTGCACCAGCTCACGATTGGCACCGACTTCGTCAACGACGAGCTCGCCCGAAACTCGTGGATCGCCCTGTACGCGATTGCCTTTGTTCCGCTGATCCTCTTCCGATTTATTGAGCCGCTCCTGCGCAACCTGCGCCATCGCTTCTACATTGAAAAGGTCGTGATCGAGCGCGACGGTGTCGCTTCGCTCTGGATCACAGGGAGCGCGATGAACAAACTCCCAGTTCGGGCGGGGCAATGGTTTGGCATCCGCGTACTCAACGCCAAGGGCTGGTGGCGCTCCAATCCCTTCTCGCTCTCGGCCGGTCCCAACGGAGTACACCTGCGCTTCACCATTGAGGCTCTTGGCGATCGTACGCATGAGTTCCAGCACCTGAAGCCTGGCACCCGTGTCTTCCTTGAGGGGCCATACGGCGTTCTCACCGGAGCGGTGCGCACGCGCGAGAAGGTGCTCCTCATTGCGGGGGGCATCGGCATCACGCCCCTGCGCGCACTCTTTGAGGTGCTCCCTGTGCGCCGTGGCGACATGGCGCTCCTCTATCGTGCCCCATCAAACGCCTCAGTGGTCCTGAAGCGGGAGCTCAGACGAATTGCGGAGGCGCGCGGCGCCGATCTCAACTTTGTGACGGGGAGCCGTGACCAGTTCACCTTTGATGACGATCCGCTCTCGCCTGGTGGGCTGTGGGCCGCCTACCCAGATGTGCGCGAGCGCGATATCTATCTGTGCGGCTCACCGCGCATGATGGCCACCGTCGAGAAGAGCCTGCGCGACATCGGCGTACCACGTCACCAGATCCATCTTGAGCGATTTAGTTGGTAGCCCAATAGGGCAGAGAGGAGCACGCACATGCCACGACGAGGTCTGTTCACACTCATCTTTACGATCGCAGGGCTGCGCCTGATCGTTGGGTACGTACCACCGGCCCAAGCGGGGATTGGTGGGATCTCACCCGACCCGTTTGCGTCACCAGATCCACTAGTGAGCGCAAGCCCTGATGCGACGCCCACGGCGAGTGTGGATCCGGGGGTGACCCCAAATCCGACAGTAGCGCCATCGGCCAAGCCGGGAGCCTCGGCTACGCCTGTGGCAACCACAACGCCGAAGCCTACGGCCACACCAGTGCCCACCGCACCAGCAGCGGCGACGCTGCATAACGGCACATATACGGGGAGCAACTTCAACTACAAGTACGGTTTCATGCAGGTGACCGTCACGATCAGCGGTGGGAAGGTCACCGCCGCATCGGCCGTGCAGACCGGCAAGTACGCCATCGGATACAAGAAGGCGGCGTGCACTGAAGCAGTGTTCAATAGCGCCGCAATTGATCTTGCAGCCAGCAGCGCTGCCGGAAACAGCTTTGTGGCACGCATCCCAGCGGCCTGTAGCGGTGCAACCTACTCCTGGTGGGGCTATGCAAACTCGCTCCAGGCGGCAATCGATAAGGCCACCTATTGAGCGGCACACTCGACGAGTCGGTCACCCGAGTCGTTCGCAAGGTTTTCGGCACCGCCGCATCGCTCGCGGTGGTTGGGCCGCTGCCATCTGCCGCGGTTGAGGCAACCTTTGCGCGGCTGAACGAGATCGAGGATCGCTTCTCCACCTATCGACCCAACTCTGAAATCTGTCAGATTCGCGATGGCGCACTTGCGCGCGAAGCAGCCCACCTCGAAACACAGCAGATCCTCGATGTTTGCGAGCAGCTTCATGCTGAGAGCGGCGGCATCTTCGATGCGTGGCACGCCGGGCGCGATGGCGGCCTTGAGCCGTCTGGCTACGTCAAAGGGTGGGCGATCGGCGTTGCCGGCGCAGTCTTGCGCGCACATGGCGTCGAGAACTTCTCACTCGGAATCGGTGGCGACATCACCGCCGCGGGCGGCGGGCCTTCCGGAATTGGCTGGAGCGTTGGCGTGGTCGATCCACGTCGCAACACCACACTCGTGGCGCGCGTTGCGCTGCGGAACGAGGCGATCGCCACCAGCGGCATGTCGGAACGGCCAGGGCACCTGCGCAACACGGACACTGGCGGAACGGCGTCCAGCCCTTGGCTCAGCTTTACGGTGGTGGGGCCAGATATCGCCCGCGTCGATGCCCTCGCCACGATCTGTTTTCTTGAGGGGCGAGCGGGCATGCAGCGGGTAGACGAGGAGCCTGGCTACGGCGCCCTCGCCATGGATACCCACGGGGTACTCACCGCCACCGAAGGCTTCCGCTCACGCACGATCTGAGGAGTTTTATTGGTGACTTCTCACGACTTCCTGTGCTCCCGCACAGGACGCCCGCACTACCAGGCACCGATCATGGCTATAGGCGACCAAGGCGATAGCCGAGGCGATTGAAAGGAGCAACCTAATGGCAAAGAAGAAGAGCTCATTCGAGGGCCAGGAACTCGCACCGATGGAGCCATGGCGCCCCGAGTACGCACCGCAGGCGATCTCCAGCGGTCGCCACCCAGCCTCAACGATTGTCGCCTTCGTGTTGGCCGCCGGATTCGGCCTCTCGATTGGTGGTGCATTCGCAAGTCAGGCAGGCATCTTGCCGCCACTCGGTGGCACTGAGACCGCAGCGGTCGCAGACCAGACGCCGGATGCTTCTGTCGATCCAACTCCTGTCGTTGACGCCACGCCGGCACCATCTGATGTGCCCGCCGTTGACCCGGCACCTGGCACTGACCCGATTGTCATTCCGCCACCTGCTGGCGGCGACTCGGATGATGAGGACGACGACGAAGACGAGGACGAAGACGAAGACGACGAGGATGAATATGAAGACGAAGATGAGGACGGCGACGCCGACTAAGCACTAGCCGCCCAACGACAACGAGTCGCCGTAGCTCACTGGCGGGTAGGCTGCGGCGGCTCTGCGTCTACCGTTCCTCACTGTGTATCCTGCAGCAATGCCAGCTGCCCCTCTAGGATTCGCCACCCGACACCCGCGGCTCGGCGCCGCACTTGGCGCGCTGGCAATCTCGCAGTCATCGACGCTCGCAAAACTCTCCGGTGGTAGCCCTGCGGTTGTCACGCTCTTCCGTGGTGTCGTCTCCCTTCCGTTCCTCTGGTTCATTGCGCGGCGCGAAGGGCACTCGGCAACGCGCCGCGATCGACTCCTTGCCGTACTCGCCGGTGGGCTCTTCGCCCTCGACCTGCAGTGCTTCCACATCTCGATTCCGTTGCTTGGCGTTGGCTTGGCGACGGTGGTACCAAATGCGCAGGTCTTCATCGTTGGCATCTACGCCGCACTCATGGGGGAGCGCACGCCAGGCCGTGCCATCGCGGCGATCCCGCTTGCCTTCCTCGGGCTACTCCTGCTCGCCCAGGTGGTGGATCCATTTGCCGGGGCACTCAACGTGTCGGCCGGCAGCGACCCCGCCCTCGGTGTGCTCTGGGGCCTTGGTGCAGCGGCCTTTTACGGCCTCTACCTAGTGATCACGCGCCGCATCTCCTCGGGCTCGAGTGCTGTGGGGCCGTTCGGCATGCTGCGCGACGCGGCGATCGGCACCATCCTCGTTTCGGGGCTCATCGCCGCCGCCGGCGGCACGCTCCTCCCGCCCGATCTCTGGCCAGGGGTCGGCTACCTCGTGCTCCTCGCCCTCATGTCGCAGGTGCTCGGCTACCCGCTGATCAACGCCTCAATCCCGCACCTGCCAAGTGTGGTGGGCTCGGTGCTCCTCTTTGTGCAGCCGCTCATGACCGTGGTCGCGGGGGCGCTGATCTTCGGCGAGATCCCATCCCCTGGACAGCTCCTTGGTGCGCTGATCCTCTTTACTGGCGTGCTGGTGGCTGCGCGCCGCTAGGCGGGGTTGCGCAGCGTTAAGAGTCGCGCCGGATTCTCCACGGTGATCGTCTTGACCGTTGCTGCATCAACACCCGCCGCAGTCAGGCGTGGCAAGAAGCTCTTCTGCAAATAGGTGTAGCCGTTCCCACCATACGAGGCGAGCTGCGAGTCGTGGCAAACATCTTGGCTCAGTAGGATCTGCTTCTCAAACCCTTCGTTCAAGAGGGTGCTGATCAACTCCACGACCTTCGGCTCACCGGCGCGTTCGAGCGGTGTGAAGCTCATCCCCAAGAAGTCGGCCTCAACATGTGCGCCGCGACGCACGATCTCGCGCCAATGCTCGATGCGCGGATGGGAGTCGCAGTGACCAATCACAATGCGTGCTGGGTCGAGCCCTTCATCTTCAAGAATCGCAAGCTGCGCCAGGCCAACGTCGCTCTGCACCGCGTGGGTGGTGACCGACGCGCCGGTACGCAGTGCGGCGCGAGCGGCGGCGCGGAAGACGCGCTCCTCTTGTGCCGTGACCCATGGCTTGTCGGTGCCGATCTCGCCGATGATCCCTGGTCGCACTGGACCGTCGACAAATTCCAGCACGATCTCGTCGGCGAGATCGTCGATCGAGCGGCGATCGATGCGAGCCTCGGCGGGGTAGTAGGCCTGGCGGTACCAGCCAGCACCGGCAACGATGTGGAGCCCGGTCGCCTTCGAGAGGCGGGCCAGCCGCGCCAGATCTCTGCCGATGCCGATGGGGGTCACATCAACCAGGGTGCCGCCGCCGAGCCCCTTATAGGCTGCCAACTCCTCGTTGATTCGCGGCTCGTCGCCGATCAGCTCCCAGTAGTCCCAGCGGTTCTCGATCCACCAGAGACTGCACTTGGTGTGCTCGTGGGGGAGGGTAAAGCCGAGGTCACCGGGCGCCACGGGACCGAGGACGGTTTGGACCTGCCCAGGGGTGGCGCGGCTGCTCATGGGGGCATCCTACGACCTGGGCAGCCCGCGCAACCTCTTGGCAGCACGCTTGTGAGCGTGGGATCATCGCCCCCAAGGCGCCGAGGTGGCCCGCTGGGCCTGCCCCGCCGGAATATGTGAGGTAGTGACGAGATGAAGATCAAGTCGACACTCCTGGCGCTCCTTGCGGGTGCCGCCATCGTGGTCGGAGCCTGTGGTGGCTCAACCGCGAGCCCAAGCGCCAGTGCCGCAGCTGGCACGGGATGTGAGAAGGCGATCGCTGCTGGCGAGCCTACCACCACGCTGCTCGGGAAGATCTGCGCCGCTGGCGTCATCAAGATCGCAACCGACCCAGCCTATCCACCATATTCCGAGCTGAATGCATCGGGCGAATATGTTGGATTTGACTCAGACACAGCTCGTGAGACGGCCAAGCGCCTCGGCGTCACCGTTGAGTGGGTCACGCCAGACTGGGCCGCAATCACCGCCGGTAACTGGGGCGGCCGATGGGACATCTCCATCGGCTCCATGACCCAGACGGAGGAGCGCGCCATGGTGGTCGACTTCCTTGATCCGTACTTCTATGAGGCTGGTTACCTGCTGGTCGCCACCGATTCGGCGTACACCTCGGTTGACGATCTCGCCGGCAAGACGATCTGCGCCGGTGAGAGCACCACACACGCCACCTGGATTGAGGGCGGATTCGCCAACAGCACCGTGGTTGATGTGTTCAATCAGGCACCAGCGGGTGCCGTTCTCAAGACCTATCCAACCGACTACAACTGCATCGAGGCGTACCTTGCGGGACGCACCGATGACTGGGATGCCATGGCACAGAGCCGTGAGTTCATCGAGAACGCAATTGCGAATTCTGATGGCAAGCTGAAGTTCCTCTCCGAGGAAGCAAACTTTGCCGGGCGAATCTCGTTTGCGCTCGATAAGTCGGGTCCGGACACCGCATCGGCAATCGTTGCGATCAACGAGATCATTGCAGCCATGCATGCGGACGGTACGTTGTCGGGCTTCTCGATGACGAACTTGGGTCGCGACGTTACGAAGCCGTAACGTCTCGGTAGCAAACTGTTGGGCAGGGGAGCTGCGGGTCAAACCGTAGCTCCCCTCTCCATACCAAAGGGGGTGTCGTGCACACTGATGCCGAGCAACTAGCCAAAGCAGTTGCCAAAGACGAAGCACGACGTGCCGCGCGTTGGCAGCTGCGCTTTCGTCTCGGCTGGGCTGCACTTCTCGGCCTGCTCGCCGCTTTCGTATTCCTTTCGCTCAACGTCGAGATTGATTTCCTTACGCGTGCAACCCCCTTTATTGTTGAAGGCATCTGGATCACCCTCGCCGTCTCCTCCGCATCAATCGTTCTGGCGACGCTCCTTGCCGCGCTTGGCGCGCTCGGTCGCCTCTCAAGTAATGCCGTCGTCAACGCCATTGCCTCGTTCTATGTGAGCTTCTTCCGCGGCACGCCGCTCATCTTGCAGCTGCTCGTGTGGTACCTGGCCCTGCCGCAGGTGGGCATCGTTCTTGATCCAATCTTCTGTGCCATTGGCGCGCTCGGCATGAACTACGGCGCCTATATGACGGAGATCTTCCGCGCCGGCATCCAGGCCGTGCCACTTGGGCAGCGTGAAGCTGCCGCCGCGCTCGGAATGTCTGGTGGCACCGCCTTCCGCCGCATCATCGCCCCGCAGGCATTCCGCATCATCGTGCCGGCCATCGGCAACGACTTTGTCGCGATGTTGAAGGACTCCGCCCTCGCCTCAACCGTTGCGCTGCACGAGATTGTGTGGCGCGCGCGAAACATTGGCCAGAAGGAGTTCAAGACACTGCAAACCTTCATCATCGCGGCAATGATCTACTGGACGCTGACCATCATCTTCACAGCGGTGCAGAATCGCATTGAGTCCCGCCTTGCTGCGGGAGATCGAAACAAGGTCGTGAAGGGATGAGCGACATGAAGAACCTCTCAACGACGCCCGCAGTGCATGCGCTCCATCCGGCTGAGAAGCCGGGCATTCTGGTGAAGGCAGGTGCCGAGCCAGTGCTGAAGGCAACCAACATCACCAAGTGGTTCGGCGAGAACCATGTGCTGCGCGGCGCCTCGATCACGGTGTGGCCAGGCGAGACCGTCTGCATCTTGGGGCGCTCGGGCTCTGGAAAGAGCACCTTCTTGCGCAGCTTGAACTTCCTCGAAGATCCGACCGATGGCACCGTGGAGATTGATGGTGTGATTGTTGGCGCTGATCCATTCCACACCGAGGGTGGTGAGCGACAGGAGCGGATTCGTGAGGTCCGCATGCGCGCCGGCATGGTCTTCCAGGAATTCAATCTCTTCCCGCATTTGAGTGTGATCGAGAACTGCGTTGAGGCACCCGTGCACGTGAAGGGAATGGATCGCAAAGAGGCCGAGGCGATTGCCGAGAAGTATCTCGCCAAGGTCGGCCTGCTCGAGAAGCGCGACGAGTATCCGTCGCGACTCTCCGGCGGGCAGCGTCAGCGTGTGGCGATTGCGCGCGCACTCACCATGCAGCCGAAGGTGCTGCTGTTTGACGAGCCAACATCGGCGCTCGATCCAACACTTGTTGGTGAAGTACTTAAGGTGATGGCGGACCTGGCACACGAGGGTCGCACGATGATCGTGGTCACCCACGAGATGGACTTTGCGCATGAGGCGGCCGACCGCGTCTACTACATGGATAAGGGTGAGTTTGCCGAAGTTGGACCTCCTGAGCAGGTGATCGACGCGCCGAAGGATCCGCGTACCAAGGAGTTCCTCTCGCGCTTCCGCACCCTCGGCGCGAAGAAGTAGCCATGGTG
>JACCEC012097673.1_pt1 | contig 13539 bp, 13 predicted proteins | sample 7450121 | NCBI WGS metagenome assembly JACCEC01 (sample SAMN15323455, study PRJNA562643) | freshwater metagenome | isolation source: river surface water | place: USA:Blue River Watershed | collected 2017-08-18 | reverse complement strand
TAGAGCCACTCCCAGAATGGCAGAAACACCAAGTGGAATGTTGAATTCAATTGGTTTGCAAGGTCCGGGTATTGATACCTTCCTAGAGAATGACATACCGTGGCTGATAGAAAATAATGCAAAGATTGTGGTTTCTATTGCTGGGGAAACCGTTGAAGAGTACGGAGTATTAGCTAGGCGGTTACGCGCGGTTTCAGGAATTAGTGCGGTTGAGGTAAATATTTCATGCCCGAATGTTGAAAATCGCGGACAAGTTTTTTCATGTCATCCAGATACCTCAACAGCTGTGATCGAATCAGTAAGGAGAAATATCGGCGGGGAGTTACCAATCATCGCCAAGCTTTCAACAGATGTCACAGACATTGTTTCAATTGCTAAGGCGGCTATAGATGCTGGTGTTGATGGATTAGCCCTGATAAATACATTGCTGGGAATGGTAATTGATACTAATTCTATGAAACCTAAACTAGCTGGTAAAACTGGTGGTCTGTCTGGTCCGGCAATACGACCAGTTGCGGTTCGAGCGATTTATCAAGTGCATCAAGCATTTCCGAATATTCCTATTGTGGGCATGGGTGGAGTTGCTACTGGTCGAGATGCATTTGAGCTAGTACTTGCTGGGGCAAGTGCAGTCTCAATTGGTACAGCAAGTTTTGGAAATCCATCAGCAGCAATTCAAGTTAAGAATGAATTAGCTGATTTATTAACCCAAAAGGGTTTTAATGATTTTCGAGATGCAATTGGTTTTGCCCATAGGAGCGTATAAATATGCTTCCCGTAATTCTTGCTCTGGATACAAAAGATTTAGATTTAGCTAGCAAATGGATTAAAAGTTCGGCCGATCAGATTGACCATTTTAAGGTTGGATTAGAGTTCTATCTGTTACATGGTTTTGAGGGTATAAAAAAACTGCAACAGGTCGCTAACTTTAAATTATTTTTGGATCTTAAATTGTATGACATTCCAAATACAGTTAAAGGCGCTGTTGAGTCGGTATCTAATTTGAATCCAAAATTCTTAACTGTACATGCCTCTGGTGGATCAAAAATGATTCAAGAGGCAAGCAAAGCCCTACCAAATGGATTGATAACGGCAGTAACAGTGCTGACTTCTTTCTCTGAGGATGAGTTTTCAAAGCTTGGTAATTCACAATCAATTCAGCAGACCACTAATAATTGGGCTTCTATGGCCATAGATGCAGGCGCCAAGGCATTGGTATGTTCACCATATGAGGTTTCACAGCTACGATCATTGGGATTAAAATCAATATTGATTACACCAGGCGTTCGAGTAGAAGGTGATGAAATGTCTGATCAAGTGCGAGTGATGACACCAAAAGATGCCATAAGCGCTGGCGCAGATTTTGTAGTCATTGGGCGATCAATCACAGGTGAATGGGATGGTTCAGATTTAAAAATGCGTAAAAAAATAGAATTAATCTATAATAGTTTAGGCTAGTGGTGCTGCCTCCAAGATTAAGCGATAGATCCCGGCGTAAGGCCGGACGCTCTGCTGTAAGAGCAAGGCAGGAAAGATCTGAGATAAAAGCAAAAATTGCATCAGGTCAGATTTACCTCTTCGATTTGTTTAGTGACGAACGCAGCTCGATCAAACGAATGAAATTGGTAGATTTGTTACAAGCAGTACCAGGAATTGGATCAAAGCGGGCTGAGTTAATTATGGACAGATCTGAAATCTCAAAGTCCCGTAGACTAGGGGGAGTTGGTAGGAGACAGATTGAGGCATTGAGGCAGGAGTTTTTGTTAATGAAAAATGCTCCACGTGCAGGAAAGCTTTTGGTTGTTTCAGGCCCGAGCGGGGTTGGAAAAAGTACGATTACCAATAAATTACGAGACGATGAGCGATTTTGGATTTCTGTTTCTGCAACAACACGTGAAAAGCGAAAAGGCGAAAAAGATGGAATTGATTATCATTTTGTGTCTGACGCTAAATTTGATGAAATGGTTTCAACAAATGCCTTTCTAGAATGGGCCAGTTTTGCAGGAGCTAGATATGGCACGCCCCGGTTGGCAGTCGAGCAAGCTCTTAGTAAAGGTTTGAATGTAATTCTTGAAATTGAACTGGATGGTGCTAGACAAGTACGAAAGAACTCAAGGGATGCATTACTAGTTTTTATTGAACCACCGTCTTGGGAGGAATTAACCACTCGTCTAATTAAGAGGGGCACTGAGTCTGAACAATCAACACAAGCACGCTTGATTAGGGCAAAAGAGGAACTTTCGGCCGCTGCTGAGTTTGATCATGTGCTGATAAATCACCAAGTGGATCAATCAGTCTCAGAACTGGTATCTTTAGCCCTTCGCTAGTCGGCTCATCCAATAAAGGGGCAATCTATGACCAACCAAGCTTTAGACGGTATAACTAATCCACCAATCGATGCTCTGCTTGAAAAAGCTGGATCAAAATATTCTTTGGTTTTATATGCCGCAAAGCGTGCACGTCAGATCAATGCCTACTATTCACAACTCGGTGAAGGTTTACTTGAGTACGTTGGACCTTTGGTAGAAACCTATGTTCATGAAAAGCCTTTGTCTATCGCACTTCGCGAGATTAATGAAGGTTTGTTAACTATTGAGAATTTAGAACCAAAGCAAACAACTTCAGCGAGCTAGTTTTAAACCATGTTTCCCCGTGGTCGAAAGTTGTTGCTTGGAGTGTCAGGTGGAATCTCAGCATATAAATCATGTGAATTGCTAAGACGTTTGCAAGATCAAGGCTTCATAGTTGATGTAGTGCCAACTGCAGCGAGTTTGAATTTCGTAGGCAAAGCAACTTGGGAAGCACTTTCTGGACGAAAAGTTCTTACCGACCTTTGGTCTGATGTTGAATCTGTGCCACATATTTCTATGGCAAAGGAAAATGACTTGATTTTAATTGCACCTGCTACTGCAGATTTGCTAGCAAAACTTGCCTCAGGCAGGGCAGATGATTTACTTACCAATATTGTGCTTGCTTCAAATGCACCAAAGTTACTCGTTCCTGCAATGCACCCGGAGATGTGGCTAAATCCTGCAACTATCGCAAATGTTTCAACACTAAGAGACCGCGGATTTGTTGTTATCGAACCAGATGAAGGCCGAATGACGGGATCTGATGTTGGTGTTGGCAGATACCCTGAATTAAGTAAAATTTTCATTGAAGTCCAATCTAAACTTCAAAATAACTCAGACTTAGCTGGCCGAAGAATAATTGTCACTGCAGGTGGCACCCGCGAACCAATTGATCCTGTTAGATATATTGGAAATAGATCTTCAGGTAAACAAGGTTTCGCACTTGCATTAGCCGCGGCAACTCGTGGAGCTAAAGTACATTTAATCTCAGCAAATGCCGATCTGCCCAACATTGATGGGGTAGAGGTCACCAAAATTGAAACAGCGAGTGAATTATTGTCGGTACTTGAAGGGGAGTTTCCTAAGTGCGATGCATTAATTATGAGTGCTGCCGTGGCCGATTTTAAGATTAGTGATTATTCTCAAAGTAAAATCAAGAAAAGCGAATTTACAACGATGGATTTAACAAAGAATCCAGATATCCTGGCACGTATGGCTGAAATCAAGAAAAATGGACAAATTATGATGGGTTTTGCCGCCGAAACTGATACTAACTTTGAAAACTTGGTTAAATTAGGATTTGAGAAATTAAGAGGCAAATCTTTGGATCTGTTGTATGTGAATAATGTGACTAACGGTGCTATTTTTGGAAGTGATTTAACCCAAGGCATAATCATCGACTCAAATGAAATAAATATTAATATTCCAGAAATTAGTAAAGACACGCTTTCAGATATATTGCTTGATCAGTTAGTTAGTAAGTTAAGTTAGGCCTATGAGTAATCGATTATTTACCTCTGAATCTGTAACTGAAGGACATCCGGATAAAATTGCAGATCAGATTTCTGATGCAATTCTAGATTCTCTCCTAGCTCAAGATACTAAAAGTAGGGTTGCAGTTGAAACTTTAATCACCACTGGGCAAGTTCATGTAGCAGGAGAAGTAACCACCAATGGATATGCAGATGTGATGAATATCGTCAGAGATACTGTTCTAGAAATTGGTTATGACTCTTCTGACAAGGGTTTTGACGGAAACAGCTGTGGAGTTTCAATTTCAATTGGACAGCAATCTCAGGATATTGCTCAAGGGGTAGATGATGCATTTGAAAGTCGCGTTTCTTCATCCTCTGATCCGCTTGATCTGCAAGGTGCAGGTGACCAAGGTTTAATGTTCGGATATGCTGCTAACGACACCCCAGAATTAATGCCGCTTCCAATATCTCTAGCGCATAAATTAGCTCAACGCCTTACTAAAGTTAGAAAAGATGGAACTTTGGCTTACCTTAGGCCAGATGGCAAAACGCAGGTAACCATCGAATATGAGGGTGATAAGCCGGTGGCACTCAACACTGTGGTTATCTCTTCTCAACATGCTGAAAATGTGGATTTAGAAAATCAACTTGCACCTGAAATAAAGAAGTTTGTTATTGATCCAATTATGAAAGATTTATCAATTGATACCTCCAATGTTAAGGTTTTAATAAATCCTACGGGTAGATTCGTTATTGGAGGTCCAATGGGCGATGCTGGATTAACTGGCAGAAAAATAATTGTGGACACCTATGGAGGTATGGCAAGGCATGGTGGAGGTGCCTTCTCTGGAAAAGATCCATCTAAGGTGGATAGATCTGCGGCCTACGCCATGAGATGGGTTGCGAAAAACGTCGTTGCTGCAGGTCTTGCAGATCGTTGTGAAGTTCAAGTTGCTTACGCAATCGGTAAAGCTCAGCCGGTTGGTTTATTTATTGAAACTTTTGGAACTGAAAAATTCGATCTAAACAGTATTAGTAAAGCTGTTAAGGAAGTTTTTGATTTACGCCCAGCTGCAATAATTCGCGATCTAAATTTACTGCGTCCTATCTACTCCAAAACTGCTGCTTACGGACATTTTGGTAGAGAATTGCCGGAGTTCACTTGGGAAAAAACTGATCGAGCTGGCGCACTCAAATCTCTCGTGAAGTAAATCGTGGCCGCTCCACTTAAATTAAAACGGCAGATTCCCGCAGCATCTAGACCAAAAAACCTAGCATCAGTTTCTAAACTTCCTATAGCTTCGGTATTAGTCGACACCCCAGTGTCTCATCTTGAAGGAATTTATGATTATTGGATCCCGTCGAGTATGGATGAATTAGTTACATCTGGCACAAAAGTTATTGTACCTTTCGGCAATGTAAATGCTGCCGGATTAGTTATAAGGCGCAGTCAAAATGCATCAAGTACTGGAAAACTCAAAGAGATTGTTGATGTTACATCTCCTAGTTCAATGGTAAGTGCGCAGATGCTTGAACATATCGAATTGGTACGAAATCGATTTGGCGGTAGTTTTTGGAACCTTTTAAAGCAATCGATTCCAAAAAGGGTTGTTAAAGCGGAAAAATTGACGCAGGTATCAGAGGCCGAAGCTTTCAAGCATACAAACGATGATTTGCAGGATCTGATCGGTAGAGCTGATTTTGGAATGCTTAATTCAAACAAAAGATTGAAATGGGCAGTTAATCTACCAATAGCAACAGATGCCGCAATGTTTGTTGCAAAAATAGTTCTTACCCGAGCTAAGTTTAATCAAGTTTTACTCTTAGTTCCTGATGATAAAGATATTAGGTTGATCAAAAAACAGATAGATTCATTATCAAAAGTAGATGTTGTGGAGTTGAGCTCTAACCTTGATTCATCGACCAGATATAGGAATTTTCTACAAACTTGTTTTGGTTCACCAAAAATAATCATAGCCAATAGAAGCGGTGCTTTCACTAACCTTCAAGATGATTCCACGGTCATTGTGCTGAATGACCTAGATGCATCTCATTATGAGCAACACTCACCAGGCTGGAACTCTCGTGATGTGACATTAATGCGAGGTAAGAACACCTCATTTATTTTCGTTTCTGCTTCACATTCACTAGAGATTGCAAGACTCATCGATATTGGATGGCTGGAACATAAAATATACAAATCGAAATCTGAAATACGTATTGTTGCTAGTGACAGTAATAATAGCTTTATTTCCATGATTAAAAAATCATTATCTTCAGGAAGTGTTTTAGTGACGGTTAGTGAAAAAGGCTATGCGAATGTTTTCCTTTGTTCAAAATGTAGAAATTCAGCCAAATGCGATTGTGGAGGTAAGCTGCAGATAAAATCTTCAAATTCACAGCCTGAATGTTATTTATGTAGTAAAAAAGTTTCTGATTGGCATTGTAATTACTGCGGAGACACCAGGCCGTATGTAATAAGCAAAGGTATAGATCGCAATGCTGAAGAGATTGGTAAGGCTAACCCAAACATTCCAATTTATGTTTCCTCAGGCACTAAGCAGATTGAGGATTTACCAGATGGTCACTGCATTGTCCTTGCAACTGCAGGGTCAGAACCAAATGGCGCATACTCAGCTGTTGTGATGTTGGATGGTGAAAGTATTTTTAATCGTCCAACATTAAGGGCTGAAGAAATCGCGCGACTTAGTTGGTTCTCTAATTTATCCAAAATCTCTATAAAATCTGAAGTGTTTGTTTCATTACCTAATAATCATCCGGTGGTTCAAAGCATGTTGAAGGGTAGCTCCTCCTATGGGATTAAAAGGGAGTTAGAAAACAGAGAAGCCGCAAAATTACCTCCTTATTATCGGGTGGCAAGTGTTTCCGGAAGCAAAGCTGATATTTCGAAATTTGCAGATAACTTAATAGCTACAAAAAAATATGAAATAACCGGTCCTGTCGAAATAAATCATCTTGAGAGTAGGTTGTTGATAAGAGTTGCATCTTCTGGCGGTTCAGATTTAGTTGATCTCTTGGATGATGTGGTGAAAATCCAGGGCGTAAAGGGTAAAAAGATATTCAAGGTCAGGTTAGACCCTTATGATCTTTAATAATCTATCTTTAAAGTATCATTGACTCATGACTATTCAACCAATTCGTTTATTTGGCGATCCTGTACTTGTTACGCCCGCTGCGCCGGTAACTGATTTTGATAAAGAGATTCGACAGTTAGTGGCTGATTTGATGGAGACTATGCATGATGCTCCAGGGGCAGGTTTAGCAGCACCTCAAATAGGTGTGCCGCTTAGAGTTTTTGTTTGGGATATCAATGATGAAACCGGTCATTTAATCAACCCAACTTTAGAATTAAGTGCTGAAATGCAAGATGGGGAAGAAGGATGCTTATCTTTTCCAGAATTGGTTTATGAAACTCCTAGAGCGTTTAAGGCGGTTGCTAAGGGGTTCAATATGCACGGAGAACCAGTAACTATTGAAGGAACAGAGTTGCTAGCAAGGTGTTTACAACATGAAACTGATCATTTAAATGGAGTTTTGTTTATTGATCGAATGAATTCTGATCAACGCAAGTTAGCAATGAAGGAAATTAGAGAATCTGAATGGTTTTCGGCAGCCAGTGGTTCAGGATTAAACCCTCAAATCAAGATTTCTCCACACAATACTCGCGGTTTAGGCTTTTAAAAACTTGAAAATATTGGTCGCATCTTCATCAGATATTGCAATCCCTTTGGTCGAAGATATCGTTAAAAGTGAGCAACACGAATTTTGCGGACTTTTATCCAATATAGATAAAGCAACTGGCCGTGGTCAATCGATCAGATCAAATAATTTAGCAGAATGGGCAAAAAATTCTGGAGTCAAAATTTATCAAAGTGCAAGTGCAAATGATATTAAGCAAATTGTTGCAGAGGTTTTACCTGACGTGGTGATAACCATAGCTTTTGGGCAAATTATTAAAGAAGACTCATTGAAAATTCCTAAAAATGGTTGGTTGAATGTGCATTTCTCCAAACTCCCGAAATGGCGAGGCGCCGCTCCGGTTCAGCATGCCATACTCAACGGTGAATCATCCACTGGAATATCAATATTTCAGTTGGAAAAAGGAATGGATACAGGACCAGTTTATGTGTTTGAGGATGTGATTATTCAAGATAATGAAAAAACTCCTGAAGTATTGAACAAAATGAGTTTGATGGTGCCAGATTTGGTTCTGAAAACATTAGAAATGATTAGTGGAAATGTTCCACCGATCCCACAGAGTGGTGAACATACCTCTTATGCTTCAAAAATTTCCAAGGAAGATGGAAAGCTTGATTGGAACAATAAATCATTAGATATATTCAATAAGTTTAGGGCATTTTATGGCAATCCTGGAGTATGGACTATTTTGAATGAAAAAAGAATCGTAATTAATAATATGAGAATTTCGGTTCAGGGGAACTTGTTTCCAGGCCAAGTTTTAATATCAGCAAGTCAACTTATGGTTGGAACTGCGCATGGTGCTATAGAGATATTGGAGTTAACACCAGCTGGACGAAAAACTATGAGTGCGTCGGAATTTATAAGAGGTTTATTAGTTAAGGATGGTCTAAAACTTGGGTAAACCAAATCCTGAGGATTCAAGATTATTGGCATATGAGTTAATCTCGCAAGTAAACCGAGAGGGAGCATTTGCGAATATCCGGCTTCCTGAATTGCTTTCTAAATCGAAAATGAGCCTTGCTGATAAAGCTTTTACAACTGAATTGGCTTACGGGACCTTGAGAATGCAGGGACGACACGATCACTTCATTAAAAAATTTATAGATCGAAACTTCCTTGACCTTGATCCGAAGATCACTGATTTACTAAGAATGGGTATTCATCAGTTAACTTTGATGCGCGTTCCAGATCATGCGGCAGTTTCTGAAACAGTAGAAGTTGCTAGAAAAGTTGCGGGTGAATCCAAAGCATCTTACGTTAATGCAGTACTTCGAAAAATTGCAGCTATGCCTAAGGAATTTGATGATTTCAATTCTTTACCGATAGCTGAAAAATTCTCCGTCAATCACAGTCACCCTGTTTGGATAATAAACGCATTTTACGATCAATTAAAAGATTGGGATGAGGTCGAAAGATTATTGGTTTCAAATAATGCGCCAGCACTTCCTGATGTCGTTGCTTGGCCTGGTAAATCCACCGTGGCGGAATTGATTCAATTAGGAGCTACCGGCATACCTGGATTTAATAATGGTGTAAACATAGACACCATACCGATTTTATTTGAACCGATAATTCAGAGAAAAGCTGGAGTACAAGATCGCGGATCACAGCTTGTGGTCGAGAATTTTTTAGCCACCTTTGAGCCTGGTTTATCTTGGCTTGATATGTGTGCAGGTCCTGGCGGTAAAGCGGCCTATTTGTATCATTTTCTGTTAGATAAAGATCCTTCTGCAAAATTTCTTGCAAATGAACCAGTGCCGCATCGGGCAGAACTTGTTAAACGTGTTGTTAACAATAATCAAGTGGTTTCATTCGATGCCACAATCTCAGAGAATTTTGATCATAAATTCGATCGAATCCTCGTTGACGCCCCTTGTACGGGATTAGGTGCGTTAAGGCGTAGGCCGGAAGCCCGTTGGCGCAAATCTTTAGCAGATCTTAAAGAGTTAATCCCGTTGCAGCGGAATTTGATGAACAGTGCCTATCAACTTCTTGCGCCGAATGGAATTATTGCTTACGTGACATGTTCTCCCTTGCTGGCTGAAACTAAAGGCCAAGTGATAGATTTTCTTTCAGAGCATCCTGATATGAAAATTCATACTATGGATCAGAATGGTTTCCATAAAGAAGGATTGCAAAATGATGGTTCGGTTCAGCTTTGGACTCATCGAGATGGTTCAGATTCAATGTTTATGGTCCTGCTTAGAAAAAATGGTTAACCACTTATGAAAAATCATATTTTGATAAACCCAAGTATTTTAAACGCTAGGTTTGATGATTTAGCTAATGAGATTGCGAAAGTTTCCCAAAGTGCAGATCAGCTACACCTAGATATTATGGACAATATATTTGTACCGAATTTTACATTCGATTTCCAGCGAGCCAAGGAGATAATTGCATTTTCAGATCTTCCAGTAGATGCCCATCTAATGATTGCAGATCCAGACATTAGCGCCCCTAAATATGCTCAAGCAGGTTGCGTATCAGTTACATTTCATTTAGAGGCGGCTAAAAATATCGGGCAAACAATTTCAGATGTGAAATCAAATGGAGCGAAGGTTGGAGTAGCAGTAAAGCCAGGTACTTCGTTTTCTTTGGTAGAGCCTTTTATCGAGCAGATTGATCTTTTATTGATTATGACTGTGGAGCCTGGCTTTGGTGGGCAGTCATTCATGCATGAACAAATGGATAAAGTTAAAACTGCTCGCTCTAGAATTGAATTAATGAAGGGCACTAAGCCTTTAATTCAAGTTGATGGTGGAATTTCACTTGAAACAATTGGAGAAGCTGCCAAAGCAGGAGCTAATTGTTTTGTTGCCGGGAGTGCAGTCTATAAATCAGCAGATCCTGAGAATATGGTGCAGATGTTGCGCAAATCTGCGGAAGAGCATTTTAAATACTAAATATATATCCCCATTAAAAGTAGTACTGCAGATAAATCGGCAGTGTTGAGAGTGGTGTTAGCTGAAGCTGCAACTTTTGGTTTTGCATTGAAAGCGATACCTAAACCAGCAGTTTTGATCATTTCCAAATCATTTGCGCCATCACCAATTGCCACGGTTTGATCAAGTGAAACTTTTTCTTCTTTTGCAAATTCTTCAAGAGATTGTCGCTTGGCGGCAGCGTCGATAACAGGCCCTTCCAATTCACCTGTTAATTGACCATTTGCAGTTTTTAGTTTATTGGCTCGAAAGAAATCTACATTTAAATCTTTGAGCAGAGGTTCAATCACGTTTATAAATCCACCTGAAACTACACCTACCTTATGACCTTGTTTATGTAGCTCAGCAATCAAAACCTTGGCCCCTTTTGTAAAGGTAATCTCTTTTCGAACAACCTCTAAGATATTCTCCGGCAAGCCTTTAAGTAGCGCCACTCTTTCAACGAGCGCCGATTTGAAATCTATCTCTCCATTCATTGCTTTGCGAGTCAATTCCGAGACTGCTTCAGATTTGCCTGAGTGATTTGCAAGTAGATCAATTACCTCTTGTTCGATAAGTGTTGAATCCATATCCAAAATAACGATTCGTTTTGAACGGCGTAAAGACCCACCAGGCTCAACAGCTAGATCTATGTGATTATTGATAGCGATGGAGGTGAGTGCTTCTTGTACTATTTTTATTGAATCGTTGGGGATTGTTAAATTCATCTCTATGGCAATAACTGGATTTCGCGCAGTTCGCTTGATAGCGGTTATGTTTCCACCCAATCTTGCTATTTCAGATGCTACGGCGGATAGGCCAACCGGCTTAATTTCACTGCCAACTATTACCACTCTAAGGTTGTCGGAAGCATCTTCATTTATATTCGTCTGAACAAAATCAATCGCAATATCTAGTTGCAGTTTTTCTTGCAGTAGGTCTAAATCGCTTGCAATTGCTTCGGCGTGAGCTTCATCAAGGGTAATAAGTACTGTTAGAAGGAGCCGGTCGCGAATTACTAGTTGTTCAATATCTAAAATACTGACCGCAAATTCAGAGAGCGTACTCATTAAACTTTGGGTGATTCCTGGCCTATCTTGGCCGGAAACAAGTATGAGACCAGTGAAGCTCTCTTTTTTATCGATCGGCATTGGGTCAGATTAACCATATTCAGAGCCAAGGCGAGGTATCTTTCACTCCTATGAGCGCCATTTTAGAATTATCAAGCATCAGCGTTCAAAGGGGCGATCGGATAATTTTGGGTCCTTTAGATTGGCAAGTGTTAGAAGGTCAGCGTTGGGTTGTTTTGGGCCCTAATGGCGCAGGTAAAACCACACTGCTTCAAATCTGCTCATCACTTATTCACCCAACAACTGGCTCGATAACAATTCTTGGGCAAACCTTGGGCAAGGTAGATGTATTTGAACTTCGAACCCGTATTGGTTTAACTTCATCAGCATTAGTAGATCAATTACCATCAGATGAACTTGTGATGGATGTAGTTTTAACTGCAGCTTATGCAATGTTTGGCCGCTGGCAAGAAAAATATGATTTATGGGATGAGTCCCGGGCTATGGCATTGCTTACCGCACTTGGTGTTCGAGAGCTAGGTAATAGAGTTTATGGAACCTTAAGTGATGGAGAGAAGAAACGCGTACAAATAGCTAGAGCACTTATGGCAGATCCAGAGCTTTTACTTTTAGATGAACCGGCATCAGCATTGGATTTGGGAGGAAGAGAAGATTTATTGAAACGAATTGAAACCTTCTCAAAAGATCCTCTGGCCCCGGCAACGGTAATTGTTACTCATCACATTGAGGAGATTCCTTCTGGAACTACCCATGCGCTGCTTTTACGTGATGGCAAAACTGTTGCTCAAGGAGAAATTGAATCAGTCATTAATGATGAGAATTTAAGTGTTGCCTATGGTTTACCAATTTCTGTTCAAGCCGAGCATGGTCGGTATTTTGCTCGTGCCCGTTAACCTTCAACAGCACCTTCCAGAACCTTGGTCAAAGATAGTTGATTTAAATTTACTTAAAACTATTGAAGAGCAATTAGGTGAAGAATTCCTGCCAGAACCCAAGAATGTATTTAGAGCTTTGAATTTAGTGCCCGAAAAAGTCAAAGTCTTAATCCTGGGTCAAGATCCATATCCGAATCCGGAGCATGCAATGGGGCTAGCTTTTTCAGTGAACAAAAATGTCTCAGTATTACCTGCTTCGTTGAAAAACATATTCAAGGAATTGGAGTCTGATCTAGGTGTGGTTAGAACAAATGGAGATCTAAGCGACTGGGTTGATAAAGGCGTCTTGCTACTTAATTCCAGTTTAACGTTTAACCCAATGCAACCACGTCAACATCTAAATATTGGTTGGAATTTGTTTACCAAATCAATCATCGAATATGTTGGCAAAAACGGTGCGATCGGAGTTCTATGGGGAAACCATGCAATTACGATGAAAGATTTCTTTTTGCCAGATCGCGTTATTACCTCTGTTCATCCAAGTCCACTCTCGGCCTATAAAGGGTTTTTTGATTCCAAACCATTTAGCAGAGTTAATCAAATACTTACAAAGCAAGGAATTTCTGAAATTAAATGGTAAAGGGGCGAACCTTTCAGTCCGCCCCTTTGTTTAGATCTTTTTATGCAGTCCAAATATTAATTGGAGATTGCAAGAAGTAGACCATAAATAGACCAGCTACTATCCAAAGTAGAGGACTAATTTCTTTTGAACGTCCCTGGAACAATCTGATTACTACATAAGAAACAAATCCTGCTCCAATACCTACAGAAATATTGTAAGTAAATGGCATCAAGATAATTGTTAAGAATGCAGGAATTGCTATACCAAGATCATCCCAATCGATTCCCTTTATCTGAGTCATCATTAAGAAACCAACGATTACCAAAGCTGGTGTTGCAGCCTCGTAAGGAATGATGGCAACTAGTGGTGCTAAGAAGGTTGTTAATAGGAATAGAACTCCAGTTACAACTGAAGCTAAACCTGTTCGCGCACCTTCGCCAACGCCAGAGGCTGACTCGATATATGAAGTGTTTGAAGATAC
>JACCEC012511592.1_pt1 | contig 13543 bp, 9 predicted proteins | sample 7450121 | NCBI WGS metagenome assembly JACCEC01 (sample SAMN15323455, study PRJNA562643) | freshwater metagenome | isolation source: river surface water | place: USA:Blue River Watershed | collected 2017-08-18 | reverse complement strand
ATACCATCTGATTTATATGATAGACTGCTGGATTTAGTATCACCCGATAAACGTGTTGTGTATGACCATAAAACACGGCGCAAAAAAACACCATCACGCTCTCAATCGCAATCTTCTCATTCTTCTCAAAATCAAAAGAAAAAAACTCGTCGGCATAAATAAATGTCCGAGCAAATCAAATCAAACCAAAACAAAACAATTGAAGTATATTTGTAATTGTAATACTTCAATTGTTTTTTTTAAAATTAGTATTATTTCTACACCAGGCTCCATGCCGTGTTGTTAAATGGCGCAATAACAATTTCATTAATCTTGTCCCTAAATTCTTGCACCTTCTTTTCATATGCGGGGTCATTCAACGCACTGCCGGTAACAGGGGTGGCCGAACTCATAAATTTCGCAGACACGCCATTGACGTCGGGTTTCACGCCATAGCAATTCACGCCAAACTTTTCACCGGAATTTTCAAGAAAGCCGCCATTTACACCGGGGCGACCACACGCGTGCTCCTTTCCTGGTATTTTTTGTAGTTTGCGCCACGTGTCTTTTTGGGTAGGATACAGTATCATCTGGTTATCCGACCAACCATACGAACACCATTCGCCGCCGGTGTTGTACGCTTCTTCCACCTCATTGTATGTTGCTAAACGCGCGCCATACGCATCGCACACCGCCTTGGCTTCGGGGTAGTCATACACATTTGCAGGAATGTGGAATACTTGTTTGGGCATTCGTATTCCGGGTGTGTTTTCCACGCCTTGTTGGTTTTGTGTTATTTCAATTTGAGGATTGGGCGAAAAAATGTTCTTGACTTCGGCGGTTATGTTTTTATTGAAGAAGTATTGAAACCCATTTACGATAACAATCACAATGAAAATCGCCCATAAAAACGACTCCAACACCGACCCATCTTGTTGTCCGCCATTTTTTCCTAAAGATGTGAAAATAATGTAATACAAAAATATTACAAATAAAAAGATAATCAGCGCCTTTGGATTATTCACTGCGGAATGAAACTTATCTAATATTCCGAATTCAAGCCCGCCAAGTTGGTCGTATGATATGGGGACGCCAGTGCTTGTTTGTGGTTGTTTCGCTGGACCGGCGGGAGAGGGTGGCTGCTGGGATGCTTGTGCCACAGCCGGTATAGCCGGAGGAGCCGTATCAAGGGGGACCGTCTTGGTATACGAAGAAGAAGTAGGAGGAGGCGGTGGGTTCGGGGATGACATATTTATTTTTTTTAGTATTAACTAATACGATAGGTGTCTTGTCTAATATATAATTATATAATTACAAGACATAAAACAAACTAAATTTCTATTTTCGTTTTCTGTAAAATAGACAATATGGCGTGTTGCTGATAATTGTATTCCCGGTAATGTCTAATTCCTTTACAGTTGTGTCATTAAAATTATACCACTTTCCGTCAGCAGTGCGGATTGTTGCCGTATAATGCCCGCCGTAAATATTACCGTGATGATTACACACGCCGTAAAGGTCGTATACGTATCCGCTGGCTGCGTTGTAGCCTTGAATGTATTTCCCCAAATTTACACCGGATATCGGGATTTCAACCGGCACCTGGATTTTACGCATGGTTCCTGTTTCCGTATATACAAAGCGTTTTAGGTCTATGACCAACACGTTCGGCATGTTCCAGAACAAAATGCGTTTTTCTACGTCTTGCTTTTTCCCCGTCTTTTCGTTGAACCACGCATTGTCCCCGTCCAATGCTTCTGGCTTACAATAACATTCAAAGCAATCCAGCAGCGTCGGGCATTTTGTCGGTGTCTTTGAAACCGCGTCTTCAAATGGAATGGGAAGATTTACAATGAAAAACGGCTCGGGTTTTAATGTAAGAATGTGCTGGTTGCCGATTTTTCCGATACTGCCGTTGCTTGGTTTCGCAGTGATTACCGACATTTGAATTCCGTAAAATATATTCAGCATTTCCGAGTAATCTTTTTCATACATATTTTTCATCATTTCGTAGCATTTTTTTGCCACCACGTCTTTTTCGCCGATGACGTTTCCGGTGACATTCATTGTAACGGGGCGAGACAGCGCATTATGAAACGACTCAATCATAAACATTAAAAACTCGGGGACGTCATTTTGATTCCACGACGCAAATAATTCCATCTTCTTAATTTTGGCGACGTGCTGCATGGAGCGTATAAATCCGCCCGGAGACACTGTGCAATTTTCGCTCCACATTAATTGCCGCAGTTTATCCCATTCATTGAGTAGAATGGTGTCTGGTTTTTGCTTTACACGCCGTTTATAGGTTCCGGCTTCAAGAAATTCATTCAATTCATATGTATGCGACAACATTTGAATACACGAATTTGCGAAACACGTGTTTCCAAGATTGCTTAATCCCGTCAATCCAAGCCCCGCGTATTTATTGTATTGGGAAAATGGGTTCTGGATTTGGATTGCTGTTGTTGCTGTTGCTGTTGTTGTTGCTGTTGCGGTTGTTGTTGCTTTCGCAGTTGCTGTTGCGGTTGTTATAGAAGATAATTCTTGTGGCATTTTCTTATTTCTTATGTGTAGTTGTTGTTGTGTTGTAATACATACTTAATTTATGTTTAAACAGAAAACATAACATAACATAACATAACATAACATATGTCGTCTTCGTCTTCGTCATTTAATCAAACACCCAATTCATTGCGAAATGTTGGCGTGAATCAAATTACATATGACCCGGTTGATTTGTTGTATATGGAATTGGCCGACAGTTATATGAATTATATATCAAACACATCCGCAATGTTTGCGAATTTTGAAAGAGGGTTGCGTAGAATTGGTTTGGCTCAGCGACTACAATCCGCAACCACGGTTGCGCCCCCGCCCCCCGTTGTTCCGGCTTATACAAACTATTATTTGAGACCATTAAACGAGTTATTTTTTAATAGACAAGGTCAAGGGCAGGATGTCAGTGGAAATCATTCAGCCGGACACCGCGCTCAACATCCAGAAGGACATCAATCTCAACCAGAAGGACATCCAACTCAACCAGAAGGACATCAATCTCAACCAGAAGGACATCAACCTCAACCAAACCCAACTCTCTATACTTTACAAGACATACTTTCTTACCTAGGATGGGGGCAAATGCCAACCCCCACTCTTCCAACGGAAATTCAGATTAGAACCGCCACTAGAACTTGTTTGTATAGCGAATTACAAGAAAGGCCATACACCATTTGTCCCATTACACAAGAAACATTCACTGATTCACAACTGGTTACACAAATTAAACACTGTAAGCATACATTTATGCCGGACAGCATTCAACATTGGTTTGAGAGAAATGCGACTTGTCCGGTTTGTAGGTATGATATACGTAATACAAACAACAACCGCAACAATAATAGCAACAGTAATAGCAACAGTAATAACAGTAATAACAGCAATCAACCGCATTCAGACCCAAACACGACGACATCATTTTTGAATTTTGAGGTGAATAATATTGATGACGACAGCATCACATTTTCATATGATTTACCGGAAATGATGGATATGAACGGAACGACATCAAACCCGTTGTCTGTATTGGCGCAAGCAATATCAATGTTTTCTAATAATCAACCGAATTCACAGTCACAATCACAGACACAAACACAATCACAGACACAGACACAGACACAGTCACAATCACAGACACAGTCGCCACCACAATCACAATACAGACAATCGCACTATGTAAATAACCCAGCAAATACTCCTCCAAATACACGACCGAATAGCGGCAATAACACGGACGGTATTACTAGAACAGCATTATCGTCATTGCTTTCTATGCCCACGGTTAGTTATTTTGTTGATGGTATTTCTCCGAATAATCAAGAAGAAGAATATGAAAATGAAAATATGGACGAAGTAGATTGATTCGTCAATATGTATTGTTGTATTGTATTGGTGTATTGTATTGTTGTGTATTTTATTGGTGTATTAAACTGCCGTCTTTTTCTTAAAGAAGTTGCTGATATCTTGATTTCCTTTATTCAAGTTATCTGCTTTTATCAAATATTCATCAAACAACAGTGATTTTATCATCTTTTGACGCAATTCAGTTATTTTCTTTTCTCGTTTTTCCTCATCGTCAAATTTATAAACCAATGTTTCTATTTCATCTTCAAAATGCATTTGTTTCCGTTTATCAAACCCAGGTATTTTTTCTAACACAAGGGCAAATACCTGTTGAACCGGTTTCATAATTTGATTTGTTATATAGAATGAATAATTCGGCCGCAGATTATTTTTAACAATATAGTCGGGGTGTTCTATCCGCTCGCCTTGTAATGCCGTCTTTGATTTGTTGTTGATGTACACATACGGAATGCGGTCGCCGGTGCTTGGTTTGTTTCCGGGGTCTCTAACCCCCATACGGTCCGCCAGCACTTTGTGCGCAATCTGTTGCGGGTTCTTATAGTCCGACCGCAACGACTTTGTAATGATGAGTTTTTCAAGCGGGCATTTTTCATCTATGATGTTTTGCATACATTCCCTTAGAAACGCAATTGCTCGTTCAATGTTCTGCTCTTTCATCAAGATGTCAATAATGCCGCCATACACATCTTTTACTATCGGCGCATTATCTCGGCGTTTTAACACAATCCCCATACTTTTGCGTTTTCCTTTGTAGGTGTTATTTTCGTAAAGCATGCCCACATAGCGCTTTTTTGAAAGAAGGCAGAACGGCATCAGCGTTTTTTCATATACCCAGGCATGCGGAGGTTTTAAGAACTTGGTCGCAAGATGCCCCACTTGTTGCGCGATTTCAATTGTTATTTCAAGTGCGTCTTTTCCACGAATTGGGGTTCCGTCCGGCGTTGCCAGATTGAAGGTGAAGAATACAGAATCGGTGTTGTGTACAATGATGTCTCCGACACCCGCGGCAAAGTGGTGGTTTTCGGTAGTTAAATCATATACATATTCGCCACTTGGATACTCAATGTCATGAATTTTCGTAACGCAGTTGTATTCTTTCAATGGCAATGAGGGATACGGCGTAATTGATGACGCCGCCACCCTTACTCTATATGACAGCAATGTATCATAATTTATAAATAAGCGCAAATCTGGATTGTTACAGTAGGTATTCCAGTATTTAGCAGCGCGTAGTTGATTATACGTGGAATATACGTCGCATAGTTCTGGAATACCGATTGTATCACTCTCCGCATTAGATATAGATTCAGATACAGATTCAGATACAGACGTATCAATGCGATGATGCAATAGTCGTGTTTTACCTGCCGTAATGTCTTTTGGCGATATTTCTGCTCCGGTCTCACATACCAGTGAATGGTCATCCGTCACATCCACCAACCCACGATGGGTTATCACGCGGAACATTTTTTTGGTTGGGGCTAATACGTGTCGTATAACACGATGTATTTTCGTCCATCCTTTATCCGACCACGTTTCTACTGTTGGTCTTAATTCACACACTTCTTTTGTTTGTTTGCCGATTTCTGTGCACTGGCGCCACAATGCTGCGCCCCCGTCCATATGAACACCGAAGCGCGTTCCCAGTTCGTCAATCGTACATATCACCAATGGTCCGCCGTTTTCACGAACATATACCGGTGTATAATTCGCCACACTATCGCCGTATATATACTCCGCCCTGGTATTTACAAACCCATAATTCTTCGTATTCACCGTTGCGTTCCCATACACTTCTTCAACAATTCGTTTTCCATACGTGAGTAATTTCCTACCAGTAGCCGTTGTTGATGCGGCGACATCCACCTCATAAAATGTGCTCGTCTTTGCCCCGCATTGTCCATACAATGAATTTGCCGTAACCTTGTAACCGAGTTGTCGTTTATCCAAGATGTTTGCCATAAACGGGTCGGTTTGAGATTCCGCCAATTTACGTGTTGCCTTTCTTGCCGCAAGCAGTTCTTCTAACACGGACGGCATAATTGCTTTGATACCATCCTTGGGTTGCGCCCACCGGCAAATCTTCTTTCCATTGAGTGTTTTAATCATTTTACCTCGTTCATTCGCAACCCACTTGTAGGTGTCGTATTCAACATTCACATATTCGTATCCGGGTAGATTGTCGTATATATATTCGCCGGTTTTCGCATCCTTTTCGCCGGTTTCATGCACCAGATTTTTAAACAAGTCGTATTCTTTTGTCCATACCTTGCTGTCGTGTGATAAATTTTCGCTTATCATAGACGAGGGATACAACGACGAATAATCCAAACACGCAACCGGATTGTCTAGATACAAATTACATTTCGGCGGGAGAACAATGGCGCCTTCATAACTGTCGTCGCTCAAATCCTTGTCAATCACCGGCATCAGCGTGTTTTTTTCACGACACTTTTTGGCGATATAACTGGTTAGTTTGATGCCTTGTCCCCGCATCACCAAAAACGAAATCGGGACACTACAAATCTTAGACATTTCAATGTAGCCGGTCATTACATCAATCTTGTTCATCAAGTGATGAACCAGGTTACAATCCTGAATACAATATTTCGCAATGGTTGCTCGCTCTGCCGGGCCTTCGTTTGTCATGCGGAAAATGTCTTGCGGCGTTACATCATCCTTGGCCAATCCCCACCGAACTGTCTTTTTCATATCCGGTTCTTCGCGTCCTTCTATTTCAAAGGTGCGCGTTTCTTTATCCAGTGCCAGGATTTTGAACTTGGCGCCGTCTTTATAACTATCCGTAGAGTGGCTTGATTCTTCAAAGTTGATGTAATTCCCCACTTCCAACCCGGCTAAATTGCCGCTTACAACACTGGTGCGATTTCGGTCGGCATCATATACCATTTTTTTTACGTCGTCGCCAATAAAGTAGCCAGACACATAATCCAGTTTATACGATGTCAAATTGAAATCCCGGCGAAAATAATTATACAAATCTATTTGAAGTCGCCCAGTCATTTTGACAAACCGGAGTTCATACTGCCCGCTTGCCAGCGCAATACTGGTTTGTTCTATGGAGATTTTCCCGGTTTTCGCATCGCGGTTTCCGCAAAACTCGCCTTCATTGCGTGAAAGCATCAGGAAGTCTTCCTCGCACTTGTTTTCTAGTGCACGGCGAAACATAAACTCGTAGTCAAAACCGAAAATATTATATCCAATTATGATGTCCGGGTTTTCGCGCTGAATAAGTGCGGTCCAAGCAAGCAACACCTCGCTTTCGGTCGCATACGTTTCAATCACGGAATTCGGCACTTCATTGGTTAGGTCATTGCACGTATTCATCGCAATACAGTGGTTTAAATATGGTTTGTTGTCGTTTTTGCCATATTGGATAAAGGTGGAACCAATGAATGTAACCTTGTCGCCTTCCAATTTGGGAAATACGCTTCCCAGCGTATCACTGATGTGCGCAATCTTCGTCTCACGGTCATATGCCCGACTATTGATTAAATCCAGGATTGTTATGCTTAATTGGGATTGTGCAGCCGCAATTGCCGCATCTTTTTTCTTGTCATAATATTCCGATTTTCCTGGGCCGGTTATTTCTTCCTCTTCTACGGGTCTGTCGCCATCACCATCTCCGCCGTCCGCATCTTCGTCGCCCTCGCCGTCATCATCCTTGCTTTTCTGGGTTTCGTTTTGTCCGTGTTCTAGTTTGATGCGTTCAAATAAGCGCTCAATCGTGTTTTCATCGCGCACTGTTTCTTTAATCAACGTTCTCAACTGCTTTGATACAAATGCGGAAAACAGTTTGTCAATGCCGTTTTTTGTTGGTTGTTTTTTCGGGAACACGCGCTCAACGCCATCCAGGGTGTCAAACCCGTATGCGGTGTATATGATTCGTCGCAATAAATCGGAGTCAATCACAAACGAAGGGTCGCTGCTACTGCTACTACTACCGCTACCGCTGCTATTAGACATTTTGTTGTGTAAATCGGCAATATTTGTTGCCAGTTTTTTATATGTTTTCACTGGAATGGGGAAATCGCCGTGACTACTGCTGGCTTCAATATCAAAACTACAAATTTTATACGGAACAATGGTTTCTTTTTGATTAAGCGGCAATATGTCCTTGAACCCGATTTTATATTCGTATTTGCATGTCGTCGTTTTGTTGGATATGACTTTTGTGCGCGAAAGCGGAATTTGAATCCATCCCGACGGGCTGATTTCACGAATATGGAAAAATCGCAACAATGGCGGTATGTTGGCTTCATACAAGGTGACCGACGTGTCATTAAATTCTACGCCGTTTGGTTTAAGTCGGAAACATTTTCGGGAATGTCGGTGGTCATACCCCTCTTCAAACCACAAGTTTTTTACCTTGTTCATTACCGGAACATTTGTGAATTTTATGATTAAGAACTTGTGCTCCTTTCCACCATCAAATCCGTATAGTTTTTTGCGCTGAATATAACGACACTCGTCTTCTAATATGGAGGCTTCGTAATACTTGCCCACTGCCGACTTCAAATATTGGACAAAGTCTTTTTTGGTTTCGTTTGTCCAGTTATCGGCAACCTTGACATAGAAGAACGGCAAATAATCATCCACCATTATGGAGCACGTTTCGCCGGCTTCGTTTATTCCAAACATTTGAATGATAAACCGTTTTTCGTCGGATGGGCGGAATGATTTATGCGGTTTCTTTGTTTGTGATGACGCCGCCGCCACCGCCGCAGTGAAACTGTCGTATTCATCAATGTATTCGGTTTGTCGCGTTCCTTCGTCGGAATCTTCACTGCTGGTTCCTTCATCCTTTACTGGCTTTTTATCCACCGTGTGGAAATCAATAAGACGGAATGAGGGGTCTTCTTTTTCTTTTTTGATAAATTTCTTACTTACATTTGGTTTTGCGTTGCTTGGAATTGATGCTGACATTGCGTTGTAGTTGTAGTGTATGTAATGCCTTTGGTTTATATGCTATTTAAATAAATCAATTTTACTCCTTTATCGGTAATTGGAATGTGTCTAACATGGTAATACAATAAAACTACGTAAAAAGATTGTATTTATGAAATTTGTAATGATTGAGGAATAATATATATATTATATAATGACTATGAAAAAACAAAGAAAAAATATCAAGGGTGGTTCTCCGACTGTCATAACAAATGATAACATCCACAAATTCGTAGAAAATTACATATGCAGTCGCTTTTTTGTTTTCTGTAGCAATAAATTGCCACAGGATTTACAAAGAGTACCAATTGGGGATTGGGATGTTTCGCAAGTAACCAACATGAAAGAGTTGTTTATGGATACTACGTTTAATGAACCCATTGGGTCATGGAATGTATCCAATGTTACTAATATGGAGGGTATGTTTAAAGGAGCAAGTTCATTCAATCAACCCATTGGTGACTGGGATGTGTCCAAGGTTACTAATATGGAGGGTATGTTTATGGAAGCAGAAGAATTCAATCAACCTATTGGTGAATGGAAGGTATCAAATGTTACTAATATGGCGGTAATTTTTAATGGCGCAAAAAAATTTAATCAACCCATTGGGTCATGGGATGTATCCAAAGTTACTGATATGGAGGGTATGTTTGGGGAAGCGAAATCATTTAATCAACCTATTGGTGAATGGAATGTATCCAATGTTACTAACATGTTTGGCATGTTTGATGGCGCAATAAATTTTAATCAACCCATTGGTGAATGGAATGTATCCAATGTTACTGATATGACGACAATGTTTCAGAATGCGGAATCATTCAATCAACCTTTGAACCAATGGAATATTATACACGGTCAAGTAGTGCTAACAAGAATGTTTTCTGGTTCTGCCATGACTCCATCAAACTATCCAGGTGCGGAAGTGGATGAGGGTACTGCTCCAGCGCCTGCGCATGTTGTTCCTCAGGTATTGAAAAATAATAAAGATTATAAACCGCATACGTTGCCGGCACCGCAATTTTCGGTAAGCAAAAAAAAGTGACCCCGCATTCCATATACCGTGACCTTGTTGAGTGGGCTGATAAACGTGTCTTTGATACGTTGCACGAGGACCCAATGGCGATTGTGTTCTACGTGAATAAAAAGTTTTATTGTTTATCTGCTAGTAGCATGATGGACTTAATGAAAGACCCTCAAAATATCACATACGAATGCCTCCGTGAGGGCTCAATGGCAAATATAAACAGAAGCGTCCCGTATTTCTCAATTAATAAAATGGGCATTGAAACGCGGGGGGCGGTACCCTTTTTTCACTTGTGGACTGCGATGCATTCTAAAAACCGAACATATGAACTGGTGAATACGAAGCGCCGCTTAATCAGTACGGCGTCGCACGCCGTGCTTTATAATAATGAAAACCTCGTGTCAGCGGCGCACTGCCAAGCAGGTCAAGATGCAGACGTGTTCGAGCTCCGCATCATGCCGGTTGACAAAGAATATGCAAAAAACCATATGCATTTCACGCGTAAGGGGAAACTTGTTCTTGAAGCAGAAAGTTATAGTAAAACACGTAAAAGTAGTAAAAGTAAAAGTAAAAGTAAAAGTCCACATAAATTTGACCGAAGCATTCCAGATATTTCCCGATTTCCATTACCAACACATATGGATATGGACCAGTTAGCGATGTTGTCATTAAACCCAAAACCCAAACCCAAAACCCTTCGGCCTCGGCCTCGGCCTCGTTCCGTTCCACCTTCTTCACGTACACGTAAAATCGGCGGAAAAACAAGACATGTAAAAAAGACTATGAAAAAATAAAAAAACAATTGTTTATTATTTGAACTTAACATGGCAATATAGAAGATTCTATCATTGATAAAAATATAATATATTTATGAAATTTGTAATGATTGAGGAATAATATAATAATAATGTATAACTGTCAAATGTCAGAGACCGTTATAAATGATTCTAATATAAGACAGCTTGTGAAAGCATACCTTCACAAAAAATCTGATTTGCCGAATGATTTGAAAGACAAACCAATTGGAGATTGGGATGTGTCCAGAGTAACTGATATGTCTTTTCTATTTAGTCGTTTCTATCATTTTAATGAGGATATTTCACGATGGGATGTATCTAATGTAATTACTATGCAATCTATGTTTTCTGAAGCAATATCATTCAATAAACCAATTGGTAATTGGAAAGTGTCCAAGGTTACTAACATGTCGATGATGTTTTTTGAAGCACGAAGGTTTAATCAACCCATTGGGTCATGGAAGGTGTCCAATGTTACGGATATGTCGAACATGTTTGATTTTGCAATAGCATTTAATCAACCCATTGGATCATGGAATGTATCAAATGTTACGAATATGTCGAAAATGTTTCATCTTGCAATAAAATTTAATCAACCTATTGGTCAATGGTTGAATGTGATATCAAATGTTACTAACATGGCTCATATGTTTTACGGCGCAGAAAAATTTAATCAACCCATTGGTTCATGGAATGTATCCAATGTTACTAACATGACGGAGATGTTTTGTGGCGCACTAACATTTAATCAATCTTTGAATCAATGGAATATTACAAAGGCTCGCAATACCACAGATAGAATGTTTGCTGGTTCTGCCATGAGTGAATATAACTATCCATATTCAGATGACCAGCGGAGCTTTGATATAACAAAAGACTACTTGGAACAACTTGGGTATTCCAAGCAAGCAATTCAGTTTATAGTAGATCAAAAAATGTATGATGATAACTTTATGTCTTATGTTGAAGAACAACAAAATAAAACCGGAATTGACTACAATGATTCTATATTTGGTACAATAATGGTTGATCCAGTTCAAGCAAGTGATGGAAAAATTTATGAACGTGATTCAATTATAACAATAATTAATGGGATAAACCCAATATCTCCATTTACACGAAAACGATTGGTTAGAAAAGTAACTCCAGCAGAGGCACGAAGAAAACAAATCAACAAGTTAATAAATACCTATCTGGATGACAAAGAATATGAACGGCAAAGACCGATGCGTGAAGAAAAGTATGGGCATTTCACGCGTAAGGGGAACCTGGTTCTTGAAGCAGAAAGTAATAGTAAAACACGTAAAAGTAGTAAAAGTAAAAGTCCGCATGAACCATTTGACCGAAGCGTTGCCCTTCCAGATATTTCCCGCTTTTCACCACCCCGTTATATGGGAATGGAACGGTTAGCGATGTTGTCATTAAACCCAAAAACCAAGCCCAAAACCCTTCGGTCTCGGTCTCGGCCTCGGCCTCGTTCCGTTCCACGTACACAAACACGACGTTCAAAACCACGTCAACGCGGCGGAAAAACAAGACATACTATGAAAAAATAAAAAAAAACAATTGTTTATTATTTGAACTTATCTCGTTTGATGAGTTCAAGTTTGTAAAAAGGTGGATTGGATTTTAGGTTTGATTTTAGGTTTGTACATCATGAAAGAAGGAAGGGTCGCCTGTGATTTTGCGCAAAACATGGTCAATGTATGCCCGTTCAACGGCATCCGCTTCATAGTAGTTCCAGTAACAGTCTTGAAGGTGCAAGTCAATATAGGGTCTATTGCCATGTTCGACCAGGTTTGTAAAATGTGTCATGGTGCATCCGAACGCGTCTTCGGGATACTTATTTTTGACAAATGTGCCCTTGTATTTCAGGTATGCGTATTCTGGACGTTTTTCTTGAATCAGATACATTTTGCCGGGTGTAAGGTCAGTCGGACGAATGAGTTGAAGAGGTCGCATGGCTTGGATGTGTTTATTACATGGTTTTATCCAATTTGGTTCAATTTTTATGAAACCTAAGAAAAATAAATTGATTTATAAACTACCGCAAAAAGCAAGACACAACAACAACACACAATACACACATGGACAAAATAAAGAAACACCCGTTTATAAAATATTATTTGAAACAAGAAGCGCAATTTCCGGTGGCGGCACAAGTGATAAGACACGTCATTGGTTCGGCATATGGCAGTCCAGGAGAAGAAGGATGCTGGAAAATAAATATAAATGAAACGGCGACAAATGGCATTGAAAATTGCGGCGGCGGACAAAGTCATAATAGTGGACAAAGTCATAATAGCGGACAAAGTCATAATAGTGGACAAAGTCATACATACATTCATATGATAGACGACATTGTTGGTAAAGTTGCGTATTCTCTATTATTAGCAAACCCAAGCGCCCGCATTTCTATCACAAAAGACTACATTTCTGCAAAATGGGATTTTGAAGAAATAGACAAAGATTTACAGCAATATATTGTTGCCAAAAATTGGTATTGAATTGTATAATAAATAATAAATAATAAATAATAAACAAAATCATTGTATTCACCATCTAAGACCATCACACCATCTCACCATCTAATATCAATATTTAATTCACCATAACATTTATCATTTATATTTTGTTTTTTTATTTGTTTGATATATTTTATTTTTGGAATTAGCATTTTAAACAATTCGTCGTTTAATAAAAAATTTTGTTTTTCACCATATAACACATAATATATAAATCCAGTACAAGTATAATATGGGCTGTTATTAATTAATACATTAAAAAATGTTATTACTGTATGCTTTAATGGGTTTTCATATAAACAACACTCAATGTTTTCACGCAGTTTATT
>JACCEC010192523.1_pt1 | contig 13543 bp, 12 predicted proteins | sample 7450121 | NCBI WGS metagenome assembly JACCEC01 (sample SAMN15323455, study PRJNA562643) | freshwater metagenome | isolation source: river surface water | place: USA:Blue River Watershed | collected 2017-08-18 | reverse complement strand
TCCGAGGGTGAAGTTTGCGACGTTTTGGACGAGAACCACAAAAACTTGGAGTGCCTCGGCCTCGCCGGGAAATGCGAGGTGCATGAGGGGCAGTCCATAGTTTGCGCTGTTATAGAACCCGGCGGCCATCTGGAGAGACCGGATTCGTTCGAGGGAATAGCCGCGCCACTTGCCGATGATGCCCGCGAGGAGGAAAAGAACGAGAATGACAGAGACAGTGTACCCAACGGTCTTCCATGCCATGACCCCGCCGACCTCCTTGGTGGCGAGTTCATAAAAGATAAAGGCGGGAACGAAGCAGTTGATATTGAGTTTGACGACCGTTGAGAGATCAAGATTCCAGCGTCGGTCCAAGAGCCAGCCCGCGCCGAACATCAAAAGAATCGGAAGAAGGACTTGGGTGAAAACTTCAAGGATGAGCACTGGCGGAAAGTGCCGTGAGGGCGACGTGCTGTCATTCCGAAACTCCGGCGGGCAGCTGCTGGAGGGACATATGCCGCCGGCGGATAAAAATGCATAGTCCTCTCCACTCGGTTTGAGCTTGGCCTGCTGCCATTTTTGTGAGTGAATCCCAGATTCGAACTTTGGAAGCAAAAGAAAATTAAGAGTTATGAGCAATCGTTACGAGGGTTTGTTTATTTTGAATGTTAAAGGGTCAGACGACTCTGCAGGAGTGGTGATTGAACGTTGGACCAAGGAACTGGCTGCTGAAGGGGCCTCGATTGAACAGGTTCAGCGCATGGATCGTCGTAAGTTCACGTACGCCGCTGGAGACTTGGCCAGCGGGTATTACGTTAACTTTGTGTTCACCCTCGAACCCGCAGCACTCCTCCGATTGAAGGCTAAGCTCGTTCTGGATGAAGACGTGTACCGCAGTTTCTTTGTCCGCTTGCCTCTCAAGAAGGCGAAAGCGGCTTAACCGTTTTGCCTCGCTCCGAGGTGACATCTCCAAACCTCTCCGCCTCCGGCGGAGAGGTTTTTTTACATCCACACCTGTCAGCTCGTCGATGGAGTGGTCTGGTGATTGATGCAGCTCGACGGGAACATTCGAAGAGCCACGGGTTCAGTCCGCGGCAGGATTGATGGCACTTGTCCTTCTCGCCACTCGCCGATAGTTATTTGAGCACAAAAACACCGAGGAATTTCTATGCCGAACCTGAACAAAGTCATGTTGATGGGGAATCTCACGCGAGATCCTGAAGTGCGTTACACTCCCAAAGGTACGGCAGTGGCCGAAATCGGGATGGCAATCAATCGGCGCTACTCGACCGATTCTGGAGAGCAGAAAGAGGAGGTAACCTATGTCGACGTAGAGCTTTGGGGGCGCCAAGCGGAAATAGCCAAGGAGTACCTGACCAAAGGGCGTCCAGTCTACATTGAGGGACGGTTAAAGCTGGATTCTTGGGAAGACAAGCAGACTGGACAAAAGCGTTCCAAAATGCGGGTCGTAGGAGAGAATATGCAGATGCTGGGTGGAAGGGACGGCGGCGGCAGCGGCGGACGCGAAGGGGGATTTAGTGAGGAGTCTGGGGGGAGTGGTGGCGGTGGTTTTAGACGATCTTCACCGCAGCAAGGGCGCCCCATCCAACGCCCCCCAGCAGACCAAGATTTGGACGGAGAACCGGATGACGTCCCATTTTAGGCAAAATCATCCCACTCTTTTTAAAAAGATGATGCGCTCCGACGATTTGCCTCACAGAACGTCGGAGTTTTCTTTTTCGACCGACCGCCGCTCGCTCTTTCGCACAGGGCTTCGGGCGGTTGCTTGTTTTGAAATTTTGGTCAAGGGGCGGTCGCCATTGATCGCCGACTCTGGTTTTGAGACAAACCACCCAGAGATTAGAAAATCGTGGGAGTTTGGATTATCGGTGCTGAAGCCGAGCGCTGCGGAACTTGAGAAGGGATTGAGAATTCATCGAGATGCCATGGTTTTTGATGCCGATGGATTCACCGCCCGCGCGGTCCTCGAGGGGAACGCTATGGGGCATGCAGCTGTGTCTAACCTCACAGATCTCGAGATAACAGACCTGCGTCAGGAGTCAGGCATGACCCGTTGGGCCGCTGTTCACCTTAGCCATGGTTCAGAAGGGGCTACGGGAGGACGAAATTCGCGCGATTTTTGGGAAAAACGTGCTCCGAGTGCTCCAATCGAATCCTTTCACCTTTGAATCCTGATATGCTGAAAACTTGTCTGACTACCTTGATTGCCCTTGCGGTTTCCCTTGGAGAGCGCGTTGGTTTCGCCGCAGACCGGCCAAACATCGTGGTGATGCTGGTGGACGATCTTGGCGTGATGGACACCTCCGTTCCTTTCATTTCGGATGCGCAAGGTAATCCGAAGCGCCAACCGCTGAATGACTTTTACAGAACTCCGAATCTCGAGCGTCTCGCCGAACGCGGAGTCCGGTTTAACCAGTTCTGCGCCATGAGCGTTTGCTCCCCAACGCGCGTTTCAATCATGACTGGTCAAAACTCTGCCAGACACCGAGTCACCAACTGGATTAACCCATCAAAAGACAATGCTGGTCCGCTCGGGCCAACTGAATGGCGCTGGAAGGGGTTGGGGCGAAATGACGTTACTCTCGCCAGAATCCTCAAATCCCAGGGCTATAGGACCATCCACGTGGGAAAAGGGCATTTTGGCCCAACAGATTCTGAAGGGGCCGACCCACTGAACTTGGGATTTGAGGTCAACGTCGGTGGGACTTCAGCAGGACAGCCGCCGAGTTATTACGGGTCAAAGTCGTTTAGCTCGGGGAAAGCCGTTGAGAAAAAGTCCTCGCTGCCCGGTTTGGCTGCGTATCACGGGAAAGAGATTTTTCTCACTGAGGCACTCACTCTCGAGGCGAATCGACACGTCGAGGATGCAGTGCGGTCGGATCGCCCATTTTTCCTCTATTTTGCCCAGTACGGGGTACATGCGCCATTCAACTCTGACCCGCGCTTTGCCGACAACTATCGCGAGTCAGGGAAGCCCCCCTCTGCGCAATCATTTGCGACACTTGTTGAGGGAGTGGACAAGTCCTTGGGCGATGTATGGAGCAACCTTGAGCGACTTGGAGTTGCCCATAACACGATGATCATTTTTCTCGGCGACAACGGATCAGACGCGCCGCTAGGGGACGCCCACACGGTTGCCAGTGCGGCGCCACTGAGGGGCAAGAAGGGTTCCCATTATGAGGGCGGTATGCGGGTGCCGTTCGTTGCTGCATGGGGCGCAGATGGTGGATCGGCGGCGATGAAGACGCCGGTTGAAAAAGGCAAGATCCAGACTCAGATGGGAGCGGTATATGACCTTTTTCCCACGGTGCTCGAGCTTGCCGGAGCCGAATCTCCGCAGGGACATGTCATCGACGGCACCTCTCTGAAGACGCTTTTCACCGGAAAACGAGTCGAGGGACGCGGTGAGCGATTTCTGATGCACTACCCCCACGCGCCGCATCGAAGCGACTACTTCACGTCGCTTCGGAACGGGCGCTGGAAGCTGATTTACCATTATTTTCCGTCAACAGCCTCGACTGGTGGACATTACGAACTTTTTGATTTGCAGAACGACCCTTACGAACAGATGAATCTGTCGTCCTCTCACACGACACATCTCCGCGAAATGGTTGCCTTGATGAAGTTTGAGCTTGAGCGTCAGGGTGCTTTGCTCCCCCGAGCTTCCGAACTTTCAGGACCTACTGTGATTGAGATGCCCTAACAGGCGCCTCAATCAACACCATTGCCGCGCCCCCCACCGAGAGGCTCACGCTGGGGTCCGTGGCGGGGATATTCAGCGGGCGGATCCTAGCGCGGGTACTCAACTCTCGACCGTCCGATCTGGGGTGCTTAAATTATGGGTTCTTCAAATCCACTCCTTGAAATGAACACACCTATTCGCGTTGCAGTAACAGGCGCCGCCGGTCAAATCGGATACTCTCTTCTCTTCAGAATTGCCTCCGGCGCAATGTTTGGCCCGCAACAGCCAGTTGAACTGAGTTTGATCGAAATCCCCGCCGCACTTGGTGCGCTCGAGGGGGTTGTCATGGAACTTGATGACTGTGCTTTCCCGTTGCTCAAAAAAGTGGTGGCGACGTCTGATCTGGCGGAAGGGTTCCGTGGGGTAAACTGGGCTCTTTTGGTCGGGTCCGTTCCTCGCAAGCAGGGCATGGAGCGCAAGGATTTGCTCGGGATTAACGGTAAAATCTTCATTTCTCAAGGCCAAGCGATTCAAGCGAACGCCGCCCCAAACATCCGAACACTGGTTGTCGGAAACCCATGCAACACAAACTGCTTAATCGCGATGAATAACGCTCGCGACATCCCCTCGGATCGGTGGTTTGCAATGACAAAACTCGATGAAAATCGCGCGAAATCGCAACTCGCCTCGAAGGCGGGGGTTGAAGTGTCCCGCGTGAGCAACGTGACAATCTGGGGCAACCATTCCGCCACTCAGTACCCCGATTTCTACAACGCACGCATCGCTGGCAAGCCCGCGGCGGAGGTGATCACGGACCACGCTTGGCTTGAAACCGACTTCATCTCCACCGTTCAGCAACGTGGCGCGGCAATCATCAAAGCGCGCGGAGCATCATCAGCCGCGTCCGCAGCCAATGCCGTGGTGGATACGGTTCGGTGCCTGACGAGCCCCACTCCAGAGGGTGATTGGTTCAGTGTCGCGGTGTGTTCTCCGGGGGATTACGACGTGGCCTCCGGACTCATCTCATCATTCCCAATTCGTACCGACGGAAACGCATGGGAAATCGTAAAAGGAGTTCCGGTTAACGAGTTTTCCAGAAAGAAAATCGATTTATCGGTCGAAGAACTGTCGCAAGAGCGCGAGTTGGTCAAAGAGCTCATTCCCGCCTAAAGGGTTATCCTCCTGGGGCACCGTCTCCGATGGCGGCCCCTAAAACCGCGCCAACTCACCATGCCCAAGGTCTTCATCAAAACGTACGGTTGCCAGATGAACGAGCGCGACTCGGACCAAGTCGCGAAGGACCTTATGGACCGAGGTTACCTCGTGACCCAAAAAGAGGCTGAGGCGGATGTTATTCTCTTAAACACCTGCAGCGTGAGGGACATGGCAGAGCAGAAGGCGTTGGGCAAGATGGGCATGCTGGGAAGGCTTCGAGCAAACAAGCCGGAAATGGTCTTCGGTTTCCTCGGATGCATGGCACAAAGTCGAGGTGAAGAACTGGTGAAAGAAATGGGGCACGTTGACCTGGTTGTTGGCACCCAAAAGTTCCACCGCGTTGCTGAATACGTCGACCAACTCGTTGAAAGAAAGCGGTCTCTAAAGGAGCGGTTGATGGATGACGTGCGCTTTTCTATCGTCGACACGGACGAGGAGGAGGGTTCTCAAGGTACGATTCGTGATCACGTGCTCGAGCCGAGGCAGTGCACCGCATTCGTCTCCATCATGCAGGGATGCAACATGCACTGCGCTTTTTGCATTGTTCCGAGCACCCGAGGATCAGAGCGCTCGCGTCCGATTGGGGAGATTGTGTCTGAGGTGCGGAAACTGGTCTCCGAAGGCATCCGTGAGGTCACGCTTCTCGGACAAATCGTGAACCTCTACGGACGGCACGAGTTTCCTCGCTCCGACGATGGCCGAAGCCCTTTCGTGCAGCTTTTGGAAGCGGTTCACGCGGTAGAGGGGCTAGATCGACTGCGGTTCACCTCGCCCCATCCCATTGGTTTCCGTTCAGACTTGGTGGATGCTTTCTCCCGGCTCCCGAAGCTCATGCCCCACGTTCACCTGCCCATGCAGTCCGGTTCTGACCGCATCCTAAAGCTCATGCGCCGAGCCTATACCGTCGAAAAGTATGTAGCCCTGACAGAGCGGTTGAAGGCGGCGCGTCCCGGCATAGCACTGACGACGGATGTCATCGTGGGGTTCCCCGGCGAGACCGATACCGAGTATCTTGAAACACGTGCGCTGGTGGAACGCATCGGCTTCGATAATGCGTTCATCTTCAGGTATTCACCGCGAAAAGATACCCCAGCTGCGGAGATGGAGAATCAACTAGCGGACTCCGTAAAAGAGGATCGCAACCAAGATCTGTTGAGGGTGATTGATGGGTTGGCGAGAGCGAAGGGCGAGGCCATGGTGGGGTCTCGCGTGGATGTACTCTGTGAGGGCCCGAGTAAAACGAACGAATCTCGATTGAGCGGCAGAAGCCCCGACAACAAAATCGTTATTTTTGAAGGGGGGGAACGTCTGATTGGACAAATCTTCCCGGTTCAAATTGAACGATCGTCGGGATTTAGCGTTTACGGCACTCCGGCAATCCACGGCTAAAGGGCGGAAAACTTGTTTTAAACCAAACTGTTATGGCAAACCGTATCGATGAGCGTTTCAAGGCACTGCGCGAGGCAGGGAAAGCCGGCTTAGTAACTTACATCGGGGCGGGTGATCCCCATCTTCGATCGACAGTAGAGATTGCGGTGGAATTTGACCGCATCGGGGTCGACGTTCTCGAGCTCGGATTACCGTTTTCGGATCCGCTGGCCGACGGGATTGTGAATCAACTTGCCGCTGCAAGAGCATTGGCCTCGGGAGCAACGACAGCGGGCGTACTTGAGGCGGTGCGGCAGATTCGTCAGAGGGCGCAGATTCCGATTGTCCTCTACACGTACATGAATCCGATTTATCGGTATGGTTTCTCGAAGTTTGTGGATGACGCAGAAGCGGCGGGTGTCGACGGGTTGCTGATTCTGGATTTGCCTCCCGATGAGGATGAGAACAACCCCGATCTCCAAGTCACCAGCGGGATGCGCCGGATCCGTTTGATTGCGCCAACTACGCCCGAGCTCCGGATTTCTCGATTGGTCAAAAATGCGAGCGGGTTCATTTATTATGTTTCTCGTGAAGGTGTTACAGGAGAGCGATCGGACATTGCCGATACGATGCCAGAACGCGTTTCAATGATTCGCGAGAAAACATCTCTGCCGATTGCTGTGGGGTTTGGTATCTCAACGCCAGCGCAGGTCGCTCAAGTAGCGGGGTGCGCGGATGCGGTGGTCGTTGGTAGCGCGATTGTTCGCAGGATTGCGGAGCAGGGATCTGAGCCCGATCTGGCGCAGCGCATTGGAGAATTTGTCAGGCCGCTTGTGGCTGCGGCCCATCGAGAAGGTTAATTTTCAAAACGTTGTCATGAGACCTGAACCCGCCAGTAAAAAAGTGAGCGGCATCCTTGTGCCGCTGTTTGCTTTGCGCGGGGTTCGGGACTTTGGGGTGGGGGATACCGAAGCGATACGAGATCTCATCGATTGGAGTGCTTCCCACAATGTAGGCCTCATCCAGCTACTTCCGATCAACGAGACGGGATCTGATCACTCTCCGTACAATGCCATCTCCTCCGTGGCTCTGGAACCGCTCACCATTGCGCTCAATGAGAGTGAAGTCCCGGGGTTGATCGAATCGGATATCGCAGAGGAGCAGCGTCATTTTGGATGGCCCTTCAGGAGAGGTCATCGGGTGGCTTACGACGTTGTGAAGCCCTTCAAACGGGCTGTGTTACGACGTGCCTTCACCCGCTTTAAAACGGACGCTCGAGACGAAGACACACTAACGGAGTTCGAGGCATGGATGGCGAGAGAATCGGACTGGCTAGCGGCGTACGTGCGGTTTCGAGCCATTGTGGAGTTTTCCCGAGGAGACGAACGCTGGTCGCTCTGGCCATCACACTTCCGAACACTCGAAGGTTTTAATGAGTATTTTCAGGGGCTCGAGGAAGCAGAAAAGCGTGGATGGATGGCCGAGTGGGAGTTCTTGAGCTGGGTACAATGGGTGGCCTTCCAGCAGTGGGCGCGTGTCCGGGCTTACGCAGATGTCAAGGGGGTGTCGTTGATGGGCGATATTCCGTTTGGCGTGAACTACTACAGCGCGGATGTGTTTGAGTGTCCTGATCGATTTGATCTCACGTGGAGTGGGGGAGCCCCACCAGAGCCCGCGTTTCAGGACGACTTGTTCGTGCAGCGCTGGGGCCAGAACTGGGGCGTGCCGCTTTACAATGAAGCATTTCAGGAGCGTGAGGATTTCGTGTGGTGGCGGAGAAGAGTGCGCAAGAACCGCGAAATTTTTCACTCGTTCCGGATGGACCACATTTTGGGTATCTACCGGATTTACGGATTTCCCTGGCGCCCAGAGATAAATGCCAGGTTCGCATCGGCTTCCGTCGAGACAGTTCACCTCGAGACCGGCGGACGGTTGCCCCGGTTTCATCCCCGTCCAGATGACACAGACTTCGAGAGACAACTGAATCGGGAGCATGGGGAGCGGTTCCTCAGAGTGCTACTGGAGGAATCGGGAAAAGGCGGTCTAGTCGGCGAAGATCTCGGAACCGTTCCGGATTACGTTCGTCCCAGTCTTTTGTCACATGGGGTTCCGGGCTTCCGGATTCCTTATTGGGAACTCGAGTGGGACACTCGGTTGACGCCTGCGGATGCTTACGACGAGTGCGCGGTGGCCACTTACGCAACCCATGACCACGACCCGTTGCGCGTGATGTGGGACCGCTGGATGGCGACGATTGCCAAGGGCGAAAGTGGGCTTCATGCGGATGCTGAGGCGCGAGATCGTGCATGGTGGGATGTTCGTCGGCTCGCGCATTGGGCTGGTTTTGAAGTGCCCTGCATCAAACCGTTTGAGGATGTCCATTTACACCTCGTCAGAGCGCTGCTCAGGTTGCCGTGTCGATTGGTTATTTTCATGGTCACCGATCTTTTTGGCACTGCGCAGAGGTTTAACGTCCCCGGGGCTGTCGCCGACTCGAACTGGAGTGCACGGATTGAAACACCCGTTTCCGAATGGGATAAGGATTCTGCCTTGAACGCATTTCTCAGCGAAGTGCACCACGACCTCGCGCGCGTGCACATCGAATCAGCCTGTCGTTGAAAGTTTTAAATGAATCAGACTATGAGCACCGAATTCGATATTCAGTACACGGCGAGGCTCGCTCGGATGGAACTCTCTCCTACCGAGGCGGAAATATTTCAACGCCAGCTACAGGGGATCCTGGGGTACGTAGAAAAGTTGAAAGAGGTAAATGTGGAAGGCGTCACTCCGATGCACCATACGGCGTCCGTTCTTAATGTGCTCCGATCGGACGCTGAAGAGGCTGGGCTGACCCAGAGAGAGGCTCTTCAGAATGCTCCTCGCCAAGCCAGCAACCTCTTCATCGTGACAAAAGTCATCGAATAAAACTTCAACCATGGACCTTACCTCCCTTTCAATCAGCCAGTTGCTTGATGGATATCGCTCAGGATCCTTCACTCCCGTGGATTTTGCCGACGCAATGGGTGCCAGAATCCAAGCGGTGGAATCCAAGGTGAGGGGATTTCTCTCCTACGACATTGACGCCCTACGCGAAGCCGCGGGAAAGGCCGACATCAACTTGCCTCTTGGGGGAATCCCGGTGGCGATCAAGGATGTCATTAATGTGAAAGGGGACCCCTGCCACTGCGCTTCGCGGATGCTGGAGGGATACGTTGCACCCTATGATGCGACGGCGGTTCGTAGACTACGGGATGCAGGAGCGATTCCATTCGGCCGCACCAACATGGATGAGTTTGCCATGGGCTCTTCCACCGAGAACTCTGCCTTCCAAACCACAGGGAATCCGTGGGCCACCGATCGAACCCCCGGCGGGTCCAGCGGAGGCTCCGCAGCAGTGGTGGCAGCGCGAGAGGCCGTTGTCTCCTTGGGATCGGACACGGGTGGATCTATTCGTCAACCGGCAGCTCTGTGTGGATGCGTCGGGCTCAAACCGACCTACGGGCGAGTCTCGCGCTTCGGGCTCGTGGCATTCGCTTCATCGCTGGATCAAATCGGACCGTTTTCAAGGAACGTGCGAGACAGCGCTTTGCTCCTGAATGCGATTTCTGGGAAGGACACACGCGATTCGACGAGCACAGATCAAGCGGTGCCGGATTTCACCCGACTGCTTGGACACGATCTCAAAGGGGTCAAAATCGGGCTTCCGAAGGAGTATTTCATCGATGGCACCGATCCGAAGGTGTCGGAGGCAGTCCAGAAGGCTGTTCGCCAATGCGAATCGCTCGGTGCCGAGGTGATTGAGATTTCGTTGCCGCACACGGAGTACGCGGTAGCGGTTTATTATATTTTGGCCACAGCAGAGGCTTCGGCGAACCTCGCACGCTTTGATGGGGTCAGGTACGGACACCGTGCCGACGGGACGGCAGGGCTGCTCGATCATTATGGAAAGACGCGCGCCGAGGGATTCGGTCCCGAGGTGAAGCGGCGGATTATTTTGGGGACTTACGTACTCTCGAGCGGGTACTACGATGCGTATTATCTCCGGGCACAAAAGGTCAGGACCCTGATCCGCCGCGATTTTGAAAAGGCGTTTGAGACGGTGGACGTCATTGTGAGTCCGACGTCGCCAGAGCCGGCGTTCAAGTTGGGAGAACGATCGGATGATCCTTTGCGGATGTACTTGGCGGACATTTTCACCATTGCAGCGAATCTGGCTGGGAACCCCGGAATCAGCGTGCCGTGTGGGTTTGCCGAGTCCGAGGGAGTCCGATTGCCGGTTGGATTGCAGTTTCTAGGAAAACCCTTCGGCGAGGACGAGCTTCTCCGGGTGGCTCATGCCTACGAGCAAGCGTCGGGATGGCACCGCGAGACCGCCGACTTGCGGTGAGTTTGGTTGAACGACGAATGCCTAGAGAGTCGAGAGTTGACCGAACTTCAGCTCTTTCCAACGTTCGACTTCAGGTATCCATGACGTGCATTGTATTGCGTAAACAATCGCGGTTGCAGAAGCTCGCTTTCGACATGAGCCTTCGGCAACATCCCCAAATACGCCATGTCTCCCGGACCTGATTACCCAACCCTCTGGCAACGGAAAGTCCTCTGGAGCGCCATCAGCGCCCTCGCGATCTCGGTGATCCTCTCCATTGGCGTCAGCTGGCTCTGGATCGTCTCCTTCGTTTTAAAGGTCGTGCAGCCCATTCTGGTTCCATTCGCGGCAGCAGCTGTGATTGCTTACCTGATGGAGCCCGTCGTGCGTTTCCTCGTTGCTCGGCGGTTCTCCCGACGCATCGCCGTGGTCTCGGTTTTTGGCGCGTTGACGGCTGGATTTGTTGGAATTCTGTTTTGGATTATTCCTGAAATTGCCCACCAGACGCACAATCTCGCGGAACGAATTCCCGCTTACAAAGCATCCGCCACCAAGAGGCTTAAAAAATTGGCGACCGAGTTCAAAGCCAAAACAAACATACCCATCCCCGCCCTCGAAACGCTGGATTCTCCTGAGTCCAACGAAGGTGCACAAAAGTCGCCTTCTCCAGTGGCTCCTCACCCGGGCGGTCCCTCTCACACCGCGGAACCTACGTCCATCCTTGATCTTCTACTCACGGAAGATGGCAATCTTGACTTTAGAGCACTATTGCAGGGTGACTGGATGGCAAGCCGGTTGCCCACTGTCCTCAACAAACTTGGTTCAATCTTGAAATCGAGCGTTGGAGGCTTTCTCGGTGTCTTCGGCTTCTTAATTTCCCTCGTAATCATCCCGATTTATTTATATTATTTTCTTATTGAGGCTCCTACTATCGCTAAGACATGGCAGGATTACCTTCCGCTCAGAAATTCGGCCTTCAAGGATGAAGTGGTTTCCACACTGAACGAAATCAACGGCTACCTGATCGCCTTCTTTCGCGGGCAGTTGATTGTCAGTCTGATAGACGGAGCTGCGGTTGGAGTGGGTCTGGTTGTCGTCGGATTGGATTTTGGTCTCCTGATTGGGCTGCTCTTGGGGTTTCTCGGTCTCATTCCCTACCTCGGAATGTTTATGTGCTGGGTGCCGGCGCTCGTGATTGCGCTCGTTCAGACGGGCGGAACTTGGATTCCGACGGACGAATGGTGGATTTTCCCACTCGTCGTGACCTGTATTTTCGCGGTCGTCCAGAAGGTGGACAGCCTGTTCATCACCCCAAAAGTCGTGTCGAACTCCGTAGGGTTACATCCCCTCACCGTCATCGTGTCTCTCTTCGCTTGGAGCCTCCTCATGGGGGGCCTCCTAGGCGCCCTTCTCGCCGTACCAATGACCGCCACGCTGAAAGTTATTTTGAAGCGATACGTCTGGGAACGGCGGATTCTTCCCAGTGTACACGCGGTTGAGGAGAGCGTGCTGAAGGAGATGAAAAACGAGCACTGACAACCAGCAGTTTCGATGGATCGAACAAAAGTCGATATCGTCCACGAAAGGCGCCGGAGTTTCCTGCTGGCCATCGGTCTGTGCGTTGTTTTCCTAGCGTTCCTCATCGGCGGAACCTACGCAGTCTACCGCCACAAACCTCGTACAAATCAGCTGACTGGAATGATTGTTGAAAAGTACAGGTTGGATGAGATTGTCCGAGAAGTGCAGGTTGGCCGGCGGGGACTACGCTCGGAAGAGGTGGATTCTGGGCACCGATTTCAGGTCTGGGTCGAAAGCACCAACAAGACCTATGAGGTGCCTGTTACAGCTCGAATGTTTGAGCGGAAGGAAGTCGGAGACTCCCAATCTTTCATCAAACCACCTTCGGAACAGCGTTGACCGCCAGTCGGCGGGACCGATACGGAGGGAACAGTACGACACATCAGCGGTCCCAAGCGAAACAAAACACCCCAGAAACTTCAGTCAGAAGTTGGTTGCGGGGGCCGGATTTGAACCGACGACCTTCAGGTTATGAGCCTGACGAGCTACCAGGCTGCTCCACCCCGCGTTCGTAGGTTGGAGAGGATGCATCGGATTTTCTCATCCATCAAGAAAAACCGGAAGAAAACACACCGAGTTTTGCAACAAGCCTCATGTCAGCCGTTTGAAAATGATTTTTCTGAGCTGAACACACCGCGCGCAACCCTCCCAGTGCAGATGGGCGCACATTAGCTGACCGCGGAAACAATACCCTCCTCTTCTGGCTGGCCGCAATCGACGCTCATCTCGGATAGGCCGGCAACTTGCAACGGAAAGAATTACTCTGTACGGCGCAAAACATCGACCGGAAGACGTGGTTGTCTTCCCATACCTCGCCGAAGAGGCCGCCACAGTCGTCACCTTGATGAAGGTACTACCTGTTTTCCCGCTGCTTCAGCTGGCGCGGGAAGTCGATGGCAGAGCGTGTTAGGCAAATGTCAAAATCAGGCCTCGAGGTTCATCATCAGACTGCTGGTCGGGGCGATAACTTCGACCTATGAAGAAAGGGAAGACCGCGCCCCTCGTGAGCTCCACACCGACCCATACCGACCCCCTCCTCCGCGTGCGGCATGTCCGCAAAACGTTCGGAACCGTCCGCGCCTTGCGAGGGGTGTCGTTTGAGCTGAATCGGGGCGAAGTGCACGCCATCCTCGGAGAAAACGGTGCCGGCAAAAGCACCCTCATCAAAATCATCACCGGCGCCCACACCCCAGACCCAGGTTCGTCCATCCTAGTCAAAGGAACGCCGTTCACCGCGCTCGATGCCACCCGCGCGCGCCAACTGGGCATCGCCTGTATCTATCAGCATCCCGCCCTTTTTCCGGACCTCTCCGTCGCAGAAAACATCGCCCTGC
>JACCEC012260883.1_pt1 | contig 13547 bp, 9 predicted proteins | sample 7450121 | NCBI WGS metagenome assembly JACCEC01 (sample SAMN15323455, study PRJNA562643) | freshwater metagenome | isolation source: river surface water | place: USA:Blue River Watershed | collected 2017-08-18 | reverse complement strand
TCCAAGCGCCACGGCGCTCTGGGCGTCGACGCCTATCGCGATGAGATGGGGTATCTGCCCGAAGCAATTAACAATTATCTGCTGAAGCTCGGCTGGGGCCATGGCGATGATGAGATTATCAGCCGCGCGCAAGCGATTGAGTGGTTTGATGTGGCGGATGTGGGCCGGGGTGCGGCCCGGTTCGACTTTAAAAAGCTCGAAAATCTAAACGGCCATTATCTGCGCGAAGCCGATGATGCCCGGCTTGCCCATTTGGCACAGCCCCGAATTGAAGCCACGATTGGCCGGGCGCTTACCGAAGCGGATATGATGTTGCTGGCCAAGGCCATGCCCGTCCTTAAAGTGCGCGCCAAGTCTGTGATTGACCTTGCAGAAGGGGCACTTTTCCTTTTTGACGAGCGCCCAATTTCGATGGACGAAAAAGCGGCTGGTCTGCTAGGCGGAGATGCCGATGTCCTTCTGGGCAAGGCCTATGAAGCACTAAAGAGCCAGCCCCTTTGGGACATGGCTCCGCTGGAAGAGGGTGTGAAGGCCGTTGCTGCGGAGGCCGATGTCGGTCTCGGCAAGGTTGCGCAACCCCTGCGGGCTGCGCTAACCGGCCGGGGAACCTCCCCCGGGATATTCGATGTGCTGGTGCTGCTCGGTCGCGAGGAGTCGCTGGCGAGGATTGAGGATTGCTTGGCGCAGCGCGCCTGAGACGGAAGAATAAGGGGCAAGACAATGTCGGATAACAGTGCAAATCTTTCTCTGGGCGGCAAAGACACCGGCTATGCGGTGCGCCAAGGGACCATCGGCCCGGATGTCATCGATATCCGCAAGCTTTATGCCAATACCGGCGCGTTCACCTTTGACCCCGGCTTTATGTCGACCGCGGCGTGCGAATCGGGCTTGACCTTTATCGATGGCGACGAAGGTGTTCTGCTCCATCGCGGCTATCCGATTGGCCAGCTGGCCGAACAATCTTCCTTCATGGAAGTCGCTTATCTGCTGTTGAATGGCGAGCTGCCGTCGCAGGACGAATTGGCAACCTTCACCCGCACGATCAGCCGCCACACCATGGTGCATGAGCAGCTGTCGACCTTTTACCGGGGCTTCCGTCGGGATGCCCACCCGATGGCGATCATGTGCGGCGTGGTGGGTGCGCTTTCGGCTTTCTACCACGACTCGACCGATATTGCCGATCCGCACCAGCGCATGGTGGCGTCGCACCGCCTGATCGCGAAAATGCCGACGATCGCGGCGATGGCGTATAAATATTCGATTGGTCAGCCCTTTATCTATCCGCGCAACGACCTGTCTTACACCGCGAACTTCCTGCGGATGACCTTTGGCGTGCCGGCAGAAGAATATTATGTCGACCCCGCGATTGAGCGCGCGATGGACCGGATTTTCATCCTCCATGCCGACCACGAGCAGAATGCCTCGACCTCGACCGTCCGTCTCGCGGGCTCGTCCGGCGCCAATCCGTTTGCGTGCATCGCGGCGGGCATTGCGTGCCTCTGGGGCCCGGCGCATGGCGGCGCGAACGAAGCTGCGCTCAACATGCTGCGTGAAATTGGCCGCCCGGAGCGCATTCCGGAATATATCGCCCGCGCGAAGGACAAGAATGATCCGTTCCGCCTGATGGGCTTTGGCCACCGCGTTTATAAGAATTATGACCCGCGCGCGACCGTGATGCAGCAGACGCTGCGCGAAGTGTTCGACGCGTTGAAGATCAACGACCCGGTCTTTGAAGTTGCCCTTCAGCTTGAAGAAATGGCGCTCAACGATCCGTATTTCATCGAAAAGAAGCTCTTCCCGAACGTTGACTTCTATTCGGGTGTGATCCTGTCTGCCGTCGGCTTCCCGACCGAGATGTTCACCGTGCTCTTTGCGCTTGCGCGCACCGTGGGCTGGGTCGCGCAGTGGAACGAAATGATTTCGGACCCCGAGCAGAAGATCGGCCGTCCGCGTCAGCTCTACACCGGGCCGACGCAGCGGGATTATGTGCCGATTTCAAAGCGCTAATCGCTTTTTTATCTAACAGATTGAGGCGGCTTCCCCCGGGATGCCGCCTCTTTTTGTTTCAGCCCAAGCCGGGGGAAACGGGCAAGGCGAGGATGAAGCTTGCGCCTCGACCGGGGTCGCTGGCCACCGACAAATCCCCCCCCATCGCCCGAGCAAGCCGGCGCGAAATATAAAGACCAAGCCCGGAACCACCGGGTTCGCTGGGATCCAGCCGTTCAAATTTTTCAAAAATGCGCGCCTGATCTGCCGACGCGATGCCTTTCCCCTCATCCCTGACACATAGTTCCACCTGCTCTGCAACGCGCGTGAGGGAAACTTGGATGATCCCCTTTGGGGGCGAATAGCGCACCGCATTGCCGATCACATTGACCAAGATCTGCAACACACGGCCAAAATCGCCTAACGCCAGCGGCGTTTCGGGGGCAGTTACCAGATCAAATGTGATTTCTTTTTCGAGCATTCGGACCCCCAGCAACCCGGCGGCGCGACGCGCCAAGTCTGCAAGGTCAATCGGCTCCGCCTCCACGCGCAGGCCAGCATGGTCAATGGCTTGCGCCGACCCCAGATCATCAACCAGCCCCAAGAGATGCCGCGCGGCAGCCGCCACATCCCCCCCGTAAAGCGCGTAATCCCGCCGCAAAGCGCCGTCGGCTTGCAAGGCCAGCGCATCGGCCTGTTCGATGATCCGGCCAATGGGTGCCCGCAACGCGGCATCGAGCCGGACCGAAACAAGCTGGGTCAGTTCCGCCTCGCCATCGGCCTCGGGCAGATCGCGTTCGCGCACCACAAACTGAAAGGAGCCAAGCACGCCTTCAAAACGGCCGTCCGCATCGCACTGAACATAACCGGAAAGCAAGATGGGAGCCGCCCCAGCGGGGATGAGTTCTGCCGGCTGATCCACAAAGGGAACTCCGGCAGCAAGGGCAGCCAAAATGGGCATATCGCCTGTCAAGTCTGGCACAAGCCGGAATACCCGGGAAAAGGCCAATCCCCGTGCGGTTGCCGGCAAGAACCCCACCCGCTTATCGATGGCAGCAGCCATGCGCGTGATGCGAAGATCAGCCCCCGTCCGCCAGGCGCCGTCTGACAAGAGCCGGTTTCGATCAAATTCAAGGTCTGGCAAATGGACAATATCTGGCGGTTCAAGGCTGGTTTCCCAGCCCGTGACAACCAGATGGATAGCGCCGCCCGCCGGATGCGCATCGACGAACAATTGCCGGGTCACCTCGCCATCGGCGACGATGACCGTGCGTTTCACTTGCGTCGACAGCGATGCCGCCTGCAGGACGATCGCGGCCATCTCTGGCACTGCAAGGCCGCCATCGGCGGTGCCGCCTGCGCGGATTTGCAGCGCCACCAAGGGCGGATCGGCGTGCTGCAGCACCCCTTCAGGGTTCAGAATGGCGCGGGCAATCAACATCTGGCTTGCTCCCCCAAATGGGAAAACGCGGCAAGGCCATGCGCTGGATGATAACCCCCAAGGGTCGGATGGACGTCCATGCCCTAATTTAGGGCGAACAAGGTTAAAACGACGCTAACGCCAGCCGAGGCGATGCTGGAGGCTCGCCTGAACGGCCAGCGACACAAAAAGAGAAGCGCCGAGGCCGATCACCGGCCAGCCAGCAACAAAGCCAGCGCCCAGCAAGATCGCCACCCCCGTTACCCCCGGTCGCCATTCCGGCCACACCCCGCCGCGCGCGCGGGCATGGACCAGAAATGCCATCTGGGTGGCAAGCCACAAGCAGAGCAGAACGACATCCACCCGACCGCCAGCCCCATATTCCTGCCCAGCAACCACCGCCAATAAAACAGGGAGCCACAAGGCGCGCCCCGCCAGCAACGGGGTGAGCAGCCGCGGTTCGGGCATCCCGCTTTGCCCCACCAATCGCGTCAACAGGGCAAGCACATTGGCCGGGACAAGCAGCAAAAAGGCAGCCCCCGCATAGCCCGCCACCCCTGCCCCCAAGGCCATCAGCAGCACCGAAAGCGCCAATAACGCCAAAAGCATGGCCGATACTGGCTTGAGCGCGATCCATGCTGCGACGCCGCGCAGCCAAGGAAGGATCGCCCGCCGTTCGACCACGCCATCTGCAGAAACCTCTGCCGTGCGGGCCAAGACCCGCGCCGTCCCCACCAGATCGTCGCGCACCAGCGGCGCGATTTCATCGGCTTCGCTTTCGCTCGCAAGGGCAAGCGGCACGCGGGTCACCCCTTGCTGCACAGCCCGGCGGATCAGCGTTGGGCCAAATGCCCAATCACCCAGCATCGCCGCGGTTTCGCGGATCATCGCCGCGGGCAAAAGCGCCGCACCCGCCCAATTATCGACAGCATCAATCCGCTCAAACCGATCCCGCCCCCAAATTTCGGGCAAGATCAGCGCGGTCGGCCGATCGCTTTGGGCAAGCGCTGCCAACGGATGATCCTGCATGACGATGGCATTGGCGAACAGCATCACCTGTTCATCAGGGTGGAGATGGTCCGTGGCTTCACCGGGTGACCGGGCCAATTTGATGTCCACGCCCCGGCTGCGAAGCCGATCAAGCGCCGACATCATCGCCGCGGGCAGCGGGCCAGCGCAGAGCACCACATGCCGACACCCCAGCCGACAGGCTTGCCATACCAGCCGCTCGAGCAAGGTCTGCCCCGCCAATGTCAGCAAAAGCGGCTGCGCCTGCGCGCTGCCCTCTTCATCCATCGTTGCCAATATCAATGCTGCCAGAGGCACGCTGCTTTTCCCCTGAAACTGCTAAGCCTTTGGGATAGGGCTTTTGAGCGGTTTTGGGAAGCGGGCTTTGCGCTGCCTTAGAGGTGGAGCCGGCTGATCGCCCGATTGATTTTGCGCAAAGCCGCAGCGTCAAAGGGCGCGCCTTGCGCCGCCGCCTGCGCCGCGCGGTGCAGATCATGCGCGCAAAAGCTGGCCGCAAGGCTTTCTAATCGGCGGGCAATCAAGGCCCATTCCGCTTCCCCTTGCGCGTCCTTCAGCATGTCTGCAAAGGTCATCGCCCGGCCCAAGAGAACGCTCCGCAGTTCGCGGGCAAGATCATAATCGCTGCCCGAAACAGCGACCAGAACATCATTTATTGCAACATAAGATTGGGCCATGCCCTGTGATAGCGGGAGCGGGTTAACACGGCCTTGCGCCGTGTGGCCCTGATCGTTGACCTTGCGCTGCGCTGGCGCATCATGGGTGTGAGTCTTTTCGGGTTTGCCGGCGCGAACAAACTGCTAAGGTTGGAGCATGACTGGGGGATCCAAAATCGTCGGCATCAGGCCGCAGCACAATGTCGAGGGCGCATCACGGGGGCGCGCGAAAAGCGGCGCCCGCGCGGAGGACCTTGCGCACGAGCCGGAAGAGCTGCCTTCAGGGGCTTTTGCCCGGCATGGCCGGCGGGTCCTTTCGGCGCTTGCGCTGGTGGCTGGGGCCGGTTGGACGGCCGCTTTCGCCCTCAACTTCTTCGAATCGCTGCAGGGCCGGACGCCGGGCATGGCGGATATTGTGGGGGTCATCCCTTCGCTCTCCTCCCCCCTGATCCTCATTGCCTTGGTCTGGATGCTTGTGGCGCGGTCTGCCAAGGGCGAAGCGGGGCGCTTGGCCCACACGATCCAGAAGCTGCGGCGCGAAGAACAGCGGCTGGCCGAGACGCTGGCAGATATGTCGGCGCGACTCGACGCCAATCGGCAGGGCTTGGCCGAACAGGCTGCCCTGATGGCCGAAATCGGGGACGATACCACCACCCGCCTGTCGGATGTATCCGGCGCGATGCAAGGCCAGCTCGATACGATTACCCACCACGCCGCCGCGCTTGAGGCGCGCGCCGCCCATGCGCGATCCGACATGACGAGCCTGTTGGCAGATATGCCGCGCGCGCATGCCGAAGTGCACCGCATGGCCGAGTTGCTGGACAGCACGAGCAAATCCACCACGCAGACCGCGAACGATCTGGCGGCCCAATTGGCGCTGCTTGCCGAACGCGGTCGCAACGCCGATGATATCGCCTCGCGTTCCGCCCAGCGCCTTGGGGAGCGGGTGGCGCATCTGGATGATATGGCACGGATCGCAACCGCGCGGCTGGAAGAAGCCACCGGGCACGCCGTGTCGTCCGTTGAAACCATGCTGGGTCGGGCGGCAACCGCTGTCGCCACCGCCCATGCCGAGCTGGAAAAGCAGGGCCAAGCCGCTGTTTCGATGATCGAACAAGGCCATGCCGCCATCGCTGCATCAGGCGCAGAAGCCGCCGCAGACATCAGCGCGCGCATGACCGAATTGACGACCCGCGTCGCCGATATCAGCGCGGCCTTTGCCACCCAGGACACCGCGAGCAAAGCGATGCTGGCGCGGATCAACAGCGATATTGCAGCGCTGGAAGAGCGGCTTCAGCAGCTGGCGGGCCAAACCACCCAAAGCAGCGAGGAAACCAGCAGCACGATGGCCAAGCTTCGTGCAGAGGCCGAGCAATTGGCAACCACGCTTGACCTTGGCCGCACTTCGGCCGCCGGGCTGATTGCCCAGGCCGAAGAATTGCTGACCGCGCTTGATGCCTCGGTCCGCGAGATCGATGAATCGCTGCCGCGCGCGCATGAGCGGCTTGAGGCGACTGCCGCTGCCAGCCGCCAAATGGCGCGGGCAGCCATGCCCGAAATCACCGCGCTTGAAACCGCCTCTTCCGCCGCCCTTGATCGCTTGCGCGACGCCGAAGCCTTGGTGACGGGGCAGCGCGACCTGATCGACCGGCTGGTGCAGACCGCGGGTGCAGCGCTTGAAGAAAGCAAAGCCACCGCCGAAGCGTTGACGCGCGAGATTGACGCTGCCGAAGAACAGGCCCGATCCCTTACCGGCAGCGCCGCGCCGCAATTGATCGACGCGCTGTTGCGGATCAAGGACACCGCCAACCAAGCCGCTGAACATGCGCGATCCGCGCTTGACCACGTGGTGCCCGAAGCCGCCGAGCGGCTGGGCAATGAGGCGCGGCAAGCGCTGGGGGCGGCGTTGACTGGCCCGGTGGAAGAGCAGATGGCGCTGATTGCCCAGCGCGCAGAACAGGCGATTGAAGCCGCGCGCAAGGCCACCGAAGCGCTGACCCGCGATGTCGCCGGGATCACCGCCGCCACGCTGGGGCTGGAAGAGCGGATCGATGACGCCAAGGACGCCGCCGTCCGCGCCGATCGGGATCAGTTCGCGCGGCGCATGGCGGGGATTGTCGAGCAGCTCAATATCAACGCGGTTGATGTGGCGCGCATCCTTTCCACCGAGGCGAGCGATACGGCGTGGGGATCGTATCTGCGGGGCGAACGCGGGATCTTTACGCGCCGGGCGGTGCGTCTGATTAGCAATGGCGAAGCCCGCGACATCCGCCGCCTCTATCTGGATGCCGATGATTTCCGCGAGCAGGTGAACCTATATGTGCGCGATTTTGAAGCGATGCTGCGCAACGTGATGGCCACCCGCGAAGCGGATGCGTTTAGCGTCAGCCTGATCTCGTCCGACGCCGGCAAGCTATATGTGGCGCTTGCCCAAGCGATTGAACGCCTGCGCCGCTAACCCATGCGCGGGAACCGCGCTTAGCGGGTGAAATCCAAATCCTCAGCCGTGATCCAGCCGCTCACATAATTGGCGTAGTAAAGGCCGAAGGATAAGGTCGCGACAAGCGTGGTCCATAAGAGGATCCGCCCCGCTGGGAAATGATGCGGCGCGCTTTCTGCCTGGCCGGGCACCAACGCCTCCCCAGCTTCTGCGCTTGTCCGCACATGAAAGGGCATCACCACAAACGCGCTCATGACCCAGAAGAGGCAATAGATCGCCAGAATGGATGTCCATTTCATCGTTAAGCGCCTTCCCTTACCAGATGCACTTCCACAATCGGTTTCTTACCCGTCCATTCCGTTGCCACACGGCGGACCGCAAGGCGGATGGATTCGCGCAGACGGTCTTCGTTCCGCTCCCCCGACCCAGCGGCTTTGGCCGCCGCCGCGCAGGCATCGCTCACAAAATCCGTTCGGTCTTCTTCCACCGGCACGCCAAGCAAACGACAAGACGGCGCGCCGATCAACCTACCCTTAATATCCAAGGCAACCGCGACCGAGATGACGCCGTTGATCGACAGCTTGCGCCGTTCGTTCATGGTCGTGCCATCCGCAGGCAGGATCACATCGCCATCAAGGATGAGGCGGCCGGTGCGTTCGTGCCCGATAAGTTCAGGACCAGCGGGCGCAAGCCGGATAACATCGCCATTGGACTGAACCACGGCTTTCTTGACCCCTTCGGCCAAGCCAAACCGGGCTTGTTCTGCCATATGGCGGCGCTCGCCATGGACGGGGACCAGAATGTCGGGCCGCAGCCAGCCATAAAGCGCAGCCAATTCAGGCCGCGCCGGGTGGCCGGAAACGTGCACATGCGCCTGTTTTTCGGTGACCATGCGGATATTGCGGCGGGCAAGCTGGTTCATCACCTTGCCAATCGCGACTTCGTTGCCCGGGATCTGGCGGGACGAGAAGATAACGGTATCGCCTTCTTCCAGCTTGATCGGGTGGGAGCCATCCGCAATCCGGCCCAGTGCCGCGCGCGCTTCGCCCTGCCCGCCCGTGGCAACGACCAGCACCTCGCTGCGGCGCAAACCATCCACCGAGTCCATATCGACCATATCGGGCAGGTTCTTCAGATACCCATTGGCTTGCGCCACCGTCATGATGCGGTGGAGCGAGCGCCCCGCCATGCAAAGCTTGCGCCCGGTTTCGCGCGCGACATTGGCCAGCGTTTGGAGCCGCGCGACGTTGGAGGCAAAGCTGGTAATGACAACCCGGCCCTTGGCCTTGCGCACCTGATCCAAGAGATCAGGATAGACGCTGCCTTCCGACCCGCTGGCGGCAGCGTTGAACACATTGGTTGAATCGCACACCAAAGCGAGAACGCCGTCGTTGCCAATCGCTTCCAGCCGCGCCTTGGTGCTGGGCGTGCCCAACACGGGGTCTTCATCCAGCTTCCAATCGCCGGTATGGAAAATGCGGCCATAGGGCGTATCGATGAGCACTGCGCTCATTTCTGGGATAGAATGCGCGAGCGGCACCAATTCACACCCAAAGGGGCCAATTTGCACCTGCCCATCGAGCGGGAGCACGCGCAGCTCCACTTCCTCAGCCAGCCCTTCTTCTTCCAGCTTGCCGCGGATCAGCCCGGCGGTGAACGGCGTTGCATAAAGCGGCACGCCCAAATCGGCAGCCAGATAGGGCACAGCGCCAATATGGTCTTCATGCCCATGCGTCAGCACGATGCCGAGCAAGTCTTTCTTGCGATCTTCGATAAATTCCAGATCGGGCAGAACAATCTCTACCCCGGGATATTCATTGCCGGAAAAAGTGATGCCGAGGTCAACCATCAGCCATTTGCCCTGACAGCCATAGAGATTGACGTTCATGCCAATCTCGTCCGACCCGCCAAGCGCGAGGAACAAAAGTTCATTTTTTGGGTGCGTCATACTCCGCCTTCGCGGCGCGCGTAGAGAATGGCAAGGCCTCTTAGAGTCAAATCCCCATCTACAGCGTCAAAAAGATGGGCGTGCTGCTGAAACAGCACAGCGAGCCCGCCTGTCGCGACCACTTTCACGGGTTTGCCGATTTCCGCCTTCATCCGCGCGATCAGCCCTTCGATCATCGCGACATAGCCCCAATAGATCCCGATCAGCATCTGGCTTTGGGTTGTCTTGCCGATGACCGACGGGCTTTCCGGCGCTTCGATGGCGATGCGCGGCAGCTTGGCCGCCGCCGACACCAATGCGTCGAGCGACAGGTTGATGCCCGGGGCGATGATGCCGCCTTTATACGCGCCGGTTGCGCTGACATGATCGACGGTTGTCGCCGTGCCAAAGCTGATGACGATCAAATCGCCTTCATGCCCGGCATGCGCGGCGGTGGCGTTACACGCCCGGTCCGCCCCCACATTCTGCGGTTCATCCACGTCCAGCTCCAACCCCCAGCTGACTGGCGCACGCCCCGCCACCAGCGCTTCCAGCCCGAAATATTTGGACGCCAGAACCTGCAAATTGTGGAGCGCACGCGGGACAACGGTGGAGATGATCACGTCCGTCACATCGTCTTTAGTAAAGCCTTCCAGCGCCAATAATTGCAGCAGCCAGACGGCATATTCATCGCCTGTGCGCCGGGCGTCGGTCGCGATCCGCCAGCGGGCCTTGATCGTTAGACCATCAAAGAGCGCGAACTTGATATTGGTATTGCCGGCATCAATCGCGAGCAGCATTGGCCCACCCCTTGGTCAGATCAAAAAAACATCGCCCGCGTGAATGGCACGAACGCTGCCATCCGCCAAGCGCAGGTTGAGCGCCCCATCTTCCCCAAGGCCATCAAAGCTGCCCGCCAGCGGCTCACCAGCGCTGCCGACGACCGACAACGGGGTGCCATCAGGATGGGCGCGGGCCAGCCATTCGCGGCGGATGGGCGCAAGCCCCTGCCCGCGCCACAGCACAAGGCAATCATCGAGCGCGGCGGCGAGGCGTGTTTGGAATTCATCTGGAGACGGCACAAATGCGCCCTGTGCCAATAGGCTCGTCACCGGACGGCCCAGCCCTTCCGGGTGGAACGCCAGATTGACGCCAATGCCGATAATGACGGCGTCCCCTTCGCGTTCCAGCAAGATGCCCGACATTTTGGCACCTTGGCACAGAATATCGTTCGGCCATTTGATCCAGAGTTGAAGCGCGGGCGCGAGGGCCGACAGCGTTTGATGCAGCGCGACGGCTGCGACCAGGGCAAGCGTAGCTGCCGGAGGATCCCCCGCGGCTAAACGAACCAGCGTGCTGCCGTAGAAATTACCGGCGGGTGATTGCCAATCGCGGCCCATGCGGCCCTTGCCCGCGCTTTGCCGGTCCGCGCGGAGCCAAAGCCCGTCGGGCGCACCCGCCAAGGCCAGCGCGCGCAGATCAGCATTGGTAGAGCCAGTTTCAGGGACCGCACGAAAGCGGCCCGCCGAAGCGCCGCTGCTCAGAACAGCGCCTTGGCGGCAACCGCGGTTGCTGCCCCCAGCATCGGGATGGCGAGATAGCCCACCGGGGACACCGCCACTGCCGTCAGCGCGATCACGCCGCTTTCGACATAGCTTGTCACCGGGGTGAATTCAGCCGCTGGTTCGTCAAAATACATGATCTTGACGACCTTGAGGTAATAGAACGCCCCGATGGTTGACGCCGCGATCCCGATGGCCGCGAGCGGCATCAGCCCTGCTGCGACCGCGGCATCAAAGACGACGAACTTGGCCCAGAAGCCCAAGAGCGGCGGAATGCCCGCAAGCGAGAACATGAAGATGGCGAGCGCCGCTGCCAGCGCAGGCTGCCGCCGCGACAGGCCAGCAAGGCTCTGAATATCTTCGACATGGATACCGTCGGCGCCGCGCATTTGGAGGACGCAGGCAAAGCTGCCGAGCGTCATCAGCACATAGATGACCATATAAGTGAGCGTGGCCGCGACACCGGCTTCGGTCCCGGCGGCCAGACCGACAAGGACGAAGCCGATATTATTGATCGACGAATAAGCAAGCAGCCGCTTGATATTGGTCTGCCCAATGGCGCCCACTGCCCCCAAGATGATCGACGCGAGCGAGGTGAAGATCAAAATCTGCTGCCAGCTTGCCACCGCGCTACCCATGGCCTCGATCGTCACCCGCACGAGCAGGGCAACAGCGGCGACCTTGGGCGCGGTGCCGAAATATGTCGTGACGGGCGTTGGCGCGCCTTCATAGACATCGGGCGTCCACATATGGAACGGCACCGCTGCAATCTTGAAGGACAGGCCAGCCAACACGAAGACCAGCCCGAAGAGTTCCCCTGCATTCACGCCATCGGCCAGCGAGGCGGCGATACCGTGATAATCGGTTGTCGCGGTGAAGCCGTAGAGCAGCGAAATGCCATAAAGCAGAATGCCCGAGGCGAGCGCGCCAAGGACAAAATATTTGAGCCCCGCTTCGGCCGAGCGCGCATCCTTGCGCATGAAGCTTGCGAGCACATAAGCGGCCAAGCTCTGCATTTCGAGGCCGACATACAGCGTCAGCAGATTGGTGGCCGACACCATCATCCCCATGCCAACAGCGGAAAACAGGATGAGCACCGGATATTCAGCGCGCAACCGTTCTTCTGCCGCGAAGAAGCGCGTGGAGAGCAAGATCGAGACACCCGCCGCTAAATAGATCAGCGGTTTGACGAAATCCGAAAAGGCATCTGCGGCATACAGGCCTTCAAAGCCAACGCCCTGACGACCAAGCACAAGCGCGGCGCCCAGCAAGGCAGCAACCGCCAAGCCGTTGACAAGCCGGGTTGCACCATCGCCCGCAAAGGCCGCGACCAGCATCAGGACGAGCCCCGAGACCGTCAAGATGATCTCCGGCAAGGTGAGCATGAGAGAGTCAATAAGTGACATTAGTGCGCCTCCCCATGCGCGGCTTCTTCAGAATGAGCAGCAGGCTTTTTCGCGCCCAGCTTCAGGGCGGCATCCCCATGCGGAGCGACTGGTTCCAGACGCGCCAGCAGCGCGGTGACGTCATTGCGCATCGGCGCCATGAAGCTTTCCGGATAGACGCCCATCCACAAGGTGGCCGCCGCGATAGGCGCCAATGTGAGCCATTCCCGCGCGGTCATATCCTTCATCGCAGCGGTATCGTCCCCCGCTGCTGTGCCAAAGGCGACGCGGCGATAGAGGTAGAGCATATAGGCCGCGCCCAAGATCACGCCCGTTGTGGCAACCGCCGCGACCCAGCTATTGGCTTTATACGCCCCAACAAGCGCCAGAAACTCACCCACAAAGTTCGCCAGCCCCGGCAGGCCGATGCTCGCCATGGTGAAGAACAGGAAAAACAGCGCGTAATAGGGCATGTTGTTTGAGAGCCCACCATAGCGCGCAATCTCGCGGGTATGGAGGCGATCATAGATTACGCCGACGCACAAGAAGAGCGCGCCCGAGACAAGGCCGTGGGCGAGCATGACAAGCAGCGCGCCTTCAATCCCCTGCCGGTTGAACGCGAACAGCCCGATGGTGACGAACGCCATGTGCGCGACCGACGAGTAGGCAATGAGCTTCTTCATATCCTGCTGCACAAGCGCGACGAGCGAGGTGTAGACCACCGCGACCATCGACATGCCAAAGACGAGCCAGACGAGCGCGGACGAGGCTTCGGGGAACATCGGCAGCGAGAAGCGGATAAAGCCATAGCCGCCCATTTTCAGCAGCACGCCCGCCAGAATGACCGACCCCGCGGTCGGCGCTTGCACGTGCGCATCGGGCAGCCAGGTGTGCACCGGCCACATCGGCATTTTCACCGCGAAAGACGCGAAGAAGGCAAGGAACAGCCAGGTCTGCGCTTCGACCGGGAACTGATATTGCATCAGCGATGGGATATCGGTGGTGCCAGCTTCGCGCGCCATCCACAGCATCGCAACGAGCATCAGCAGCGAGCCCAAGAGCGTGTAGAGGAAGAATTTATAGCTCGCCTTGATCCGGTCTGCCCCGCCCCAAATGCCGATGATGAGATACATCGGGATCAGGCC
>JACCEC012071308.1_pt1 | contig 13552 bp, 5 predicted proteins | sample 7450121 | NCBI WGS metagenome assembly JACCEC01 (sample SAMN15323455, study PRJNA562643) | freshwater metagenome | isolation source: river surface water | place: USA:Blue River Watershed | collected 2017-08-18 | reverse complement strand
CTCCGTTGGCTTCGTCCGATACAAAATAAATCGCACCATTTTTATCAACCGTTGCCCACATATCTTTGCCACGGTAGTCGGTATAGCGTTTATAGGTGTTGGTTTTTAGGTTATACGACTGAATATCAGGGTTGAATTCGCCTTTGTAGCGCTTGCGCATGGCTTGGTTATCGCTTTCCCATGTGTCGTTAAAAAACAACTCACCCGTTGGACTTTCGGCGACGTTGTGTGTACGGTTGAAATAGTGTTTAAAAACGCGTTTGGGCGTTTCTCCCCAAATAGAAACGGTGTAAGTGGTACCTCCGTTTTGTACACCCGATTCAAAATAAATCGTTTTGGAGTCCCACGACCAAGCCTCCACGAAATCGTAAGTACTGTGATAGGTCAGTTGACGGATGGTACCTCCTTCCAAGGGCATTAGATACACATCAGCGTTGCCGTTTTCGGCGCTGGTGAAGGCGAGCCACTTGCCATCGGGCGAGATACGCGGGTGCGATTCGCTGCCTTGCATGGCGGTTAAGCGCGAAGTGATGCCTGAATTGAGGTCAGTTTTCCACAAGTCAGATTCGTAGGCAAAAATAGCCGTTTTAGCGTCGGGGCTGAGGGTAGGGTGGGTGGCAAAGTTCACATTTGACTGGGCAATGACGACTGCATTGGTAGCAAAAAGGCTGGCTCACAATAGGTGTTTAAACATGGCTATAGAAGGGTTGAAGAAAGAAATTGAATTGCCAAAAATAGCGAATCCTTTGGTATAGAAAATTAAATCTTGTATCCACTTGAAATAGGTAATTTATAGTGCCATCTTTAATGGTTGTTAATGCCTGCATTACTTCATCTGTCCTAATCAAACTAACTCATGTACCTCAAACGTCTACTCAGACCGCTTGCCGTTTCTACGATTGCTCTTTGTTCGGCAACGACGTATGCCCAGAAAATCGACGAGGCGTATAACCAAAAAATCAAAGAGTACACCACCGACCCGCGTTTTTTGCCCTCATCGGTACTCAACCTACCCGACGACCCCAAAGTGCCTTCACCGCGTAAACACTTTGGCGAGATTGTGGGCGCGCCTGGGATTTTGCACAACACCTCGGCCATTTATGGCTATTTTCAGAAACTGTCGCAAAGTTCGCCTTACCTGACCATGCAACAGGTAGGAACAAGCGAAGAAGGGCGCCCGATTCACTTGGTGGCCATCGGAAACGAAGATGCTATGAAACGGGTGACGCACTACCAAAAACAACTTTCGCTGCTGGCAGACCCGCGCAAATTACCCGCGTCGGAGCTAGAAAAGGTATTGGGGGATACTAAATTGGTGTATTACATCAACTGCGGCCTTCACTCGCCTGAAATGGGTTCGCCCGAAATGGTGATGGAGTTAGCGTACCGTTTAATCACCGCCCAAACGCCTGACATTAAAGCGGTTCGGGATAATATCATTGTGTTGATTAACCCCGTATCGGAACCCGATGGCTGGGACAAACAAGTGGATTGGTACAACCGCTATACTAAAGACCGTAAAAACTATGATGATGGTTTTCCACGCGTGCCATATTGGGGAAAATATACCTATCACGACAACAATCGCGATGGTTTACAGTCGTCGCAGGCGTTGACCAAGGCCATGTACAAAATTTACTATGATTGGCACCCTACGGTGATGCTCGATTTGCACGAGTCGGTGCCGTTGCTTTATATTTCTACGGGAACAGGGCCGTACAACGATGCTATTGACCCAATCACCATTGGCGAATGGCAGACCATGGCCAACCACGAAATGACAGCGTTAGCCTCTCAGGGATTGCCAGGGGTGTTTACGTGGGCCTTTTATGACGGATGGAACCCTGGCTACGCGTTTTTTATTGCCAACAATCACAACTCAATCGGACGTTTTTATGAGACATTTGGCAACGCAGGTGCCACTACCTATGTGCGCGATTTGTCGAACCAAAAATACTCAGGTGACCCCGTAACGAGTAAAGAATGGTATCGGCCCAATCCCGCTACCGAGAAAGTGAATTGGTCGTACCGAAACAATATCAATTACATGCAAGCAGGCGTGTTGGCGGGCTTGACCTATGCTGCCAATAACCGACGGCTGTTGTTGACCAATTTTTACCAAAAAGGAGTAAATGCTATCCAAAAAGGAAAAACCGAATCGCCACGTGCGTTCTCTATTCCCCAAAAACAAAATGACCCCACTATGGCGGCCTACTTGGTCAATCAGTTGCGTGGGCAAGGTATTGAGGTTCACAAAGCATCTTCGGGTGATTATGTGGTGTTATTGGAGCAACCTTACCGAAACTTGGCAGTCTCATTGCTGACCAAGCAAAACTATCCCAAAGAAACTAAGTACCCATCGTATGACGATATTGCGTGGACACTCGGGTACTTGAATGGAGTTGAAGTAAAAGCCCTTGACAACGTCACGTATGCCGCAAGCGACCTTACACTTGTGAATCAGGAAGTGAAATACACAGGTAAAATGGAAGGAGAGGGGACGGATTATGTCCTCAATTACAAAGCCCAAAATACGGTATTGTCGGCCTTGTATTGGCTAAAAGCGCAGAATAAATCGAGCAAAGCGATGGTGCTGGAAGCCAAAACGAGCCTGAGCGGGGTAAAAGATACCTTGGCGGCGGGGTCGGTAGTGTTGCAGGGAATTACGCCCGAGCAGGCTAAAAACATTACAGTGCAGTTTGGACTTGACCTTACCGCGACCAAAGCGACGGCCAACGTGAAACAACACGAAGTGACTCTTCCACGGACGGCCATTTACCATAGCTGGTTTAATACCCAAGACGAAGGTTGGGTGCGTTTTACCTTTGACCAACGCGGTATTCCTTACACTTCCATCGAAAAAGATGATTTGAAGGCGGGTGACTTACGCAGTAAATACGACGTGATTGTGATTCCAAAAATGCGCGGTACGGGCAGTGATTTTATCCACGAAATTGATAAAAAATTTGGGCCATTGCCTTATACCAAAACCCCCGAATTCCCTTCGCACGGGTTTCCTGATTCCACTCCTGACATGACGGGTGGGCCTGGCTTTGATGGCATGAACGAGCTCAGAATGTTTGTGGAAGCAGGGGGAGTATTGGTGACTTTGGACAACACTTCTGCCATGATTGCTGAAACTGGATTAACTCGTGAATTGGATAAAGTAGAAACGCCAGGGCTCTACCATCCAGGCTCCATTGTGAACGTTAAAGTACGTAAATCGGATAGTCCAATTGTATACGGGTTTCCTGAAGTATTCCCGATTTTCAAGGGTATTTCACCATTGTTGCAGACCAAAAAGTACAATCGTGATATGATGGTGCTTCAATATGGCACTAAATCATTGAAAGAAGATGAAGAATACAACGGCCCAATCATGGGGTTGCCTGACAGAAAAACGGCGAAAGAGACTGTGCCTGCCAAACCCAAGAAAGAAGAACCTTATGTGCTTTCGGGAATGGTAAGAAACGAGCAGACCATCGTGGGTCACGGGGGAATTTTCAACGTTCCTGTGGGGGCAGGTCGTTTGGTGGCGTTTACGTTTAATCCTTTGCATCGTTACATCAACCTTCACGATGCTCCAATGGTTTGGAATATACTCATCAACTGGAATCGTCTATAAAACAACGCCTTTTGTCATATCTCTATGAAATCACTTTTTCGCTTCTTGCTGTCGGGAGCTTGCGCGAGTACCCTCGCGTTGACGGGGCAGGCTCAGCAAATCGACGAGCCTTACAACCAAAAAATCAAAGAATTTACGACTGACCCACGCTTTCTGCCATCGTCGGTGCTGGATTTGGTCAACGACCCCAAAATCCCGTCGCCGTTGAAGCAATTTGGGCAAATCGTCGGAGCACCAGGCGTGCTGCACCGCACGGCGGATATTTACGGCTATTTTCAAAAACTGGCTCAAACGTCGCAGAATATCGTGAACGAACAGATTGGCACGACCGAAGAAAATCGGCCCATTCAAATGTCCGTTATTGCCAATGCCGCCACTATCAAGCGCCTCGATTACTATAAAAAACAGCTGGCACTCCTCGCTGACCCGCGCAAAGTAAGTCCTGCCGACCTCCAAAAAATTTTGGGCGATAGCAAAGTGGTTTATTTCTTAAACGGTGGAATGCACGCCTCCGAAACGGGTTCGCCCGAAATGCTGATGGAATTGGCGTATCGTTTGGTAACGGGACAGTCTGAGGAAATCAAGGCCATTCGCGACAACCTAATTGTGATTATTAACCCCGTGTCTGAACCCGACGGCTGGGATAAAATGGTGGATTGGTACAACCGTTACACCAAAAAACGCAAAGATTTTGAGGATGGAATGCCTGCGTCACCACCGTATTGGGGAAAGTATGTCTATCACGACAACAACCGCGACGGCTTGCAAGTGTCGCAAGCCATCACAAAAAGTATTTTTAAAGCTTACTTTGACTGGCATCCTACCGTGATGCTCGATTTACACGAGTCGGTGCCGTTGTTGTACATTTCAACGGGAACGGGCCCGTACAGCGAAGCCGTTGATCCCGTAGCCATTGGTGAATGGCAAATCATGGCCGACCACGACATGACTACCTTGGCAGCACAAGGGCTTCCTGGGGTGTTCAACTGGGCGTTTTACGATGGCTGGTATCCTGGTTACGGTATTTGGGTAGCCAATAACCACAACTCTGTGGGGCGTTTTTACGAAACCTACGGTAACGCGGGCGCTAATACCTTCATGCGTGACTTGGCCAATGCTAAATTTGCGGGCGACAACGTAACTAGCCGCGAGTGGTACCGTCCGTATCCTGCGACCGAAAAAGTGTATTGGTCGTTCCGAAACAATATCAATTATATGCAAGCGGGCGTATTGGCTTCGTTGGGATACGCGGCAGCCAACGGTAAGTTATTGTTGAAGAATTTTTACCAAAAAAGTTTAAATAACTTGGCAAAAGCGGCCAAAGATGGCCCTAAGGCATTTGTGATTGGCAAGCAGCAACGCGACCCCGCAATGGCGACGTATTTGGTCAATCAGTTGCGCACCCAAGGAATTGAAGTTCACAAGGCCGAAACGGGCAAAAATCAAGGAGATTATGTAGTGTTGTTGAATCAACCGTATCGCAACTACGCGTACTCGTTGTTAACCAAACAAAACTATCCGAAAGAAGCGAAATTTCCCCCTTACGACGCGATTGCGTGGACATTGCAATACCTTAATGGGGTAAATGTAACGCAACAAGATACCCTCAAATACGAATTGTCGGACTTGAAATTGCTTACGGCCGATGTGAAGTACGACGGGAAAATTGAGGGAGAGGGAACGTTCTATGTGGTCAATTACAAAGCGCAAAATACGGTATTGCCTGCTGCTTATTGGGCAAAGTCTCAGAACGTCAAAACCATCGTATTGGATGCCAAAACCACCTTGGAAGGTCGCAAAGACACGTTGGCGCAAGGAGCCGTGGTATTTTCAGGCTTAACGGCCGGCCAAGCGAAGCAATTGGCGGAAAAGTTTAGCGTGGATTTGATTGCGACTAAAACCCTGCCTTCGGTGAAACAGCACGAGGTGAGTTTGCCGCGCGTGGCGATTTACCATACATGGTATCAAACACAGGACGAAGGTTGGTCGCGTTACACCTTTGAGCAGCGCGGTATTCCCTACACCTCGATTCATAAAGACCATTTGAAAAAAGGCAACTTACGGTCACAGTTTGACGTGATTTTGGTGCCTCGCGTGGGCGGTACGGGAGCCAACTTCTTGCACGAAGTGGATACCAAATTTGGGCCGATGCCTTACACCAAAACCGCCGAGTTTCCGTCGCACGGCACGCCAAGCAGTACCGATGACATGACAGGTGGCCCAGGTTTTGAAGGAGTTGCTGAATTGAAAAAGTTTGTGGACGAGGGGGGAGTGCTGATTACCCTCGACAACTCGTCGAGCATCATGTCAGATTTGGGTATTGTGCGTGAATTGAAACGGTACGAAGCACCGACCTTGTTTCACCCAGGCTCAATTATTCAGGTGAAAAACCGTCAGCCTTCGCACCCAATTATGTACGGTTATCCCGAAACCTTCCCTATTTTTAAAGGCCAAGGCGCGTTGTTGCAAACCGAAAAGCGCGACCGCGGCATGATGTTGATGCAGTACGGCACCAAGCCACTCAAGGAAGAAGAAGAATACAAAGGATTGGTTATGGGAATGCCCGATAAAAAAGAGGTAAAAGAGGCCAAACCCGCCACGCCTAAACCTGAGCCACCGTATGTGTTGTCGGGGATGGTGCGGAATGAGCAAACCATCATCGGTCACGGTGCTATTTTCAACGTACCCGTGGGTAAAGGTCAAGTAGTTGCGTTTACGTTTGACCCGCTTCACCGCTACCTCAACCACCACGACGCACCACTTTTGTGGAATACCATATTGAACTGGAACGCATTGCGGTAATTTTACAGTTCAGAGCTATATTATTTTTTGGTAGTTTTTGAAAAGTGTGGATAAAACGTAAGCATAAGAAAATGAGGTAATTTTGTAGCGACCAAGCAAACAAAAACTACCAAGACTTATGCTTACTGTTACAAAAATAGAAAAACGTCCAAATTGTGGCTGTACCAACATTGTTAAAAATAGATTTACCCCTACCCTTGTAAAAGTTTCAGCACTTTCGTGAAGGTGTAAAAAAACGCGGTGACCTACTGAAAGGCCACCGCGTAGAGCATATAGGAGAATTGGTTACTTATACTAAATCAAAACGGTCGAGGTTCATCACCTTCGTCCAAGCAGCTACAAAATCATTCGCAAATTTCTCGTGCGCATCTTCGCAAGCATACACTTCCGCGATGGCACGAAGCTCCGAGTTCGAGCCAAAAATAAGGTCAACCCGCGTCGCTGTCCATTTTGGCTCTCCTGTAGCGCGGTCGCTACCTACAAATACGTTTTGCGCATCCGAAGTAGCTCTCCAAGTTGTTCCGAAATCAATCAAATTAACGAAGAAATCGTTGGTAAGTGTTTCAGGGCGGTCAGTGAATACGCCGTGTTTCGACTTGCCAGTGTTGGCATTAAGTACACGCAAACCACCCACCAATGCCGTCATTTCTGGGGCCGTCAAGGTCAACAATTGCGCTTTGTCAACAAGCATTTCTTCAGCCGAGACAGTGTACTGACCTTTCGAGAAGTTACGGAAACCGTCAGCGATTGGCTCCAATACGTCAAACGATTCCACATCCGTTTGTTCTTGCGAGGCATCGCCACGCCCCGGGGTAAATGGCACCGCAATGTCGAGTCCAGCTCTTTTCGCCGCCTGCTCAATACCCGCGCTTCCACCCAACACGATAAGGTCGGCGATAGACACCTGTTTGCTCGACTGAGCGTTGTTAAACGACGCTTGGATGCTTTCCAACACTGTTAATACTTTGGCCAATTGTGCAGGGTCATTGGCAGCCCAATCCTTTTGAGGAGCCAAACGAACCCGGCCACCGTTGGCACCACCACGCTTGTCCGAACCCCGGAAAGTCGAAGCCGAAGCCCAAGCCGTCGAAACAAGTTCAGAAACCGATAAGCCCGATGCCAAAATTGCAGCTTTGAGTGAAGCAATATCTTGTTCATCAATCAATTCATGCATAACAGCAGGAATAGGGTCTTGCCAAATCAATTCTTCAGCAGGTACTTCTGAGCCAAGGTATCGAGCACGTGGCCCCATGTCGCGGTGCGTCAATTTGAACCATGCACGAGCAAACGCATCGGCAAATTCGTCAGGATTTTCGTAGAAACGACGCGAGACTTTTTCGTAGGCAGGGTCAAAACGTAACGCTAAGTCAGTAGTAAACATCATAGGTGCGTGGCGTTTTGATGAGTCGTGGGCATCAGGTACACTACCCTCACCCAGTCCGTTTTTAGGAGTCCATTGGTGTGCCCCTGCTGGACTTTTCGTTAATTCCCACTCATAGCCAAAAAGGTGCGCGAAGTAGTCGTTGCTCCACTTAGTTGGCGTTGTAGTCCATGCCCCTTCCAAACCACTTGTAATGGTATATTGAGCGTTACCTGTTTCGTACGAGTTAAGCCATCCCATGCTTTGCGCCGTAATATCAGCGCCCGCCGGTTCGGCACCTACGTATTTACCTGGGTCAGCAGCACCGTGTGCTTTTCCGAAAGTATGCCCCCCCGCAATTAGGGCAACGGTTTCTTCGTCGTTCATGGCCATCCGACCAAACGTTACGCGAATGTCGTGCGCGGCAGCGAGCGGATCTGGTTTCCCGTCGGGGCCTTCTGGATTAACGTAGATTAAGCCCATTTGTACGGCAGCCAGCGGGTTTTCTAAGTTGCGCTCGCCCGAATAGCGGCTATGTGAATTGTCGCTAAGGGCTAACCATTCTTTTTCGGCTCCCCAATACACGTCCTCTTCTGGCTCCCAAACGTCTTCACGACCACCGCCAAAACCAAATGTTTTGAAGCCCATTGATTCGAGGGCGCAGTTACCTGCCAAAATCATCAAATCGGCCCAAGAGAGTTTTTTACCGTATTTCTTTTTGATTGGCCAAAGCAACAAACGAGCTTTGTCGAGGTTACCGTTGTCAGGCCAGCTATTGAGTGGGGCAAAACGTTGCGTTCCTGTTCCGGCACCTCCACGCCCGTCGGCAGTGCGGTAAGTACCTGCGCTGTGCCATGCCATGCGAATAAAGAAAGGACCATAATGACCGTAATCGGCAGGCCACCAATCTTGGGAAGTGGTCATCAATTCAAAAAGGTCGTTCTTTACTGCTTGTAAATCAAGTGACTTGAATTCCTCAGCGTAGTTAAAGCCTTTGTCCATGGGGTTGGACAACGTAGAATGTTGACGAAGAATATTCAATTTCAACATGTTAGGCCACCAATCGCGGTTATTCATTCCTTTACCGCCTACGCCTTTTGTTGTTAGTACTGCCCCAGAAAATGGGCATTTGCTTTCGCCATTACCATTATGATGTACTGAATCCATCTGTGTGAGGTTGTGGTTTGAAAAGTGGTTTTTGTTTCTGATTTTTTGCCAAAAGTAGGACTATACGTGGTATCTATCAAACTGATATTATCTATATTTGTATAAATTTTGTCTATAATGAATTTACAACAACTAGAATACATCATTGCGGTTGATACGTACCGTCATTTTGTGACGGCAGCCGAAAAATGTTTTGTTACTCAGGCGACTCTGAGTATGATGATCAAAAAACTAGAAGGCGAGCTAGGGGTCAAAATCTTTGACCGAAGCCGACAACCCGTTGTGCCTACTGAAATCGGAAAAAAACTAGTTGAACAAGCAAAGGTGATTTTGAAAGAAACGGCGCGTATTCGTGAGCTCGTTGAATCAGATACGCAACACATGCAAGGAACGCTAAAAATCGGAATCATTCCGACGCTTTCCCCGTACCTGATTCCGTTATTTTTACCAACTTTTCTTCAAAAATACCCGCAGATAAAGTTACAAATTCAAGAGTTAACAACCAATGAAATTATACGTCAATTAAAACAAAATCAATTAGATGCGGGATTGCTAGCGATACCTTTACAAGATACCGACATTGCAGTACAACATTTGTTTTACGAAGAGTTTGTGGTTTATACGGCTAAAACAGACCAAATACTCAACAAAAAATACTTACTACCTAAAGATATTGATCTCAAGCGGTTGTGGTTATTAGACGAAGGACATTGCCTTCGTAACCAAGTGATTAATCTGTGCGAGTTAAAGGTGCAAGAACGCCATTTTCGTCAAGTAGATTTGTCATCAGCTAGTATCGAGACCATTAAAAAGATTGTCGAAATCAACGAAGGTATAACGGTCTTACCCGCTTTGGCGGTCAATGATTTGAGCGACGACGAAAAAAATAACATTCGTCATTTTCAACTTCCTGCTCCTGTGCGCGAAATTGGGATTGCTAGTTTTCGTTTTTTTGTCAAAGAGAAACTCATCGAAGCTCTCAAAACCGAAATATTGGCGAATATTCCCGAAGGAATGAAGACTAGCAGCCAGAAACAAGTCATTGAGACGGGGCTAGTTTAGACGTTTAAAAAATAGTCGACGCTGACCTCAAACCTAACAACAGTAAACCGTAAACTAAAAAACCACAAATCGCTAAATAACGGCAATTTATCAACAAAACTCCCTGAAACGCCCCTGCAATTGCCCAGTTTTCTCATTTTCTTATTACTTTGTGGAGTGAATTGGGCACTCTGCTCGTAATGACCACAAACAAACTAAATATCCTAATGAGAAAACTGTTACCGCTACTGCTATTGGCGCTTGTATGCCAAATTGGTTGGGCGCAAATCCCGTCTCCCAAAGAGCACTTTGGCTTCAATATTGGCGATGATTACATGCTTGCCACCTACACCCAAACGGAGGCTTATTTTAAAAAACTAGCCACTTCTGACCGTGTCAAATTAGTCAACATTGGCAAAACAGAAGAAGGCCGTGACCAACCTATGCTGATTGTGACGTCGCCTGACAACCATAAAAAACTGGCACGTTACCAAGAAATTTCCACTAAGATGGCTCGTGCAGAGGGACTTACCGATGCGCAAGCCCGAGCACTCGCAAACGAGGGTAAAGCGATTGTTTGGATTGATGGGGGGATTCACTCCAACGAAACGGTAGCTTGGATGCAGCTCATCGAAACGGCTTACCAACTTGTTTCACGTACAGACGCAGAAGTGACCCGAATTCTTGACAATGTCGTAATTTTGATGACTCACATCAATCCCGATGGACAAGAATTGGTTGCCAATTGGTATATGCGCAGCTCAGCGCCCGAGAAACGCTCGCTGGGACAATTGCCTCGTCTGTATCAGAAATACGCAGGTCACGACAACAACCGCGATTTTTTTATGCTACAACTCAAAGAAACACAGAACGTAGGTCGTCAGTTGTTTGTTGACTGGATTCCACAAATCATGTATAACCACCACCAACGTGGCCCCGCTGGGTCGGTGTTGGCGGGGCCTCCGTACCGCGATCCATTCAACTACGTGTTTCATCCGTTGATGGTAACAGGAATTGATGCACTTGGTGCAGCAATGATTAATCGCTTGATTGCCGAAGAAAAACCTGGATTTACGCGTTTGGGTGGGTCGGTTTTCTCCACTTGGTACAACGGAGGTTTGCGTACAACGACCCACTTCCACAACCAAATTGGTTTGTTGACCGAAATCATCGGTGGTCCTACGCCCGAAACAGTACCGTTGGTTCCGAACCGTCTGATTCCGAACGGAAATACGCCTTTCCCAGTAACTCCTCAAAAATGGTACTTCAAGCAGTCAATTGACTACTCAGTATCTTGTAATTATGCTGTGTTGGATTACGCCGCTCGTCACCACGACGAATTGTTGTACAATATATATGTAATGGGTAAAAACTCCATTGAGCGTGGTAGCAAAGATTATTGGACACTTTCTCCCAAAAAATCGGAGGCCATTACGGAGGCTCAGAAAAATGATAAGACGGAAAAACCTGCGGCACCAGAAGCCCCCGATCCATTTGGAATGCGCGGTGGAATTCCCGCTAAGTATTACGACCAAGTGTTGAAAGACCCCAAAACCCGTGACGCACGTGGCTACATTATCCCTTTGGCTCAGCCAGACTTCGCAACGGCAGCCAAATTTGTCAATGCGTTGATTCGTACGGGTATTCAAGTACACAAAGCTACGGCTGATTTTACAGTTGAAGGTAAGACGTATCCAGCAGGTTCTTACATTGTTAAAACAGCGCAAGCATTCCGTCCACACGTCTTGGATATGTTTGAACCCCAAGACCACCCGAACGATTTTCCGTATCCAGGGGGGCCTCCAACCCGCCCTTATGATGCGGCAGGTTGGACATTGGCGTATCAAATGGGGATAAAATTTGACCGTATCTTGAACGGTTTTGACGGGCCTTTCCAAGCGATTCCATACGGCGAACTCCAGTCAGTAACAGGCAAAATAGATACTTCTGCACCAGCAGGGTACACTTTGAGTAGCCAAGTCAATAACGTTTACATTGCTGTCAATGATTTATTGAGTGCAGGTATTCCTGTGTTTCGTTTACCACAAGGTGCAGGAAACGCGGAAGCAGGGGTATTTTACGTGCCAGCCTCGGCAAAAGTGAAACCCTTGTTGGAAAAAGCGGCCAAAGAATTGGGCGTCAATGCTGTGGGTGTGGCAAAAAAGCCCGTCGGAACGTTGATAAAAGTAGCTCCTTCGCGGATTGCTTTGTGGGATACTTATGGTGGTTCGATGCCTTCGGGGTGGGTACGTTTGTTGATGGAACAATATCGTTTCCCTATGCAAGTGATTTATTCTCAAGAAATAGACGCGGGCGAATTACGTAAAAAATACGATGTGATTGTGTTTGTAACGCGCGCTATTCCTGCGTTACCAAGTGCAGGTCGAGAAAACGACCCTTATGCCGCTTTTGCGGGCGGTGAGCCTAAAGCTGAGGATATTCCTGCTGAATACCGTGCGTCGTTGGGACGTATTACGGCCGATAAGTCAATTCCACAATTGAAGAAGTTTTTGGAAGAAGGTGGCAAAATTGTAACGATTGGTACAAGTGCCAATTTAGCCTATCACCTTGGACTGCCTGTTCGTAGTGCGCTTACCGAAATGACTAATGCGGGAGCTGAGCGTCCGTTGCCAGCCGAAAAATACTACATTCCAGGAAGTCTTCTGCGCGTAACGCTTGATTCAACGCAAACTGCTACGTGGGGAATGTCCAACCAAGCAGACGTGTATTTTGATTCGAGCCCTGTGTTTAAACTAGCTCCTGCGGCCGTGGCTAAAGGTGAAGTAAAGCCTTTGATGTGGTTCAATACCGATAAGCCACTCCGTTCGGGATGGGCGTGGGGACAAAGTTACTTACGCGATGGAGTCACAGCATTTGAAGCTCCTATTGGTTTGGGAAAACTCACCGTATTTGGACCCGAAATCACTTTCCGTGCGCAAGCTCAAGGAACATTCAAGTTGTTATTTAATCAGCTTTATATCGCTAACTAACGTTTGATTGACTCCGTTCAAAACGCCAAGTTGCTTCGGTAGCTTGGCGTTTTTTGTGGTGGTGCGCTCCAAACAATAATTTGGGCCGAAAAGGGGAGCGTCTCTAAAGCAACTTTGGGAACTGTACAGAAAACAACCTATGTTTTGATGACAGTGATTAATTACTAAAGTAAAAGTTAACCGTGTTTAATTAGTTTTTTATATTATCTAAATTAACGTGTGAATAGTGCCTACTTTGAAATAGCACATTACTTTCTTTGTGAGTTGATTAATAGAGGGAACTCGTCGGTTAAGACATTGCCTTGAAAGAGCTGAAAACTCAAGTTCAATCATAGCATACAACAAATATACTTCTGTTTTGGTGAACTCAAATGAACCAACTCTCACATTTTCAGGTAAATCATATAAAATCAATAAAGTTTACTATCAATCCTAGTGCTTTCAAAAATGCTTTCAATTTACAGTGGAAATTTATGGCAAAAGCTCATTCTTTGTCTTTGTTTTTCGTGTGGTGCTTTGCTGCATTCGCGGGCACAATTGTCGATTTCTTTTCCATTTGATGGGGCT
>JACCEC012591863.1_pt1 | contig 13553 bp, 9 predicted proteins | sample 7450121 | NCBI WGS metagenome assembly JACCEC01 (sample SAMN15323455, study PRJNA562643) | freshwater metagenome | isolation source: river surface water | place: USA:Blue River Watershed | collected 2017-08-18 | reverse complement strand
GGATGCTGCGGGCCGAAACACTTGAGTTCTTTGCCTTGAAGCTGGGCGATCTGCTTTCCCTTCGTCATGCTCTCCGGCATCGGTTGGTCATGCATCGCCGCAAGTTTCGGCTTCGGATCAAACGTCTCCAAATGCGAAGGGCCGCCTGCCATCGAGAGGTAAATCACGCGCTTGGCTTTTCGTTGGAGGTGCAGCGGGTTTATCGCGCCGGTCCAAACGGTGTTGTTGCCTTGAGCAGCAGCGGAAGCTGAATCGGCGAGCGCGAGAGAAAGCGCGCCGATTCCGGCGGAGCTGCGCCCGAGAAATGCTCTGCGTGTCATCTGTTGCGCGTTGAAGTGATGAAGTTCTGTGGTCAGATCCATGACAGTCGATGGTGAGGTGTTTAACCAAAAAGCGGTGCGGTCGATAAGGAGCGATCGATTAGGAGCGGGTGATTGTTTCGTGCAGGTTCAGCAGCACCCTCGCGATGCTTGTCCACGCCGCGAGCTCGGCCTGCGGGGCGTTGCCTGGGCGCTCCGAGATGCCGATTTTCACGAGAGCTTCTGCGGACGATGGCGTCTCCGAAAACTCTCTCACATGTTTGCCGTAAAGAGCCGTGAGTTCATCAGTCTCAAGTTTTGTAGGGTTGCGCTGCAGCACTTGAGAGAAAGCCCACGCAAGACGGCTTGAGACATCGCCCTCTTTCAGCAGCACGATTCTGGCGGCGAGGTTGCGCGCGGACTCCACGTAGGTGGGATCGTTCAAAAGCACGAGCGCCTGTTGCGGGATGTTGGAACGGATGCGTTCTGCGGTGCACTCCTCGCGGGTTGGGGCATCGAACGCAAGCATGCTGGGGTGCACATACGATCGCTGCCACCATGTGTAGAGCCCGCGGCGGAACTGTTTGGAGTCCGTGTCGTTCGGGTAGGTGCGCGCCGGGAAGTTCAAATTTTCCCAGTAGCCCTCGGGCTGATAAGGCTTGCTGCTGGGGCCGCCGATTGCTGCGTTCAGTAGTCCCGAGACGCTCAGCGCTGTGTCGCGCACAAACTCCGCATCCAATCGCCAGCGGCTTTGCCGCGCCAGCTCGCGATTGTAAGGGTCTTTTGCAAGTAAATCCTTGCTCGCGGTCGAAGTCTGGCGATAGGCGCGGCTTGTGACTAGCAGGCGGACCATGTGCTTCACGTCCCAACCGCTATCCACGAACTCGCAGGCTAGCCAGTCGAGCAGTTCCGCATACATCGGCGGCTCCCCCTGCGTGCCGAGATCATCAAGCACCTTGCTCAATCCCGTTCCAAAAAACTGCTTCCACAGCCGGTTCACAAAGACGCGCGCGGTGAGCGGATTCTGCCGTGATACGATCCAATTCGCGAGATCCAGGCGGGTGAGAGGTCGTCCTGGGTCTTCTGGTCTGGGCAGATAGTGGGGCAACTCTGGGTTGACGATTTCTCCGGTGTCATTCTGCCAGTCACCGCGCGGCAGGATGCGGACGGTGCGCTTGTTGTCGGTGTGCACCGACACGATGCAATGCGCGACGGACTTCTCAAAGTTCACACGGTCTGTTTCCGTTTGGCTGATGCGCTGCCGGATTTCGGCGAACTGCGGCGCGGTTGCACGGAAATGGGCGGCAAGTTTGGTGTTTTGTGCAGCGGTACGTTTCTCGGTTGGGAGAATGATGGCTTTGATGATTTCTTCAGGATACTGCACGTTCGGCGCACGGATGGGAGCGGGAGTTTGTGTCGTTGAAATCCGGAACCTGCCCAAAGTTTGGTTGTCTCCGGAAGTCTGGCGCAGAGTAACGGTGATGGTTTTTTCGCCTGAAATTGGCACCGCCATTTCCAGGTAAATCGAGGCATCTTTGCCGGTCTGGCCGCTGTTCGACCAGCCGTTGCGTTCGTCAGTCTTATCATCAATTGCCTGCTTCGCGGGATGCGCTTTGGCTTCGTAGGTGGCTGATGCCTCCGAGATTTTCAGCGGGGTGTTTCCCTCCTTGATGGTGATTTCATTGATGATGAATGCGCCCTTTGGCGAGCGTCCGGGGCCCTGGTTTGGCAGGGATTCCGAGCGAAGAGCGTCGAGTTTGAGCCCGGCGGTGGTGCCTGGTGGCGTCTTGAAGGTGATCACATAGGATTCGCCTGCCGGATTGTTGGCTGCGCCAACTTCGACGATGCCGTCTCCCACATGGTTGAGCTTCGAGCCCTTGTCGGCATGCAGTTTTTCGGGCGCAACGGTGGTCCAGGCAACGTCCGTTGGTCCGTTTGCAAGGGTCGCCTCCCAGTCTGCCTGCTGTTTGCGCCGTTCCTCCGATTCCGCGGCAAGGTCGCCTCTGAGGCTGGCGAGTTGTTGGTTTATCTCGGACATCTTTTTTTCCTCCGCGGGTTGCGGGACTAAGATTCCCTCCTCGCGCTTTCCAATAATGCCCTCGCTGATGTCGGCAAAGAAGGCGCCCATCGTGTAGAAGTCGCGAGTGGAAATAGGATCAAACTTGTGGTCGTGGCACTGGGCGCACCCGATTGTTTGCGCAAGCCATACCGTGCCGACTGCACGCACGCGGTCGGTGAGCATTCGCGCCTCGTAGTCCTTGGCTTGCGCACCACCTTCCTCAGTCGTGAGTAGCAGACGGTTGAATGCGGAGGCGACCTTCTGCTCGAGTGTGCTGTTCGGGAGCAAGTCGCCGGCAAGTTGCTCAATGGTGAATTGGTCAAACCGCTTGTTCTCGGTGAATGCCTTGATGACGTAGTCGCGGTACGGCCAGATGTTGCGGGGGTTGTCCGAATGATAGCCGATGGTGTCCGCGAAGCGCACCACATCCAACCACGGGATGGCCATCCGTTCTCCAAAATGCGGTGACGCGATGAGCGAGTCCACGAGCCGCTCGAATGCATCGGGAGATTTGTCTTCTTCGAATGACTTCACGTTCGCGGGTGTTGGTGGCAGTCCGGTGAGATCAGCGTGGACGCGGCGGGCGAGTGTGCGTTTGTCAGCCTCTGGGGATAGCCGGAGACCGAGTGTGGCAAGGCGGGACTCGATGAGATGATCGACGGGATGTGTGTGCGCGGGAACCGCGACTTTCGATGGAGGTGTGTAAGCCCAGTGCGGTTCGTACGGCGCGCCCTGGCGTATCCATTCATCGAGGAGTGCGCGCTGTTCTTTAGAAATACGTTTCCCGTTTTTTGGAGGCGGCATCACTTCGTCGGCGTCCTCCGAGTGGATGCGTTTGTGCATCTCGCTTGAGCGAAGATCGCCGGGAACGATCGCCTTGATCCCTTCTTTCTCAAGCAGTGCGCCCTCGCGAATATCTAGGCGCCTGTCCGCTTTGCGTGTTTTTTCGTCAAAGCCGTGGCACTGAAAGCAGTTGTCTGAAAGGATGGGCCGGATATCGCGGTTGAACCGGATTTCACGCTTTTCAGCGGCCATCAAAGTTGGCGCAAGACAGGCGAGTGCGAGTGCGGACAGACGGGGAAGGGTGCGCGGATTCATGGTTTGGTTTTTGCGGTGTCGATCTCGGGCGAGTGCGGGAAAAATGGCGGAGTGCGCCTGTTGGCTTTCAGTTTGCGCCGCCCCGAATGGAGAGTGCTCCGGAGACCTGCTCAACGGCTCCTGCGGGGGGGTGAGGAGGGATTGTTGCGCTTAGGTTAATTGCAGCTGAATGCGGCTTGATTGAAGCGCGAGGGACGCGGCTTGCTGCGCCTTAAGCTGCTTTTCTACGGAAAAAAACGGCGACGTTTCCCACCTGCTGGATGAGCGCGCTTGAGGTGCGTTCGGCAAGCTGGGGCGCGATGGATTTTCGTTCCTCCTTGAAATCAGCAAATCGCACTTTGACGAGCTCGTGCTGTGACAAAGCGTTGTCCAAGCTTTGAAGCAGTGCATCAGTGACCCCGCTTTGGCCGATGCGGATCACCGCCTCCAGGAGCTGTGCCCGCGACTTGAGTGCGCGTTTTTGCGCGCCTGTCAGTGTGCTTGATGGTTCGCTCATTTTGCGGGCGTTTGTTCTATCAAACCTTTTTGAAGGAGCTTTTGAAGCTTTGGCGTGATCACCATCGCGCAATACCCGTTTTTGCCGGCGTTCAGGTTGTAATAGTTCTGATGATAATCCTCAGCCTTGTAGTACACCTTCAGTGGCGAGATTTCGGTGACGATGGGGTCCGTGAAATCTTTTTGGGCAGCTGTCTTGGATTTTTGAGCCGCCTGTTTTTGTTCTTCATTCTCGTAAAAGATGACGGATCTGTACTGCGTGCCGCGGTCCGCACCCTGTCGGTTGAGCGTGGTCGGGTCGTGCGCAGCCCAGAACAATTCGAGTAGTTTCTCGAGCGAAATCACCGATGGATTGAATTCAATCTGGACCACCTCGGCGTGTCCGGTGTCTCCTCCGCACACCTGTTTGTAGGTGGGATTTTCGATCGTGCCCCCCGCGTAGCCGCTGCTCACCGCGGTCACGCCCTTGATGCGCTGGAAAACTGCTTCGATGCACCAAAAGCAACCTCCGCCAAAGGTGATTTTTGCTTTGGGGGTGGACTGGCTCTGGGCCGGGGCGGGTGATGTCATGGCAAGAAGGGCAAGGAGAAGGGTGGGGAGAATCGCTTTCATGTCTTGAGTGAAATCCTAGTGACAGTCCTCGCTTAGGGAAAGAATTCTCATGCGCGCCGCCAGTCGCTGAAGAGCGCCGCGCCACACGAGTCTTTGCGGCGCACTGTCCGGTGGTAAGTCTGCCTCATTTGGTGAGTTGTAGGGCAAAGAATCGGAGGCTGTCTGCAAGGTGGGCCTCCCAGTAGTCCCATGAGTGTCCGCCGGGGAACTCAGCGTAAACATGCGGGATCTTTTGAGCGTCCAGCGAGGCGTGCAGACTGCGGTTCGCTTCGATGAGGTGATCCTCGGTGCCGCAGTCGAATCGGAACGTGGGCATTTGTGCCGCATGCCGCAGGATCTGGTCGAGCACAGAGCGGTCCTCTTCAAGAGCTGTGAAGCTCGATGGGTGTTCTTCCACGAAGTCGCGCATTTGGTCAAAATGAGTGACTGAGGAGTGCCCCGAGGCGGCGGCGAATTTGCGCGGGTACTTGGCCGCGATCCGGAGGGCTCCAAAGCCACCCATCGACAATCCGGCGATAAACAGGGGCGAATTTTCCGAGCATCCCGGAATGGCGTGCCTCGCCGCGGCGGGGACTTCCTCGGCAATCCAGCGCTCAAAGTCCTGGGAACGGTGGGGGAGATAGCCGCTCCCATCGCCCCAGAGGCCGTCGCTTGGCATGATGAGCGCCATGGGCGGGATTTCTCCCAGGGTGCACAACCGTTCGTTGGTGAGGTGCGCGCCGCCCTTGAGTGTCCAAGCCCAGTGGCTGCCGTAAACGCCGTGCAGCAGGATCACAATCGGAAGATCCACTGTGTCGGATGTGCCGTGTGGGGTGTGGATGGAGATATCGCAGCGCTGCGCAAGAGCGGGGCTCTTGAGTGTCACGAGTCGGACGCCGTCCTTTTCAAATCGCGGATCTGAGATCTCGAATGTTCGGAATGGAGCTTTCAATGTTCGAGGGCTGCCTTGGGTTTAGCTTTGTGCAAAATCACGGTCGTTGATCGCGCGGAGGACAAGTTCCTGCGGGACGATGGAGGGATCCATCGCTGCGAGTGAGACAATGGATTCGGCAACTTGTTCCGCGGTGAGAAAATCCCCCGTAGGCATCTGCCGCGAAACCGCGTCCTTCCAGAACGGCGTATCGACGCCTCCGGGCAGCAATGCGGTGACCCGAACCCCCGAAGCTGCGGCTTCTTCTCTCAGTCCCTGCGTGAAACCACGGGCACCCCATTTCGCCGCGCAGTAGACGGTCTCGGTCGGGATGCCGCGCAGACTTGCGGTTGAGATCACATTGATAATGTGGCCCGCGCGGTTCGCGCTCATTACTCGCAGAGCGGCCTGGCTTCCAAGAATCGTGCCTTTGAGGTTCACCGAAAGCATGAGGTCGATCTCGTGCTCCGAGTACTCGCAAATGGGCCGGTGCCTCGCGAGTCCTGCATTGTTAATCCACAAGTTTAGAGGCATTCCGCTCGATTGCGCGATGGAAGCAAGGTTCGCGCAGTCCTGCGGCTTTGCAATGTCCGCGATGGCGGCGATTGCGAGCGGGGAATTGAGCTGCTCGAGCGCAGTGTTGAGCGTGGCTTCATTGATGTCGGCCAAAACAACGCGCGCGCCGTGCTGGATAAGACGCGAGGCTGTGGCAAAGCCGATGCCCCGTGCAGCACCTGTGATCACGGCGCAGATGTGTGTGAGTTTCATCGGAAGGGCGGGAGGGGTATTGGTCATGCCGACGCGCTCAAATCACGGAGGTCAGCGCGTTTCGCTGCATACGAAGTCTCGAATGAAAGCGCCTTTGGATGCGGCTCGATTTGTCGCGCATCGCACCAGTCGGAGTAAAGGCGTTGCCACCAGTTCTCGTGCGAGGTGAGGCCCTGCGCCTTGTACTTTTCCCAATCGATCAAAACGCGTGACCAGCATTCATCACCGTAGGCTGTGGCGCTTTTGGAGTCGCCGATTTCCTTCACGTACCAGTCCCTGCCGATCCGCGCGTGAAGCACCTCGTCGGCCCAGTCGAAATCCTGAGCAAGTGCCGAGAACTCGTTTCCAGAAGCAATGCCGACCTCCCACTCGAAGCGTTTACCGGTTTTCGGCATCAAACCCTGCTCAATAAAATACAATACGGCATGGCGTTCGATGGGTTTGAGTTGGGTGTTCAAAGCGAGCGACCAGGTGAAGTTGATCCGGACTTTTTCGCGCCAGTCAATGCCCGCTTGGAGGAAGCCGACCTCGCCCATCATGGCGTGGCGCGCCTCATCCCAGAGCTGCCGTGTCATGTCCACGGTGTACTCCCAGGGTTTGTCTTTTGTTTCCGCGAGGATGGATGCGATCACTTCCGGCACGTCGATTTCCCGGAGCCGCTTGTAAAACATCATGAGCGGCTTTGCGTTCACCGGCATCTCCGGGTCGTACAGGAACGCCTCGGCGTGCACTCCCATGTTGTAGGGGTCCGTGAATCGCGGATCGCGTTTCGGCTCGGGATCAAAGTTGTAGGGGGCGGCGGACGACAGCCGGTGGGGCTCGCCTGCGGGTTTGGGCAGGTGTCCGTCCAGACTGCCGGCAAGCCCGAGAAGCGCACCAAGATTTGCGCGCCATTTTGCAGAATCATCGGTGTGCAAGTAGTCGAGATTTAAAAGAACGGCCTGACCGTATGCGACCATTTCGCGGGTTTCGATCAGAGCGAATTTGCAGACCCGGATCGAGGGGTGGTCTACAAGGGGATGCGTTGTTTCGATGTAATGGGCGAGTGCGCGTTCGAGGGCCGGGAGGGCTTCTCCATAGATTCCGATGAGCAGGCTTGGCGAATCGGGTGCGCTAAGGATTTCATCAAAAAAAATGTCCAATGCGGCGTCTGGAATCACGTCGAGCCCGAGGGGGGGCTCGCGCATCTCGGCAATCCGCTTGCGGAAGGAGGCGGCGTGTTCCGCGCAATAGTGTGCGTGGAGGCTAAACCCCATCTTCAACTCGTAGACGGGTTCGGAGACCAGACGGTGCACAAAGATTTGGTGGATTCGTCGGAAGGCCCAATGAAGCCGTTTGAGGCGGTTCACGCAGTTTTCCACGGACAAACCGGGTTTCTCTGCCTGCTCGAACGTCGCGATGCCGGCGAGGGCTGGGATGCCGCGGGGCGGGGTGTAGGAGGTCGTCAGGTTGGGAGCGCTCATATGTGCATATTCCTCGAATTTGTGAGGGCGGTCTCCGCTTCTATGCGCAGATACTGTGCATTGGTTGACAAAGTAATCGTCTTTTTGCGCAACATCTGGCAACAAAGAGGGGGTGCAAGCAAAGTTTGAGCGCGTAGAACCGGGGCCCGGCAGCTCATTGCGTATTTTGGAAATCTCTCAGGCTAAGTTTGATGCGAGCTGGCACTTCCATCCTGAGTGGGAGTTGACCTGGATCAGGGAGGGGTGCGGCAGGAGGTTTGTGGGGGATTGCATCGAAACTTTCGGTGCGGGGGACTTGGTGTTGATTGGACCAGGGGTGCCTCATTTTTGGTTCAGCGACGTTGCAGCTGAGGATGGGCTTAGTCGGGCGCTGGTGATTCAGTTCCCCGGGGATTTTCCGGGCGACGCGTTTCTGGGTTTGCCGGAAATGGCGGACTTGGGGCGTATTTTACAGCGCGGAGCGCGCGGGCTGTTCTTTTTTGGGCGTGGCGTTGAGGAGGCGTGCAAACGGCTGGGCAGGATGAGGGATCTCCCGGCCTTTGAGGCAGTGCTTGAACTGCTTGGTGTGCTTCAGCTGCTTGCGGCAACCCGCAGCCGCCCACTTGCTGGACCATCCTACGAGCGTTTGTCTGGCGAGAGTTCCCAGACACGGATCGGGCGCCTTTACGCGTTTCTCATGGAGCATTTCAGGGAGCCTCTCACGCTTGGTCGTATTGCGGCGGCAGTGGGGATGAGTCCGTCGGCGTGCAGTCGGTTTTTCATGAGGGCGACGGGCGGAGGGGTTTGGGATTTTCTCACGCAGCTTCGCGTGGATCATTGTGCGTCCCTGCTGCGCGGGGCGGATCGAGGGATCGCTGAGATCGCTTTTGAAAGCGGGTTTTCGACGCTTTCAAGTTTCAACCGGCATTTTCGAGAGCGCCACGGGCGGTCTCCGAGGGAGTACCGGAATTCATTTCGATGCCGTGAGACGAAGGCGATCGACGCGCATCAGCGCAGCTGATGCGGAAGGATGTTCACCAACTCGCGCAGGCGTTCCGATTGGTCTTTTGGGCACACGAGCAAGGCGTCTCCCGTGTTGACTACGATGAGATCCGAGACACCGAGCAGGGCGACTTGTTGTCCCGGGTTTGTTGAGAAAACAACGTTGCCCGATGCGTCGATTTGATGAAGGGGAACGTTGCTCGCGTTGGATCCAGCGGTTTGTGGTAGGTACTGGCTGGTGGCCGGCCATCCGCCAAGATCGTCCCATTCGAACTCTGCTTCTACAGCGAGTGCGGCCGGGATTTTTTCGATGATCGCTCGGTCGAAGGAGAGTTTGGGGAGTGAGCGGAAATCGGAGGAGAGGAAAGCGTCCGGGTTCTCGCACGCGAGCATCTTTTCGGCAAACATGGAAAGCTCCGGAGACGCATGTTGGAGGGCTGCTCGAAGTGAGCTGACGGTCCAGACAAACATGCCGGCATTCCAGCGGAAGCAGCCTTGATTGAGGTAGCTTTGCGCGACATCTGCGTCCGGCTTTTCGTGGAACTTGAGCAGTTGTTTCGCTGCTGATTCGGGCGAAACAAGGGCGCCGATTTCGAGGTAACCAAACGCCGTGCACGCAAAAGTTGGGGGGATCGCGATGGTGACGATTTGTTCGAAATTGCGTGCCGCTTGGATCGCTTTTGCAAGCGTCCCTCTGAAGGCCTCCGGACTTGGAATGTGGTGGTCAGAGGGTAGGACGACCGCAGTGGCTGACGCGTCCCTGCGTGCGACCGTCGCGGCGGCGAGCGCCATCGCCGCGGCGGTGTCCCGGCGGTCAGGTTCAACGATGATGTTCTCCGAAGGCAAGTGGGGGACAAGTTTGCGGATCGCTTCCGCCTGCGAGGCCGAGGTGAGAACGATCGTGTTCTCGCTGGAGATCATGCCATCCAACCGTTGCACCGTGGTCTCGAGCAGGGATTGGCTCGAGAAGAGAGAGAGGTGGTGTTTCGGGCGGGATTGCCGGCTTAGAGGCCAGAATCGTTCGCCGAAACCGCCCGCGAGAATTACCGCATACAGGGAGGGATCCAATGAAGAGAGGTTGCTCATCTGTACTCAATGAATCGTGAAGTGTCGTGCCTTTGACGTGGACGCGTGCAAGTTTCGCAGGCTGTGCGGCGAGGCTGGGTGGGCTCTGCGCTGCTTACTGGTTCTTCACGTTGTTTGAGCTCGCGGCAGCGCTCGGATCGAAAGTGAGCGGGAGCCGGATTTTGGGCAGGTCTTTTAACGTCAGAGTAAACAGAACCGAAACGTCGTTCCTCGAGTTGCGCTCGAAGACGAGAAAGTTGAGCGACGCGATCCAGGAGCGAAGGCTTCGGTCGATACTGTAACGCTGGTACAAGGCTTGGCCGGTGCGCGCCTCAAAGTTCTCCTGCACGGTGAAAGCCCAGTCATCGTTGATGCGAAGCCGCGCGGAGCCGTATAGCAGATCCGAGCTCTGGAACTGCAGGCCTGTGGCTGCGGTCCTGTTTGCAGCCGAGTCGCCACTTGCAGCGGAAGCTGCGGCTCCTACGGAAACTCCCGAAATATGTCGGCTCCCTACGGAGAAGGTGAAGTCGCGAGTGGGTTGGAAAGTGGAATCAATGTTTACTTCCGAGAACCCCTCGTCAAACACGGGCAACTGGCTGCTAAGGTTGACATTCATCCATGGCAGCGGATTCCAGCGCAAACGGTTGAATAGATTTGAGAAGGAGCCCGGGTCGAGACTCCCGAAGCTTGGGATCAACGGCTCTTCAATCCTACTGTCGAAGAAGGTATCAAGCTCCATCCAGCTGAAGGTCGCATCGTCCCGACGAGTGAGCAGGCGATGGCGCATGCCAAGTCGAAGGATTTTCCAGTCAGTGATAGAATCGATCGCGTTGAACTGCGGAAAATCAATCGGTGGCAGCGTCGTGGCGGGGTTGAGCGAATCAATCGGCAGAATTTTGGAGGAGTCCTGATTGGAGCTGACCACCGAGAGATTTGCGAAAGGCTGGACGATATGCTTGAGCCCATCCAAACCCCATCTGCGGCTTTCAACGGAGTCAAAGTTCTTGGAAAACTTCACGGAAGCTTCGAGCCCGAGGTTTGTGACGATGCGGTTCACGCCCGAGCCCCCGTCATCTAAGGGTTGGCCGTTGACGAGTTCCTTTTGCGTCGTGCTTCCGTAGTGCGTCGCCCGCACACCGAACCGTGGTACGAGCGTTAAGACGCCACCGATTGTTTTTGGGTAGGTCAGTTGATGAAACGTGTCCGCTCGCAGCGTCGAGAATGTAGTATAGTCGTAGCCAAGCGGATTGTTCGGGTTCACATGGTATTTCCGCGTGAGCTGCGCAACGCTACTTTCGCCCTCGTAGAACAACCCGGTCTGCGAAATAGGCCGCCGTTTAAGGTCCAGCGCTAGTTCGGGTGTTTTACCGGACCCCTCGAATTCGGGGTTGAGTTGTTTTCGGAATTGGAGGCTGAGCGTGTAATCTTCGTCCCACTTTGTGACGTTCAGAACTGTGTCGGGGTTTGGATCGATCCGGAGTTCCTGCGGGGAGAAATCTTCCAGGTAATTGATGTCGCTCAACTTGTTGAAGTTGATGCTGGTGTACACCGTATCCGTTAGGAAAGTCCGGTCCTGCAGCGACACCCTGTAGCGGGTCGAATCAATGGGCTTTGATTCGGTTTGCGTGAGGCCATCCGCACTATACTGAACCCTCGGTGACGGGTTTGAGTCGTTGATGTAATAGCTCCGGAGGCGGCTCCAAGATTCTGAATTCTGGGGCTTGCGATCCGCATCAAGACCAATTGCAAGGCCGCGTTTTGCCATGTAGTCCACTCTCGCCGCGCCTACAGTGTCGGCGCCGATCGGGAACAGCGTGCGGGTCAGAAGGAAGGGCCCCCAGAGTGAGCGCGACCCTGGCGAAATCGAAAAGCTTTGGTCGAATTTCGCGGGCTGGTACAGGTACGGAACCCAGAAGACCGGAGTCTTGCCCACGTAAACTGTCACGTCTTCGTACTCGGTGTGGTCATTGTAGAAGAAACGGACTTTCCGCGACTTGATGTGGAACCCCGGATCGGGGGAGTCATCTGCCGTCAGGGTTGCGCCGGCGATTTCAAAGGTGTCCTTCCCCACTGCCGCAAAGCCGTGCGCGTGAGCCATCAGCGGTCCGGAACTCGCGCGGAAATCGGAGCCGTTCAGCTTCTTGGAGTCGAGATTGTAGATCGCCCGGTCGCCCGCGAAAATTTTTCCCCCGCGGAAAATACGCACGTCTCCAGAGACCATCACGTCGCGGGTTTGCTGATCATATTGCGCGTAATCGCAGTAGATCGTCGTGTCGCCGAAGCTGATGATCACATCCCCCTTCGCCACAGCCAGATGTCCGATGCGCTGGACCTCGGTTCTGGACTCAATTTGCAGTGGGGCCCGCGGCGTGTTGGGATCGCCGCCAGGAAACTGCGCGAAGGCCTGGATGCCCGAAAATTGGGCAAATGCCGAGGCGGCGAGCACGAGCAGTGTCCGGCGAGACTTCATATCGGGGTGGTTGGGGTCTGCGAACGTAACGGAACCCACGGTCTTTTACTAGATGCATTCCACGACTGTTTAATCAGGACTAAGTCTGGAAGGTGTAAATATAAATATAAATATTTAATCTGTATATATTTGCGCAATAAATTGCAGGCCGACACCCTTTCCTGCGGCTCAGCTGTTTGCATCGGCGTTTCGGCAAAGCCCTTCGATTGCATGGGCGAGCCGCTCAAACTCAACCGGCTTCGTGAGGTGGTAGCTGAAGCCGCTCTCGAGGCTGCGGGCAACATCGGGGGCCATTCCAAAACCGCTCAGCGCGATAGAGCCCAGTCTCAAGCGGTGGTTCCACCGCTTTGTGAGCTCGTTCCCATCCCCATCCGGCAGTCCAAGATCGGAAATTAGGATATCAATCGGGTTTTCGGAAAGAATCCCAAACGCCAGCCGAAGATTGCTGGCCTCAAAAACCTGGTGCCCAAGCCTGCGGATCAATCGGGCGTGATTTTGGCGGGTGGATTCGTGGTCGCCCACACGCAGGATCCGAAGCGCGGCCGAGTGCTTGTGTGGTGAAAAAACCGCGGATGCAGGCGGTTGGGGTTCTGCGGGTCTGGGCGCTTCTAGGGGGAGCTCGATTCGGAAAGTTGCTCCTTTGCCTGGCCCATCGCTCTCCGCAGAGATCACACCGCGGTGGCGTTCCACCAGACGCCGCGCGATGCTCAATCCGAGCCCTAGGCCTTGTGGTGTTCCGTGTGTCGCGCCGCTCACCCCTTGGGTGAAGGGTTCGAAAATCGTTTTTAAATCCGATGCAATGATTCCAGCGCCTAGATCGGTGACGCTCACTTTGGCTGCACCCCCTGAGGTTGTTAGCATGACTTGGACCGGAGAGTGGGATGGCGAGAACTTGATGGCGTTGCGGATGACGTTCCCAAAGACCTGCTGCAGCCGCACACTGTCCCCGCGCACCGGGCAGGGGCCGGCCGGCATATCGAGCGTGAGGGTGATGTGTTTTTCATCTGCTTCACTCCGCAGGCTTTCCTGCACTTCCCTTAGCACGGACTTGAGGTCCAGCATCCGGGTGCTAATCGATATCCCGCCCCGTTCGATTCTGGTGAGGTCCAACAAATCGTCGATGAGCCTCGCCTGCAATCTCACATTTTGCAGGATCACCTGAAAATCCTCCCGCATCTGGGCGGGAAGTCCGGGAGAACGTGCGTACTCGCTTGCCAGTAAGAGGACTGGATTCAGGGGGCTTCGCAACTCGTGGGAAAGCGACGCGATGAAATCATCTTTTGCGCGGTTTGCAGACTCCGCTGGCTCCTTTGCGTGGATCAATGCCTTGGGG
>JACCEC011476012.1_pt1 | contig 13554 bp, 11 predicted proteins | sample 7450121 | NCBI WGS metagenome assembly JACCEC01 (sample SAMN15323455, study PRJNA562643) | freshwater metagenome | isolation source: river surface water | place: USA:Blue River Watershed | collected 2017-08-18 | reverse complement strand
GTCGAGGAGAGCTCCCTTGGTAATTAGGCCATTAATTTCAAGGATATAGGCAGTCAGGGCATAAACCTGATCGCTTGAAAGGCTTCTTGGCGCGTTAAGCGGCATTGACCTTCGAATGAAATCAAACAGCGTTGTGGCATAGGGCCAGTAGTTTCCGACGGATTGGTCCGGATGCGGGCCGTTGAGTGGTGACCGGCCGACCAACTCACCAGCGCTGCCCCCTATCCCTTGTGGACCATGGCAGGATGCGCAGAGCGCTTCGTAGAGTTTGGCACCGGTTTCGGTGTTGCCGCTGCCTTCGGGAAGACCTGTTCCATCAGGAAAAACATGGATGTCAAAGCCCTCCAGGTCGGCGGGTGTCAGGGGCTTTCCAAGGTGAGGGCCTTCAGGGGGTGCGGCAAGAGTTCCGCTGAGGCAAAGGCACAGAGCCATAAGGCCGATGATCCGATGCGGGGTTCTAGGCATACACATGACTCAGCGATCCATCTGTAGAGACCGACCAGGCGACGATCGCATTGTAGTGAAAGTAGCCCTGCTTTCCCCGTTCCGCAATCAGCTGAGTTCTTTCAGGTTGGCGATACCCGGTTTCATCGGTGACCCGGCTTTTGAGAATCAGCGCAGAGCCATCCCACCGCCAAGGGAGGCGAAAGCGTGTAAAGGATTTGGGTAAGACCGGGTCAGTTAAGGCAGCTTCAGCCCAGCTTTTTCCCCCATCGGCGGAGACTTCCACTTTGGCTACTCGGCCTCGACCACTCCAGGCAAGACCGCTAATTTGGTAGAGACCCGGTCCTTTGAGTTGGTGGCCGGGGGAGGGGTGTGTAATGACCGATTTGGCTTCCATGACGAAACTGAACTGATGCGCCTTTCCTGAGGGGAGCAGTTCCGTGTACTTCGCGGTTTCATTTCTGGCCATCACCGGCTCACGGGCGGCTTGCAGGCGATGTAACCATTTGACATTGAGGACGGCTTCCCAACCGGGAAGGATCAGTCGCATGGGGTAACCGTTTTCTGGGCGAATGTGCTCACCGTTTTGATACAGCGCGACTATTGTGTCGTCTAGCGCCTTTTCAATCGGGATGCTCGTGTTCATCGCTGCGGCATCGGCGCCTTCAGCAATCAGCCAACGCGCTTCGGGCTGAACACCTGCCTCGTCGAGCAACGTTGAAAGGGGAACGCCCGTCCATTCACTGCAGGAAGCAAGGCCGTGAAAATACCCCACTGGTGTCTGAATGGGTTCGTCATGCCATCCCGCATTACTGTTACCGCCGCACTCTACGAACAGGGTTTTAGACACCATGGGGTAGCGCAACAAGTCATTCAGCGAGAATCGCAAGGGATTGCGGCACAATCCATGGATCAGAAGTTGATGCTTGTCCGGATTGATCGCGGGTACGCCATTGTGGTGACGCTCAAAATGCAGGCCGCTGGGGGTAATGGTGCCTTCCAGTCGGTGCAGGGGGGTCCATGAGATTCCGTTGCCTGGGGCCATGCTGTTCGCTGAAATCCAGCGTACGGTTTCTTTCTCATGGGGCGAGGGTTCACCATAGTTGGAAAAGGGCCGGCCTGGAAGTTTCATTCCTTCCGGCACGTCTCCTGCGAAAGTCGAAGGGGTGCTTAGTAGAAGACTTCCACTTGCGGCCATTCCCAAACTTCGCTGTAGGAAAATGCGCCGATCTAGCAAACCGCCCCCGGCCACGGCTTCGTCGTGATTTAGAGGGGTTTTGGGTTGTTTGGACATATTGGCCTTTGATGGATGTCAAACTAGTCGGAAAATTAATCGCTCGGTAAGCGAAGGTCAACCGGACTGGCTTATCCCTCTTGCGCACAAGGATGGTAGGCTCACGGTGTGGGGCAGTGAACTTCACTGCGCTTCGGCCCTCTAATCCCTGTTGGTGCCATTGATTCTCCGTTTTCGTAACCATAAATCGCCCAGGGGCATTTTGGATGATACCTTTCAAAGATACGGTTCCGGTTCACCACACCCCGTGGGTAACTTGGGGCTTGATCGCCCTGAATGCGGCTGTTTTTTTGGAAGGCCAACTTCTGGATCCAGATGAGCTGAGGTCCTTCCAGTACCTGCATGGCCTTGTCGCCGCACGCTACGTTTTTCCCGATTGGGCCATAACCGCTGGTTTTCCCTTGGATTACACGCCGTTTCTGACCAACATGTTCCTTCATGGCGGGTGGTTACACCTGATTTTTAACATGTGGTTGCTCTGGATATTCGGGGACAACATCGAGGATCGAATGGGCAAGGTTCGGTATCTTGCCTTTTATCTGCTGTGTGGGCTTTTTGCCGGTGTGGCTCATCTTTATGCTAACCAACTCTCTATCACACCTACGATTGGTGCCTCCGGAGCCATTGCAGGGATCATGGGTGCTTATTTCTTCTTGTATCCCTACGCCCGCGTTGTCATGTCGGTTTTTTTTCTCCCCATTTTTGTTGAGGTACCCGCCATCGCATTCCTTGGGGTGTGGGTCATTATTCAAATGTACAAAATCACGACTGGGGTGAGCTCTGGGAATTCCTACCACGATGTGGCGTGGTTTGGGCATTTGGGTGGGTTCATTGCCGGAATGGCTCTTTATAGGCCTTTTTTACTGAAGGATCGAATGCACTTGGGCGGTAAATATCATTTCGGTGGCGGGCATGGCCGTTAAGCCAGCTTAAGCGGGGGATTGGGTGATGGCCTGCACCCCTGCCTCGAAATAAGGTCATACGGTCCGGCTATTCAAGCTGGGGTCTTGTTTCGATCACCTGCAGTTCGAACCAGATAGGTGTCCATGCCGTTTGAAACGGAAGAACCCATGAACCGGCTTTTTTCTTTCGGCGATTGAATCAGTTTAGTGTTCGATATTTTGCGTCAGTCGGCCAAAAACGGGTAGGTCCAAGAGGTCGGCTTTATTGACGTTTTCTGCAGATTAGAAGGTGCATTTTAATTCTTCTCGTTGAACACATATCTGTAAACCGGGTCGATTGGATGGCTGGGATCAAGGCGAATTATTTCTTCGATGTGCCCATCTTCAAGGCCGTACACACAACCATGAAGCGTCGGAAAGGATCTCATTGCCCATGATTCCTGAATGATCGAAGTGTGAGCGATATTGAATATCTGTTGACTCACATTAAGTTCGACAAGCCGATGGTATGCGGCCTCATCTCCGAGACCATGGTCAAATTCGGTTCGATGTGCGACGTACAAATCCTTTATGTGCTTTAACCACTTGTTGACCATCAGCAGTCGTGGCGATTGGCTTTGCATTGCTGCACGAATGCCACCGCAATTGTAGTGACCACAGACGACGACATGGCTCACCTTTAGAACATCGACGGCATACTGGAGAACGCTTAGCGAATTGAAGTCCGTTGAAATGAACTGATTCGCGATGTTGCGATGAACAAACATTTCACCCGGTTCCGCGTTTACCACGATTTCTGAGGGGACACGACTATCGGAACAGCCTATCCAGAGTACCTCGGGTGTCTGCTGGGTGCTCAACCGTTTGAAGAAATTTGGCGTGGTCTCGACCTTCTCTTCTGCCCAAGCTTCGTTATCAAGCATCATCCGCTCAAAAATATCCATTTAGGTTCCCTTTTCAGTTTCGGCTATTTCTTTGAAGTGGTCATTGAGATGCCCCGAGTACCCGAGTACATTCCGCAACTCAACCGAAAGCGCCTTGGCCTCCATTCCCTCGTGAAAGTCCAAGATGCAATCCAAAATATCCCTGTCAATAAACCGCGAATTGCTGCCATCAATCAGTACACAACTTTTAGGCGCAACGGAATCAAGAATGTCTCTTAGCTTCTTTTTGTTCAGGAATGTCACATCCTTTCTGAAGCGAATCAGGTAATTCCCATCTCTGTAATTTACGGTGATGGCGGAGTGGAAGTTGGAACGAATCACAAAGATGAGGCCAATCACTGTTCCTATGAGAATCCCTTTGAGAAGGTCATCGATCAAGATCGCAATCACAGTGATGCTGAAAGGGATGAACTGGTTCTTGCCCCGCCGATACATCTCAAAAAACGTAGCGGGGTTAGCCAGTTTGAAACCCGTGAGCAACAAGATTGCAGCTAGGGTAGCCAACGGAATCGTATTCATGATGTCGGCAAACAGTAGCACGCTGACTAGAAGCAGAAGGCCGTGAACCATTGATGCCAACTTTGTTTTACCACCGGCGTTTACATTGGCAGAACTCCTAACAATGACGGACGTTACGGGAAGCCCTCCAAGCAAAGAGCTGACCATGTTTCCGACGCCTTGTGCTTTCAGTTCGCGATTGGCAGGTGCTTGACGCCGCAGGGGATCAAGCTTGTCTACTGCCTCAAGGCTAAGTAGGGTTTCTATGCTGGCGACGATGGCAATCGTAAGGGCGACTTGATAAACCTTGGGATTTGTCCATTGAGAAAAGTCGGGATTCAGTAATGATCCCCATAAATGATGAAAGCTCTCATGTTCAGGAAGCGAAACGAAGTGTTGGCCTGGAATTTCAAAATTAGTACCGACAGCAAATGTCTGAAAGAGGAGGCCCCACAAAACGGTTAAGAGGGGACCTGGAATGATGGCTGCGGGAGTAAAGCCTCGCTTTGAAAGCCAGCCCCAGGCCAGCATGATGATGATGGCGCCGATACAAACTGCTGTAGCACCCCATGAAATGTAATCCATGGCGCGGGCAATTTCATGAAGCAATGATGTCGGAGACTCCGGCGCGTAGGTCTCATCGACAATCAGATCTGCACCATAACCAACAGCATGCGGAACTTGCTTAATGATCAAAATTAGCCCGATCGCTACAAGCATTCCGCGAATCACCGAATTTGGAATGAATGAACTGATTGCCCCCGCGCCGATGTAACCCAAGGCCAACTGGATCGCACCAGCAATCAACCCTGCAAGAAGAAACGTCTCAAATTGTCCCAACTCCTGAATGGCGTTAAACGTAATCGCGGTTAGGCCAGCAGCAGGCCCTGAAACACTGAGTTGGGATCCGCTGAGTGCGGAGATCACAATCCCCCCGACGATGCCGGCAACAATACCTGAAAACAGAGGTGCGCCAGATGCGAGCGCTACACCCAAACAAAGGGGAAGGGCGACAAGAAAAACTACGACCCCTGCCGGGAAATCGTGCTTGAGATTATCAAGAAACTTTAGCATTGCTCGTACGTGAGATTTTTTGGTGGTGATGGATGATTCAAGGGCAATCCAATGGTGCCATCATAGCTCTTGTCTGTTACGGAATGGTTTAAATGCACAATTTTATGATCTTGAGGTTCATATGAACCTTTCTTGGTTTGGGTCACACTGAGTCTGAGTGGAGCCTTCTGTCCACACTGACTTAGTCAAAAATGGGGCGCAGTAAACACACCCCAAGGCCTTCTGGGATTATTGGAATCGGTCTAGTACATGAATGCATCATCCAAGTTGTTCAACTTGGAGAGGTTTTTGGTCTGTGAGTTAAAGTTTTTTAGGCAAATTTGATGGTTTCATCAATAGTGGCGCCCTCATGGGTCAGGGGGGCTTTGACAATTTGGCTCAGAGCCTTCGGCAAGGCCCTGAGCTTAGTCGTTCAGGGAGGGAATGAATCGTGCAAACACGATAGTGTCCTGATTATGTGGCAGGCAATGTTGTTGCTGGATAAACAGCTGATAATTTCGATCGGCGAACCGCTACAACTGCCGGCAAATTAGCTGGTCGGTCATAGGGGGTTGTCCTAAAGCTTCTTCTTAATACTGAGATAACTTTTCCGGATAAGATGGCCGGATATTGCTTCCAGGCTATTAACCAGTTTCGGCTCCGTCACTTGAGTGGATATCCGTGGCCATCTCTCCATCAAGTTCGACCAACGCTGCTTCAAAGTCGACACACAGGCTAGCGAGGATTCCTTGAAGGTATTCCCGAGTCGCTCGATGGCGGATGAGTCCAAGATGTCTGCACCACACCTGATGGGCACCGGCAGAAGTGATTTTCAGATTGAGTTAGCAAGTTGCTCTTAACCCACGCAGTAATCGGGTGATCGGAGCAGGCGGTGATATGATATACTGTATCAAATATCCGGTTGGGACTGCGCCATGAATACACATAATCACGATCACTGCATCGAATCAGCATTAGCACATGCAGAAAAACGATGCATGGAGCGAGGTGCCAGGTTTACACCCATTCGCCGAAAGGTTCTCCAGTTGATATGGGAAAGTCATCAGGCTGCAAAAGCTTATGATCTCCTTGATCGCATTAAGCCGTTTGATCGAGGCGCAACGCCTATGACGATCTACCGGGCACTTCAATTCCTGCAAGATCAGGGATTCATTCATCGGGTAGAGACGCTTAATGCCTTTGTAGGATGCAGTCACATGGAGCATCAGCATCAACATGAAATCATGCTGCTGATCTGCGAAAGCTGCCAACAAATTGAGGAACGTCCGGCGCCGAACATGATCGAGATGATGCACGAAGAAATTGCCAACTCAAGCTTCCATGCCCGGCGAAGTACCATTGAGATCTATGGCACGTGCCATTCTTGTGCCGTTCTGCCTCCAGCGTCTGTCTAGAGAGCAGTTTCATATCACCAAAGTATTTCCCCCTAGATACGATATGTTATTACGTCTCATTCGCTGCAGCGCGTCCTTAGCACTGTGCATCGTTTCGCTTTTCATCATCAGCCATCAAGTAGCATCGGCCGAATCAAGCGCAGTGATTCCCATCCTGAAAGAAGCAAAGGATTTCCGAGATGAAAAGGCAAAAACATCGGATGAGTTAGAGCTTGAAGAGGTTGTTGTAACCGCACCCCTGGAAAGAAGGGTCGATGAACAGTCCCGTCCTGCAACGGTTCTGACGGGTGATGCGCTTAGGTCACAAATGGGGCCAACGGTCGGCGCCACATTAAGTCAGCAACCTGGCATCAATAATCAGTCGTTTGGTCCAGGGGTAGGGCAGCCGGTGATACGCGGACTTTCGGGGCCTCGAGTCAGAGTCATGGAGAATGGCATTGGAAACAATGATCTGTCCAATATCAGTCCTGATCATGCCAATAGTATCGAACCCTCACAGGCTGATCGAATTGAAGTACTCCGAGGCCCCTCGAGCCTCCTTTATGGCAGTGGTGCTATTGGTGGAGTTGTCAATGTCATTGACAACCGAGTACCAGAAAAGAGAGCGGTTCAGCTGATCGGCGGCGCCTTTAATCAGCTCTATAACTCGGCATTGGATGAAACATCTACCTCGCTCAAACTGGAAGGTGGGAAATCCTCATTCGCTTATCATCTGGATGGTTTCTATCGAAACAGCGGGAATGAAACTATCGGGGGGGGCGCAATTGACGTCCCCGCAGCCATCGCATCAGATGCTGCCTTGGCTGAGGAACCTGTGCTCCAAAACACGATTGGTTATGTCCCGAACACCAATTCAAGAGCCAAAGGCGGTACTGTCGGCATGTCTTGGGTGGGAGAGAGTAGCAACGCCGGAGCCTCTATTAATCGGCTTGAAAATAATTATGGCATTCCCCCAATTGGGGTTCCGGGAGAGCCCAATATCCGGATCAATCTAACTCAGAACAAGTACGATTTTCGGAGTGGGATTGAAAACCCCTTCGATTTTGCTGAGAAACTCAGGGTCAAGTTCGGTTATACCGACTACCAGCATGTCGAGTACGAGGGGGGGCTTGCAGGGACCACTTGGAGCAGTAACTCATATGAAGGTCGCGCGGAACTGAATCACTCTCCGCTGGGACCTTTGAAGGGGCAATGGGGGCTCCAGACAGTAAATGGAACCACTTCCGCCGTTGGCGAGGAAGCTACTCTGCCTTTGACTACAGTCGCAAACTATGGTTTGTTCGGCTTGGAGACACTCGAAACAGATCCGATTACCTACGATTTTGGGCTCCGGGTTGAGCCCCAGTTTGTAACGCCCGCGTCTTCGAGCGGTTACATTGCCAGAAGCTTTCTGCCCGTGAGCAGTTCAATTTCGGGCCTCTGGAAAATTGATCCTATTCATAGCCTCTCTCTGGCCTTTACAGAATCGCAGCGAGGCGCACAGGCTCAGGAACTTTATGTCAACGGGGTGCATCATGCGACCCGAGCATTCGAGATTGGCAATCCGAACCTCAAAATGGAAACCTCATTCAACTTGGAGTTGGGTTATACGTTCAAACACGACGACATCACTGCCGAATTAAATCTCTTCAATAATTGGGTTAACGACTACATTTACGCTCAATATACGGGTGAAATCTTCGGCCATGATGAGGGTATCCACGCGCCCGTTACGTCTAACGGGACGCATGATCATGGTGGAGAATTACCTATTTTGCAGATAGAACAAGCCAACGCAGTCTTTAGGGGGTTTGAGGGCAACGTCAACATCCCTTTGTTAGAAAACAAATACGGCTATTTTGGAGTCAATTTCTTTGGTGACTACACCCGAGGAACCTTAATTTCTGCTGGTAACGGTAATGTGCCGCGAATGCCGCCACTTCGATACGGTGCTCAACTGGACTACAGCAAGGAAAAATGGTCCGGTTTTTTTAGAGTGACCCGCGGAAACAGGCAAGGATACGCCGGTGAAAATGAAACCGAGACAGCCGGATGGGTGCTGATGAATGTCGGGTTAACTTATGAGGCCAAGAGTTATGCCGACACCAAACTACTATTCTACGTAAAAGGAAACAATTTGCTTGATCAGGACATAAGGAACTCTACTTCGTACCTCAAGAACTTTGCGCCCGAGCCAGGGCGCGGCGCACAGGTAGGTTTCCAACTCAGCTATTAGTTAACGCCTCCATAGGGGATGAATGCCTAGGCTCTACCCGATTATTTTGCGCGAAGTTACCGTATTAAACGGGCATCCATCATGCTATCCATGCTTATTCGGAAACAGTTTGAGCTTCCTACTTTTTTTTGCGTTCAATCAGCCGAAATGTCAGGGTATAGGTATCATCATCTGCAGGGTAGACATCGACACGCGAATCCGGGGTTACGCTCTCATCGACAACTTCTAGATCTTTTCCTGCGGAATAGGCAAAATCTCGGGCTTGCGCATTAACACCGGATTTAAGGGATTTCAGGTCATAACCCCAACCCCCAAACTTTGTGATTTTGTATACATCTCCATCAACCTTGGTAACACGAGACTCCGTTGCGCATCCAGTAAAAAAGAGCAGAGTTGCAAGGATACATGCCGAGGGCTGCAAGAATGGTGAGAGGCGTGTCGTAATCATGAGAATTCGTAAAGGAATGAAGAAAAAATGGAGTGCGTTAAACGCACCCCCAAGGCCTTATGGAATTGTCAAATCGGTTTAGTACATGAATCCAACACCGAGGTTGTACTGGTTGGGAAGATTTTTGGCCTGCGAGTTAAAGTTTTGGTAGTCAAATTTAATGGCTACGTTGTCGATCGGCTTGTAACTCAGGCCGGCCTGATAAATCCAGCGGTCATAAAGTCCGCCGTAATCGTCAAATCCGGTGGGCACTCCAGCTAAAGTGTTGTAGGACTCATATCGGAAGAATGGTGCCAGATATTGCTGGTTTTCAGGCCAAATGACCGGCATGACGTTATAAGCCATTTCGGTATACCAGCCGTAGTTCTGACTGCCGATGGTTTCCCCCTTGGCCGCACTTAGCTGAGCGGCGTTTCCAACAAACCCATAGGCGCCGAGGGCACGCATTTCGAGTCCGCGCCAGCGCCATTGCATATGCCCCTCATAGAGTTGGGTCAGAACACTCAATGACTGCGAGCCATAGGCCTTACTCGTAAATACCGTTCCCTGACCAGAGTTGCCCACCCAGGCCGAGGTGCCGACCAGAAGCCCTGGGACCAGGGGTACGTCGTAGTCCACTCGTCCGGTAAATGCAAAATCCTCTGCGATGGCGAATGTTCCTGATTGTCTGCCATCGCGAATACCACCGCTGGAGAATCCTTCGGCATTCAAACCGTTCAGGCCATAAAACCGATATTGAAGACCTGGCGCAATCTCACCCCAAAGTCCAGCACCCATTTCTCGCCATGTGGTAGGGATAATGACCCGCTCCACCTGGGGACGATAGTTGCCGTGAAAGGTTGGACCTTCATGGATTTCGTTGATGAAGCCCATTGGAACCAGCATCATGCCGGAGCGCACATTGGCGTAATCTTTCAACATGAAATCAAGATAGGCAAACTCGACAGATACCTCGCCCTTTTCCTCTGCGCCCTCGCCGGTTGAACCGTGTTCAAACTCAAACTCAGTGTTCATCAGGATCCAGTCATTGAACTTGTATCCTGCATAAAGAACTGCACGAGCATTATCGATGGTCGGTCTCAGACCGCTACTGTAATCGCTGTACATCCATTCACCGTAACCGCCGATCGAGAGACCCCGATTGATACGGTAGATAGCCGAGGCGGCAGGGCCTAGACCATATTCTGTTTTGTACTCCCGCTTATCCGGGATGTAGAGCTGCGTCTTAATTTTCTCGACTTCAGAAGCAAGGATGTCCGTCTTTCGATCCGTTTCACTCTTTGAAACATTTTTTAGCTCGGTCTTTAGTGCTGGGGCAGTAGTCAAATCAGCGGCCTTCTTACCGGCCCCTGATTCGACTGCATCGCTCTTCTCCTGCGTTGCAACTTTTTTAGTCAGTGATTCGATTTGTTTTTGCTGTTCCTGGATGATCTTCCACATCTCTTCGATACGAGGATCCTTCTTTGAAGCGCTGGATTCCTTAGCATGAATGGGTCTGCAAGCAAGAAGCTCAATCAAGATCAGCAAGGCCAATGTGGCTCTGGAACGTGAAGGTTTCATCGGACTTTAAGAGGGTGTTTATTGGAATGAGATGCGTATGCTAATATCAAGCAATCTCAAATGCAAACAATTCTCATTACCATGAATAAGATTGATCTCACCTTCCGACATGAACGACAAGGAACTTCTCGATGGATCGCCATGTTCTGTTTGGCATCTCTTGCTCTATTGATGTCAGAGAACGTATTTGCGGTGTCTCGCAAGGTGACACTGGGGCAGAAATTGTTTGCTGATGCGGATCTTTCATCTCCCCCGGGACAGGCCTGCGCGTCGTGTCATAGTCCGGAGCATTTCTTTGTTGATCCGGATTCAAACGAGCCCACATCAGAGGGTGTCATAGAGGGGCGTTACGGTTCCCGAAATGCACCGACCTTGTTTTACGCTTCGAGCTCTCCGCCATTTCACTTCAACAAAGAGGAGGGCCTTTTTATTGGTGGGCAATTTGATGATGGCCGGGCACTGAGTCTTCAAGCGCAGGCAAAGCAACCTTTTCTTGAGGCTCTTGAAATGAATAACAAGAGTCCCGAAGAGGTTGTCGAAAAGGTGAGGGTCGCGAGCTACGCGCCACTTTTTCGGAGCGTCTACGGGGATAAATCGCTAGATGATCCAACGACTGCCTATCAGCGAATCGTCGATGCCATCAGTGCGTTTGAGAAGACAGCCGCCCTAAACCCATTCCGCTCAAAATATGACCGTTATATGAATGGAGCAGCCAAATTCACGCCATCAGAAAGGCGGGGGCGCGAAATTTTTGAGCGGAAAGACAAAGGGAACTGTGCGGCGTGCCATCCCAGTCGGCCTTCAGAAAATGGCAAGCAGAGGCCGTTTTTCACCGACCATTCCTATGACAATCTGGGTGTTCCTCGAAACCCTGAAAATCCTTTCTACTCGCAGGCCAAAGAATTTAATCCAAAAGGATACGAGTATGTGGACATTGGTTTGGGTGACCATATCCAGAGCGTCGATGAACGGGGAAAATTCAAGGTGCCGACACTCAGAAACATCGCCAAAACTGCCCCCTATATGCACAACGGATACTTTAAGACATTACGAGGAGTGATCAACTTCTACAACACGAGAGATATCAAGCCAACATGCCCGGATCGGTTCACCACAGAAGAGAAGGCCATGGCTATGGGTTGCTGGCCAGTTCCTGAGGTCCAATTGAATGAAAACCACGATGAGCTTGGAAGTCTGGGTTTGACTACGCAGGAAGAATTGGACCTTGAGGCTTTTTTGAACACATTGACGGATGATTTGTGATTTATCTAAGCAGCGTGGTTACTCTCAGATGAAGTCTGTGGTATCACTCTGGATAAAAGGCATTAGGATGGCTGGAGATCTCCAGTAAGAGTTGGGCGTCCCTGAGCAATGACACTGCATGAGTGCCCCATCATGTCTTTGATTAGTTTTCATTAAGTCAAACATCCACACAACTGGAGAACCTTCTATGAAAGGGCACCCTGAAGTTATTTCAGAACTGAATCGACTTTTGGCCGGAGAGCTAGCGGCCATGGATCAATATTTCATTCATTCCCGAATGTATGCGAATTGGGGCCTGACTAAACTTGCTGAACGAACTAGCCATGAGATGCAGGATGAAACATCGCATGCAGATCTTCTGATCCAGCGAATTCTGTTTCTCGATGGCACCCCGAATATGATGACTCGCGATCCACTGAGGGTAGGGCATGATGTGCCGTCCATGCTGGAAAATGATCTCGAAGTGGAGCTATCCGTCGTTGACGGATTGAAATCTGCCATTGAACTCTGTGAAGTGAATGGAGACTATCAGACGCGATCTATTCTTGAAGTCATGCTTAAGGACACAGAGGAAGATCATACGCACTGGCTAGAAAAACAGATCGGTCTAATCGGGAGGATTGGATTGCAAAACTACCTTCAATCACAGATTCAAACTTAATTTCGTCGAGCTGACTGCCAAGACGACGAGAAGCTACGATAGCGGGTTAACAACAACACAATCACACCAAAAATAGACTGTTCTCGACAGCGGTGGGATAACCCGGAGTTTCGTGTTTTTCCTTACTGAAAGGATTGCTATTGGAATTTGAGTTGTAGCGATTTTCTTTGTAACCTATTCGACCTCTGCAGGGGAACGGGCTCGTTCTGCTTTGGTAATCTGGTCCTGAATGTTGGCCACATCCGATATGCATATGTTTACAAGTGACAAATCGAAGAGGCCCTTTACTTTTGAGCGCCAGCACAATAATTACTAAGATCAGCGTTCGGTTCAGGAACCTATATGCCTTAATGCGTCAGAAAAGCCAAGATCACGCACTATTCAACAGCCGATCGCATGCCCCGTACGATTGAATTAACTATGTGTTTACTGCCTCTGAGATTGAAGCCGGACGATATTTAGCTCAGGGTTTCCCCGGGTCACAATTTTTTCACCGGGGTTCAGTCCCGAGATTACTCGCCTGCTGCCGTTGACTTCCTGATCCAGGACCACGGTTCTGAGCGTATAACGATGAGATTCTGTTTGGACAAATACACAGTCTTGATCTTGGTCTCTGATGACTTCATTTGCAGGTACGGAGAACGAGAGAAATGAGGGTTTATGGATTGAGATACTGGCAAGCATTTCCGGTTTCAGGCGAAGATCCTGGTTGGAGAGTACGACACGAATCTTGATTGTTCTTGATTCTGGGTCCTCAGTCCTGTCGATAAAGCTCAAACGGCCCTTAAATGTCTGATGCGCAAGTGCAGGGATTTCGATTTCAGTCGGAGTATTGATTTCGAATGGAATGGAGGATC
>JACCEC010267021.1_pt1 | contig 13559 bp, 6 predicted proteins | sample 7450121 | NCBI WGS metagenome assembly JACCEC01 (sample SAMN15323455, study PRJNA562643) | freshwater metagenome | isolation source: river surface water | place: USA:Blue River Watershed | collected 2017-08-18 | reverse complement strand
ACTCTCAATGTCATGAAAATTTTTTTGCAAAGAAGACCACTAGGCAAAGTGATGACGAACCTGCCATCCAATATTGCTGGGATTGTTCTATGGAAACACCAGGATCAAAACGTAAAAAAATGCCAAGACGTCCTTGAAGCAGAAGCCACATATGAAAATGATGATAGGATGTATTTCATTTACTAATTGGGGGTCATAAATTTTAAAACTGCAAATCTACAATTTTATTTTTTGATTCAAAAAAGAAAAAAAACATAGTGTGGAGTCGCTTGTCTACAATTTTACTACAATGTCAAGTTCAAGCAGTGAATTTGACTTTATTTTGGATTTGTCTGCAGAGAGGGTATTTTTTTCCTCTATCTACGCAACCAAAGCAATGTTCATCAAATGTGACAGGTACAGTCTATTTCATTCAGACAAATTGAAATCAGATTTCATACGTCTAATGTCGTGTTGGTCAGAACTAGTAGTTGTTCCAATGACCAAGAAAATAGTAAAATATCACACGGTGCCAACCATTTTCAAAGAAATACTCAAAAAAGATATTGAACAGCACTTATCAAATGGTAATTTGACATGTGGATTGCATTTGTACATGTTAGTAAAAGCATCCAACCATTTGATAAAAAAGATAGTAGATGGTGTTGGCCCCACTACAGGAAAGGAGATACAAGAGTGGTTGGAAGTGATGAAAAAGATCAAAGAAGATAAGAATAAAATTTTCAAGTCCGCTGGAGACAAAGTGAAGGAGGAATTCTGCACAATGCTACAGAAATATCATGAATTGTCATCCAACATCAGCTTTGACCATGTGGAAGAACATCCCTTTTTCAATCATCAAATGGTATTTCTTCATATTGCACATCTGGTGTATATGTATTCCAAAAATGTGATGGATAGAACAATTCCCCACAAGAAGAATGCAAAACTATGCCCCACCGTTCAGGAAATGTTGCTTTGGGAGAATCATTGTGGAAGGCTATGCAAGGTCATGTTTGATTTGGATTCTCATGGTCTATTGTTGTTGAACAGTGGTCTAACAAGGGACAAGAAATTTTGCAACGGCATCAACCTTCCTTACTCCCTCTATTATGTTGACAGAAAGCTCTTATCAAAAGACAGGCTTCCATCAGTGTCAAATATGCACAAGAAAGTGATTGAAGTGTTTAAAAATTACTGCACAAATTTGTGCACAAGTGATATTATAAGTCAATGGGAATATGAATCCTGTGTTTTACACACTTATTTTCAAAAATCCTGTGAATACATTGATGTCCAGAAGCAGAAGTTTTCGAATCGTCAAAAGGTGCAGCGTTCTCTAATGAAGAAGAAAAAGGAAGGAAGTTACTATTGTCCCAAGATTCCTCAAGAATTTTGGCAACGTGACATTTTCCTTCTTGGAAGTTATTCTATGATCCCGTATACTTCCAATCTTCAAATCATTATCAAAATTGAGCATAATACAAAGGAAAATCCCGATGAACATGTGAGTGACTGGGATTTTGATCATTCATCGGAATCCTCATCCGATTCTGATGAAGGAGAAGGAGAAAACTGTGGTGACAATTTAGGAGATATTTTTGAAGAAACTGAGTTAGGAAATGATGATGGAAGTGTTGGAGAAAGCAGGGGAGAAGACGGTGTGTCATTGTAGAATTTGTGTCATTGTTTTTTTTTAAATATATGTTATGAAGTTTTAATATTAAAGTATCGTTTGAATTTTTCCAACATTTGCTTATTTACAGCTCTCGCGTTCTCAATCTCATAAAATTAGATTTTGGTATTCTGATAGTAACAGGTTTGATAAACAAACAACATTATATCCCAATATGAACTATGATATTTCTGATGATGATGAATACTACCCTGTACCTGAAAGCAACAATAGTTACTATAAATGGTATGTGTTTTTATATTTTTTTCCAAATAATTTTAATCAATCTTTATTTTGTTATACTAATAACTACAGAGTTTTGATTCATCAGGGGATGCAAACAAACTAACTCTGTTGAAATTTTTGAAAAATCAATCAAAGATGCAAACAAACACCTAAGAACTCGGTTTTCTTCATTGATAGGTAGTGATGAAGTTTCCATTCAACCGGATTTGGATGCATTCAGTGTAGTAGTTTCCACCAATGACCTAAATCCTCAACGCAAATCAATGTTGCGTAATTATCTTCTTTCATTTGGTGGGAGTTCTCCAAGTACATGCAATTTTCCACAATTGCCAGTTGCATCAAAAACCAAAGATAGCATGTTTGGATGCTGTGGTAACAAAAGTCAACATCTTCCGGAACTGCTTCAAGGAAATGAAATGCTTGTGATAGACTGTCCAGTGAAATTGGCACTTCACTCCTCATGCAGAGACAAACTGATCTCCCAACTTTCCAGGAGGAACTATTTCTACAAAGCAGCAGAAGAAGGCTCTGGATTGTGCTTTCATCCAAGATTTGCATCCACCAAACCTCCGTACAGCGTGTTGGTTGATGCCGTATTAGATTCGTGCACAGTGTCTCCCATGGAAACCGGCCAATACAACACAAGTTGCAGCATGATTCACGTAGGCAACATGGGTTTTCGTCTTCCCATCACTTCCAACAGAAGCATGGGACCATTGTTGGACCATACAAATTCCATGAAAAGTTGTGGCCTAAAATTTGAAATTCTCCAGCTTGACATAGCATTTGTTCTCAAGGCCCCAGCAGATCATTTGATTGTTGCGTCAAAATCACGTAATCCAAAAAGGGATTCTTCTTCATTGTTGCAAGGCACCAAAACCAAAGTGTTTCCATTGCACAGATTACCTGAATGGGGCAGTGAAAAGATCAAAAGCATTGATGTGGAGGGCACCATACTTGTGAAGAAAGATAAATGGGATGAAGACAATCTTGACATTAATATCACAGATGGATCTAATGACGAAATCACAGACCTTTATCTCTGCAATGAAAACAGTCATAGAAGTATGACCAGAGAGGAAATTGAGATAAGTTCATCTTCCATTCATAGCGTCAAGGGTTATTCAACAATATCGCATGTTCAGCTTCAACCCAGGAATCAGTTCCCACTGAGTTTGAAGTCAATGTATGGAATAGGAGAGAGAAGTATTGAAACACTGCAAACACTAGTCCTCAATGTAAACAAAATGTTGCATCATTCGTTTAGTGCAGTGAGAGAGCATGGAATAGGGTTTCGCATAGAGGTGTCCATTAGACCACCTGAACGGGATTCACTCCGCTACAATGGTCATTTCAATGATTTCTTAATGTTGGCATGTTTGGTTGTGAAAGAGTTTTGCAACAGGGAGAACAAACCCAAATTGTCTCTGATGCGCACTCGAGGAATAGAAACCCAAGTAATGCGTTTGAGTTCAGAAGTGATGTCCATGATTCGCTATCGTCAGGAAATGAAATTCAAGGATTTGTATCCCGAACACAGAGTGACAGATTGGCTAAGATATCAATTGTCTCGCTTATTAATAACCATGGGCATCAGTCCGTCTTATGGAGTGAAGTACATGAACGATTGGATTGGTGACAGTTTTCGATTTGATCCCTTTCACCACATGTTGGTGTCAGATTCAATACCTAAATCTGTGGTTCACAAGAATGCATTGAGACAGATGCTTTCTTCTTTATCAATGAAATTGAGAAAAGTTGGATTTTCGTCTAAAGGGATGTCAACGTTAGTAGAGTTCATTGAGAAGGCTGGTGTGTTGAGTAGCAGAGATGTGTACACCAAATTGTCATTCCAAGACAAGCACTTACTATCTAATGTTCTGTTTGCAGACATCATACCAGAGATGTCAAAATATTTGTCCAGTGGGAATTCAAAAATGAGGAAAGAGAAGGACAATAAAGAAGAAGGAGTAACATTTTACAAAAGGTGGAGGAACAAAGTAGTGGAGGAAGAAACATTTGAACACGAAGACGATAATTCTCCCAGATGGTGGGAAGAATACCAGAGTAGTTTTTCCTTGTCAACCATAGACGAAATGATAGAGAAGTGTCCAATGCCAGATCATCCATTGTCGATTGGGATAGTGCTTTTCTTGGAAATGAGTACACTGTGGAATCCCAAGCGTGTTGGATTCATGTCAATAGTGTCTAATTTCATATTAGGTTGTCATGAATGTTCAGGATTGGGATACAAAGAGATAGTCAATGTCAATGTGACTAAGCTGCTGAGTGACAGTTCCAGAGGAGAAATGCTGAGTCGAGACAATCTCAAGTTGATTTGTTCTGTCCTTTTGGGACATTCAAGGGGTAGTAGAAACTTGAGTCAAATGGAATACATGTTAATGCTCTGTCATCATTACCAATTCCCAATGTCAGGTAAAGATTTGAGAGAAGAGGCATCTCATGCAATGGATGCAAAGAACAAAGTTCTAAATTCATCATTATTTGCGGATGTAGCAGTGATCATTGGAATGGATAGCAAGAAGACATTGTATTATCGCAATATGGACAATGTTGTGGTAGACGTCCCTCATCAGAGAGAAGTAATGACAGCAAATGACGGGTCAATAAGATTTGATAGGAAATTGCAATCCATCAAGTTGTATTTTCTTTTGACACAAGTGTTTGTGTGTCCAGGAGAGCATTCTTATCGTTTAAATCTGCATGATAATGTCAGTGAATTGGAAAACCTACAGACTGCATTTTTAGATTCATCAGGACACTGCAATGGAATGTTTGAACACAGCAGGACATTGTCAGACCTGGAACAGAAGCACAATTTTTTGTTATTGTGGCATGATTCCTCTTTGAATGGAATGGTGATGGCGAACAAGACAATTCCTGAAGTGATCCTACCAATGTCCTGCCTAACATTCCAAAGGGATCTATTGTTCATCAACCAAGCAAGTGGTAGTAGCACTTTCTACAAATACATGAATAATCGATCTATCATGTATTCATGGAACAGTTGTGATGTCAAGACAAAAGTTGCAGCAGAGGTAATAGTTCAGCGAGAAGATAGCATTTGGGAGTGGGTGGATGTAACTACCAAATCTATCCCTGTATCAAAATTTGTTGGATCCAATACCTTCCAATCAACCAATGCAATTGGAATGAAAGGCAATGAAACACAAACTGCATTGCAAGGAATGACAGTGAAGAAGATTAATCTATCCTCCATTCCCAACCAAAAGCGTGGTAGAAAGGGTCAAAGTTTTTACTCTGCCATGTTGAAACAAATGAGTTCGATAGATCCGGACTACATAGAGGGTGTGAAAAGTGATGAAGACAGCTTAGGGTTATTGAGTTTCATGGAAGAACTATCAGTGATGATGATAAATTCAAGATGGGATTCTTGTTTTCACCCTAGCGTAACAGAGAACTGTGCAGAGTTGAAAATGCCTCTGAAAGTCTTGGCAAAGCAAATGAAGGAAAATGGTTTTGGCAATTACAATCATAATATGATGTGTCCAATTGCCTGCATGAAGTATTCCAACATGATCATTGGAGTACTTGAGTACAAGGACAAATGTAAAAGCTCTTATTTTTATGCCTTGAATCAACAAAGCCTAAAAGTGGAATGCAGGAAAGAAGTTGGATATTGCCTGTTATCCAATTGTTCCCAAGTACTGTATTACTATACCAGTGAAGCAAAGACAGATTATTATCTTCCACAAGATTTGTCATCAGAAATGCTGTCATGGAACAAGTGGCAATATGTGGATTCAATCAAGGGAATTTATTCTCATCTGAGCATATTCCGTTTTGAATGGATATTGATGAGAATCCAAGAGGCATGTGACATGAGTTGTATATTTTTCAGAAAGCAACTGGTAGAGTCAGATTATCGTCCTGAACCCCCAGATGTTGCAATCATACCCTTTAGTGTTGTAAGCAAAAGCAATCAGTTTCAATACTTTATGAAGAATGGGAATGAGGTAATGTCAGTTTTGATAATATTCCCTGCCACAGGAGGAGATCATACATGGGATGCCTGCGTGATTCATCATCCTGAAGTGGATGAGATTCAAATGAAGGATGCAGCAAGGTATATTCTCAAAGGAGCTCCTCCAGGATCTAACTACACCCTTCATGCCATCAGCGGTTTGTTAGCAAACACTTGCGAATCATCATTTTACACCTTGTTTTACATATATTTGGGTTCAAGATGCAAGACATTGGTGTTTTTTTTTGTGGCAATGGATACATTGAAGAAGCAAACCTGTCTATGGATGAAGATCAAGGAATGGCTGCACTTTATCTTGGTACACAAGAAGAAACCATCAGTTCCTTGGTTGAGTGATAGCACTTTGAATTCAATAGAGTCCAGAGTGGCAGAATTTCCATTCATTGAGAGTGATTGGGAAACAAGTATATCTCTTGATAAAAGAAATGATTCAAAGGAATCAATTTTAGATGGCCTGCCAACAAGGAAGAGAAAACTAGGAGGGCATAATGTTTCTCAAAGGAAGAGAAGAATTTTGAATGGGATTATCAATGAAGGAAATATGTGTTACATGATAGTAATACTGCAGATGATGTATCCCATGAGGGTTATTCGTGATGCGTGTTCAACGGTTTCAACCTCCAACAAAGACTTATTATCATCATATGGAGACAAAGAGAGGAAACCTTTGAGAGAGATTTTTTTAATTTTGGAAGGTCTACAGGATGTATTTAATAGCATGAATTCCACCAATGCACCAGTTTCAATCTCCAAGTTCAAGAACCATCTCACCAGTACTAGATTATTCAATGATTTTGATAATTCTGAACAGCATGACAGCCACCACTTATTGATAATTCTTTTGAATTTGTTGTGCCATTCATCTTGCATTCAAACAAGTGCGATCAAAGATGCAATACAAAGCACAGTGGATTGCCATTTACAATGCAGCAGTTGTGGCATGGAAAGGATCATTTCTGATGATAAGTCCAACATATTAGAATTGTTCATTGCAGGAACAACTCTTCAGGAATGTTGGGATTTTCATTTCAAAGTTGAGTCTGTCAATGATTGGATGTGTAATTGCTGCAAAACAAAAACTATTGTTTTCAAACAATTTCATTACCACAGAAGGGAAATATTGATATTGACATTGAAAAGATACAATGCAGAAAGAGAGAAGGTGACTACTGTTGTTGATTTTCCCATAAATGGATTTGAAGTGAGTTGTGATTCAACCAGTGGAGAAGAAAATACAGAACAAATCAAGTATGATTTGTTTGGTGTAATCAATCATATGGGAAATGATGGAGATGGTCATTACACTGTATATTTGAAAAGAGATGGTTGTTGGCATGAGTTTAATGACCATCAAGTTTCAGGTATGGAAGAAAAAGAGATAGTGTCTCAACATGCCTATATACTAATATATGTTCTTGGTTGTAAGTATAATGATTTAATTGATTAAATTTCTTTAATTCAAAAGATGGAAAAATAATATAAAAATTATTCAAATAATTTAATTTAATCTCATATACAAAAACAACATCAAAATAGTGTGTGAGTTTTATGTGTCATTATTTTGTTTTTTTTATAACATGTATATTAAAGAAAATGTTTCATAGTTTACAATCATTATTTATTTATTTTTTTTGTACAATACAATCCTCCCTTAATTATTTGAATACCTAAATCTTTACATGAAATATTGTTTTCTCAATAATTTTTAAATTTTCTGTATTAAAAATGAATTTTTATCAAAATGTTTTGAGAGCATATCATGCATTCTATCATGATATGAAGGATGCAGTTTATAGACAAGTATGCTTCCAAAAAACTACAAAAGTGAAAACAATTAATATTTGGATTAATGATCATTGGTAATTTGTATAGTATAGAAATATGAATTGAATTAATTTTTTTGTTCATAAAATGTTTGCAAAAACAATAAGTTTGTGTGAATTGGTTTTTTGAAGATTTGAAAACTTATTGGATTATTTTAAAAGATAAATTTTTAAATGTTAAATTAAAAATGTTAAAAGTTAAAGATGAAAGGTTAATGGTTAGATAATAAAATTGAAACGTTATTGATTAATGGTTTAGGTTTAAGGATTAAATGTTAAAGATTCAGGGTTAAGTGTTAAGTGTTAATTGTTAAGGGTTCAGTGTTAAGGGTTAATTGTTGACAGTTAAGTGTTTAATGATTAAATGTTAAGTGTTAAGTGTTAAGAGTTAAGTGTTTAATGTTAAGGATTAACAGTTAAGGGTTAAAGTTTAAGGTTTATGGGTTGTGGAATAATAATTGAGGGCGATGTAGTAAATAACAACACATAAGGATTAAAAGTTAAAAATTAAAGGTTAAAGGATTAAGGGTTAAGGGATAAAGGGTTAAGGGTTAGGGGTTAAGGGTTAAGGGGTAAAGGTTTAGGGGTTAAGGATTAGGGGTTAAGGATTAAGGATTAAGGGTTAAGGATTATGGGTTAAGGATTAAGGGTTAAGGGTTAAGTGTTAAGGGTTGAAGGTTAAGGGTTAAGGGTTGAGGGTTAAGGGTTGCGGGTTAAGGGTTAAGGGTTAAGGGTTAAGGGTTAAGGGTTTAGGGTTTAGGGTTTAGGGTTAAGGGTTTAGGGTTTAGGGTTAAGGGTTAAGAGTTAAGGGTTAAGGGTTAAGGGTTAAGGGTTAAGGGTTAAGGGTTAAGGGTTAGAAGGGTCCTCCCAAATTTTTTTGTTGCATTTTTTTTGATACTGAGTCTACATACTGCCCATATATGAGTTCCCAAGTAGAAATGAAATAAAAAAATTGCTCTATACAACAAATCAATTTTTTTCTTGATTTTGGAATGTTCGTCATCATGAAATTTGATTTTCGATGTGTGTCACAACAACTTTTTCTGAATTTGCATGATTGTTAATGAGATTTTACTTTTTTGATGGTTTGGTTAAAATAGGAAATGAGTAAGCTTTTTTTCAGAAAAAAGTTTAGACAATTTTTTTGCTTGTTGTCAAAAAATGTTACAACGCTCTATTGTAATTGTTTGTTAGATGCTCATAATTTTTATTTTGGACGAAGCAAAAGTGATCCAAATTGACACATATTCCTCTCTTAATTTTTACTTATAAAAAATTCAACCACAAGAATGGATGACAATCTCATAACTAATGATTTCAAAGATGAAGGAAAAAATTACTTTGGAGAAAACTGGGAAGATTGTGATGGCACAGAGAGAGATCCAATGATGTTTCTTTACCAAAAGTTTTTGAAAGGAAAGAAGTTCAATAAATGGTGTCATTTCTACTACGATCTTAACATGGAGCACCATGTAACTAACAGTTGTGACCCAAGAATATTTTTTTGTGCCAAGTCATGCGTTGTTGAACTTGATCATGTGTGTGACATCCCCATTCACGATGACATTGTAAGGAATGTGAGCGAGATGGCTTTCAATGACATTTTCTGGATTTTGAGGAATTGTTTGGTGTTGAAAAAATTAGTGGTCAAGGAATCATCTACTGTCAAGGGAATCACAGCACAACAATTCTTTTCCCAAATGACAAAGAGGAATGAAAAATTTCGAAATTTCATTGAGTCATTGGAAGTTCACTACAATGATTATGATCATCAGATAGATAAAGAAGGGAACGACAAGATTTTGTTATTTCTTCAGAGGAATAAAACAGTGAAAGACATTAGCTTGATTGGTAAGAACTTTGGTGACATCCATGCCACCAAGCTTGCATGGTCATATCTTGAGAATAAAACTGCTATTTCCCTTCATTTGAAAGATGATGCAATTACTGTCAAAGGTTTTTCTCGGATTCTTGGGTTAAAATGGGTGCAGAGAGGCAAGGATCTCAGGTTTGAAATTCCTATGTCAAAGGAAATACTGAATTTTTTGTTGATATATTTTAAGGATGAAGAACACCTGGACATATCATTTTTTGAATTGATACAATATGGAAGTTTTAATGAAGTGGATGAAAATACTGAGGAATGCAGGAAGTTGTTGGGTGATTTGAGAGTGAAATTGTTGGATTGGGTTGGCGTTTCAAGTTACAAGTTTAATGGATTTGGTCTCACATTTGATAGTGATGAAAGGCACCAAAGGAGGATTGGAAGGAAAAAGATCAAACTTGAATGTCATTAATTCAACAATAATGTTCCGAGATCAGTTATTTTTTTATCCCAATGATCCAAATTCAAAAACTCTCAAATCATATTTACTATGTTCTCATAATTTTGTTTTGATATCAAGAACACCTGATTCAGATAACATGTACTCTGAAGGAAGTTTAGTTGAACAAGGAAATGATGGAGTAGATCCTCTAGACACTTTGGACAATGCTCTCTTCAATGGTCAAAATTTCTCAAGATGGTGTCAATTCAGTACCTCTACCAAGTTTTATTCTGAAGATGATTGTTCCGAAGTCATCAGTCCAATGGTCTTAGCAGAAGCAAAAACAGTTAAAATGAATGTGTCAGATCTGGATTCACTTTCTGCTGATGATGTTGACTCTTGTGATAGAATGTATTGGATTGTTCGGAATTGTTTTCATTTGAAAAAAATGGTTCTACATGATCATTCAGGAAAGTTTGGAATTCAAAAGTTATTTTCTCTTTGGGCAAAACCAAACAAATTGCGCTGTCAAATGTTGGATACATTTGAAATTCATTTCAGCGATTATGAAGGGCAAATTGAAGATGAAGATTATTTTGTTTCATTCTTGGTATCCAACATAAAGTTTCTGAAGGAATTAACATTGATTGGGAGTAATTTTGGTGACCAGAGAGCCTTGGAATTTTCAGAAAAAGTTTTTAAAAAAGAACCATTTGGTGAATCAAAATTTTGCCTTGTGGATGACAAAATTACTGAAACTGGATTGAAGGAAATACTGCATTCTCAATGGATCAAAAAATGCAAACATATCACTCTGAAGATAGTCCCAACTGTGCTGAAAATAGAGGCATTGATTGATTTTTTCATCGATCCTAGTAAGGAATTGAATGTCCAGTCTTTTACCCTTTCTCCCTTTTCTACCAATCAAAATCCTTACGAAATGGATGCACGTCATCATATTGAGTTGTCAACTGCTCTCTATTTTCATCCTAAGGTAACTGCTTTCAAAATTTCTGGATTTGTGGTTACTTATGATAAGGGACATGATGATTGGATTTGCAATTTTAGCACAAACAAGAGAAAGAGATTATTATTTTGTCTCAATTCAAGTAATTAAATGTTTGTAAGGTTTACAATGTTTTGGTCTGGTAGTTTTTTTAGCTGCGTTGCTTTTTTCTACATAAAGACTCTTATATATATCATAAGTAAAAAATTGGTTAATTTTGCATTATTAAATGAATCTAATTATTTTACATGATGATTATACATTATGTAAAAAAAGCGTCACCTAACCCTAACTGGTAATTAATGCCCGAAATTTATAATATTGTTTCTTCTGATGACCAATTGGATATTGATCCAGAGAAGTCTAATCAGAATAAATGTCAACACCGTTCAATTTCACACAATTTGCATTATCTTTCATTGATGACTTGAGAACCTCTTTCATACCCTGTGAAATATCACACAAAATTCTGTCATGGTTCAAATTCTTCACATTCAAACTATGAATGGTACAAGAAGGATGTCTCAACAACTTTGCAAATTCTTCCACACACTTCATGCTCATTGGCAAGTGTAGAGTTAGGTGTTTTACCCTTTTGGTGTTCTTGCCTGCAAGGATCTTGGACAGCCCACGAAGTGTGATGGATTCTGATTGAATAGAAAGGAAATCCAGTGAGACATGGTTCAACAGATTCTTTGACACAGTTCCAAGAAACCTATTGACTATTGCACCATGAATCTTTAGATTCAGTTTCTTCAGTGTTGTTTGTTGGCTCAAAAAGTCTTCAAGTACAAACTTCCCTAAATACACATGTAAGTCATGGCATTCTACATGCAACTCTTCTAACACCACTTTATGTTCCGTGGCAATGAAACATGTAAACAGTGCAGTGATGTGCAATCCATTGATTTTGAATGGTTCATCATCTGATCCCACCACTACAATTCTCTTGAGGTTGATCCAATTCTTACCAAACCTGTTTGCAATTATGAAGTAAAGGAGTCTTTCTCCAAAGTCTCCATAAAATTCCTTTTCATCATCCGTCATTGGTGGTGATCCTTTCATGTCTAGGATTAACTCAGACGGTCGTGACAACATTTCTGTGTCAATCTCACACCAAAGAGATTGTTTAGGTCCGGTGGTGCTGCAGATGATGTTAAATTGAAACCACCTACAGAAATTAGCATGATTTTGTGCCACATGAGTCAACCATTTCATTGTGTCTTCAAGACTCAAAGGTTCAGAATTTAGATGTTGATGAAACCATTGGATCTTGGCTTCTCTTTCCACTGAAGTGACAATAAGGTCATTGTCATTATATTCATCATCACTGGGAACTCCTGTTGTTACAACATTACAGACTCAGTACATTCTAAAAGATAGAACTCAAATTTTGTTTTTAAAAATGTGTTTGCATACCTTCGTAGTTATCATCATCATATATTTCTCTAACAACCTCATTAGAACAAGGATTGACACAATACATCATTTATGAATAACTGCAAAAAAGAAAAAAATTCACTTTTGGATTGCCAAAAAATAATTTTATGAGAAGAGAGACACAATAAACTTAGTTGTCACAGGTTAGAGTGATATTACTAACAACTTTGGAGGCAATAACTGATGAAATGATAAATTTAGTTGGTGAAAAGCTTGATTAATTTTGATCTATTTGATTTATGGGATGCAAATTGAAACAGCAAAATTTGAGACCGTTTCACCACACCAAGTCAAAGAATCAAAATGCTTGCATATTTCACGGCTGAATAATATGAGACCATTTCATGCACATCAGGACAAAACCAAAACGGTCAAATCTTTAATAGCCGCAAAATTTGAGACCGTTTTGCCATGTCACTAAAAAAATTTAACAGTCCAATATTTGGAAGATGCAAAATTTGAGACCATTTTGTGCACGACAAAAATTGAAACAGTCCCATTTTTTCATCTGCAAAACTTGACACCGTTTTGCCATGTCATGACAAAAATTCAAATGGTTCCATATTTTGCAGCCACAAAATTTGAGACTGTTAGGGTTAGGGTGAGTTATTAATTTTTATTTGTCGTCGTGAGGACATGTCAATTTTTTTGAAGTCATCGTCGTGAGGATATGCGGTCAGTACATATTTTTCATTCATTTTTCATCCGAATGAAGATTTACATGTGCTCGCGACAGTTGTCACGAGGGCATGTCAATAGTTTTTTGAATACAAAATTAAATTTTACACTTCATTGTAAATTAATTTTTAATTTTCATCCTTACATTCCCTTGCGACGACTGTCGCGAGGGGATGTAAAATTTTTTTTTGAGAACCTAATTCTTTTAGAGTCACATGCTCTCACAACATTCTTCATGAGCACATGTGGTCGTTAAATATTTTGTATTCATTTTCATCGGAATGAAGATTTACATGTGCTTGCGACCGTTGTCGCGAGGGCATGTAGTGAGGACTTGTCAATTTTTTTGAAGTTGTCGTCATGACATAATTTTTGAATTTACATAATAAATGAAAATTTCACCAAGTATGATGGATTT
>JACCEC011524073.1_pt1 | contig 13561 bp, 11 predicted proteins | sample 7450121 | NCBI WGS metagenome assembly JACCEC01 (sample SAMN15323455, study PRJNA562643) | freshwater metagenome | isolation source: river surface water | place: USA:Blue River Watershed | collected 2017-08-18 | reverse complement strand
TACCAGGGGCACGCCCGCCGCGCGCTCGAGGTCGACGATGCGCTGGCTGACCGTGGCCTTGGACAGGCCCAGCCGCCGGGCGGCCTGGGTGTAGCTGCGGGTCTGGGCCAGCACCGTGAGCAGGTGCAGGTCGGCGAAGGCAGGGGTGGTCATGGCTCCATTGTTCACCATGGCAAACAATGTGGTCGGAAATCCGGCATTTCCAGGCCGGGGGGCTGCACCTAGACTGTTGGCCAACCCGCACTGAAAGCCCCCCGTCATGAATGCTCCCGACCTGACCCCGGCCGCCGCTGGCGTCGCCTCCATCGACCACTGGATCGCCGGCCGCGTTGCCGCCGGGCGCAGCACGCGCCGCGCCCCGGTGACCCATCCGGCCACCGGCCGTGTGACCGGCCAGGTGGCACTGGCCAGCCAGGCGGACGTGAACGCGGCGGTGGCTGCCGCACAAGCTGCCTTCCCGGCCTGGGCCGACACACCGCCCCTGCGCCGCGCCCGCGTGATGTTCAAGTTCCTGGAGCTGCTCAACCAGCACCGCGACACCCTGGCCCACATGATCACGGCCGAGCACGGCAAGGTGTTCACCGACGCCCAGGGCGAGGTGACGAGGGGCATCGAGATCGTGGAGTTCGCCTGCGGCATCCCGCAACTGCTCAAGGGCGACTTCACCGACCAGGTGGGCACCGGCATCGACAACTGGACGATGCGCCAGCCCCTGGGCGTCGTGGCCGGCATCACGCCGTTCAACTTCCCGGTGATGGTGCCGATGTGGATGTTCCCGGTGGCGATCGCCGCGGGCAACACCTTCGTGCTCAAGCCCAGCCCCATCGACCCCACGCCCTCGTTGTTCATGGCCGACCTGCTGCGCCAGGCCGGCCTGCCCGATGGCGTGTTCAACGTGGTGCAGGGAGACAAGCAGGCGGTGGACGCGCTGCTGGACCACCCCGACGTGAAGGCGGTGAGCTTCGTGGGCTCGACCCCCATCGCCAACTACATCTACGAGACCGGCGCCCGCCACGGCAAGCGGGTGCAGGCCCTGGGCGGCGCCAAGAACCACATGGTCGTCATGCCCGATGCGGACATCGACCAGGCCGTGGACGCCCTGATCGGCGCGGCCTATGGGTCGGCCGGCGAGCGCTGCATGGCGATCTCGGTGGCCGTGCTGGTAGGCGATGTGGCCGAGCGCCTCATGCCCAAGCTGGTGGAGCGCACCCGCGCGCTGAAGGTGCTGGACGGCGAGAACCTGGCCGCCGAGATGGGGCCGATCGTGACCGAGGTGGCACGCCAGCGCATCACCGGCTACATCGACGCCGGCGTCGCCGAGGGCGCGAAGCTGCTGGTGGACGGCCGCGGTTTCGACGGCAGCCAGGCGGGCGCGGGCTGCGAGGGCGGTTTCTGGCTGGGCGGCACGCTGTTCGACGGCGTGACCGCCGACATGAAGATCTACAAGGAGGAAATCTTCGGGCCGGTGCTGTCCTGCGTGCGCGTGCCCGACTTCGCCACCGCGGTGAAGATCATCAACGACCACGAGTTCGGCAACGGGGTGTCCTGCTTCACCCGCGACGGCAACATTGCCCGCGAGTTCGCGCGCCGCATCCAGGTGGGCATGGTGGGCATCAACGTGCCGATCCCGGTGCCCATGTCCTGGCACGGCTTCGGCGGCTGGAAGCGCAGCCTGTTCGGGGACATGCATGCCTATGGCGAGGAAGGCGTGCGTTTCTACACGAAGCAGAAGTCCGTCATGCAGCGCTGGCCGGAAAGCATTTCCAAGGGCGCCGAGTTTGTCATGCCCACGTCAAAGTAATCGCTATCCTTCGCGCTTGCGCCAACCAACCATAACGACAAGGGGACAAGCGCAATGAGCGAAGCAACGTTCGACTACATCATCATCGGCGGCGGCACGGCCGGCTGCCTGCTGGCCAACCGCCTGTCGGCCGACCCGGGCACGCGCGTGCTCATGGTGGAGGCCGGCCGCAAGGACGACTACCACTGGATCCACATCCCGGTGGGCTACCTGCACTGCATCGGCAACCCGCGGACGGACTGGCTGTTCCACACCGAGCCGGAAGCCGGCCTGAACGGGCGCACGCTGCGTTACCCTCGCGGCAAGACCCTGGGCGGCAGCTCCAGCATCAACGGCATGATCTACATGCGTGGCCAGGCACGCGACTACGACCAGTGGGCGCAGCTGACCGGCGATGCCCGCTGGCGCTGGGACCAGTGCCTGCCGTACTTCAAGCGGCACGAGGACCACCACAAGGGCGCCGATGCGATGCACGGCGCGGGCGGTGAGTGGCGGGTGGAGAAGCAGCGCCTGCGCTGGGACATCCTGGACGCCTTCGCCCAGGCCGCGCAGCAGGCCGGAGTCCCCGCCAGCGACGACTTCAACCGCGGCGACAACGAAGGCGTGGGCTACTTCGAGGTGAACCAGCGCGCGGGCTGGCGCTGGAACACGGCCAAGGCCTTCCTGCGGCCCACCTGCTACGGGCGCCCCAACTTCGAGATGTGGACCAGCGCGCACGTGAAGCGGCTGGTCCTGGAGGCCGGGGAGGACGGCACGCCGCGTTGCACCGGGGTGGAGGTGTGGACCGGCAACGAGATGGTGGTCGCCCGCGCGACCCGCGAAGTGGTGCTGTCGGCCGGCAGCATCGGCTCGCCGGTGATCCTGCAGCACTCGGGCATCGGCCCGGCCGGCCTGCTGCAGTCCCATGGCATCCCGGTGGTGCGCGACCTGCCCGGCGTGGGCGCCAACCTGCAGGACCACCTGCAGATCCGCTCCGTGTTCAAGGTGCGGGGCGTGCCCACGCTCAATACCCTGGCCGCCCACTGGTGGGGCCGGATGAAGATCGGCCTGGAATACGCCTTCAAGCGCACCGGCCCCATGAGCATGCCGCCCTCCCAGCTGGGCGCCTTCACGCGCAGCAGCCCGCAGCAGCCCTTCCCCAACCTCGAGTTCCACGTGCAGCCCCTGAGCCTGGACGCCTTCGGCGAGCCGCTGCACCCGTTCGACGCCTTCACCGCCAGCGTGTGCAACCTCAACCCCACCAGCCGGGGCACGGTGCGCATTCGCAGCAACGACTTCCGCGAGCCGCCGGCGATCGCGCCCAACTACCTAAGCACGCCCGAGGACCGGCAGGTGGCGGCCGACTCGCTGCGCGTGGCGCGACGCATCGCGGCCCAGCCCGCGCTGGCGAAGTACCAGCCCACCGAGTGGCGCCCCGGCCCGCAGTACCAGAGCGACGAGGAACTCGCGCGCCTGGCCGGTGACATCGGGACGACCATCTTCCACCCGGTCGGGACAACGAAGATGGGCGCCGACGGCGACCCGATGGCCGTGCTCGACTCGCAACTGCGCGTTCGCGGCGTCACCGGGCTGCGCGTGGTGGACGCGGGCGCAATGCCCGCCATCACCAGCGGCAACACCAACTCGCCCACGCTGATGATGGCCGAGAAGGCCAGCGAATGGATCCTGGCCGACGCCTCCCGGGCCACCGCGGGTTAGTCCTGATGCTCATCCGGATAGAACCTAGGTACAGTCCCGTCACTCGCTGCCGCAACGACGGCGCACAAGCGAGAGGTCCGAGGAGACATCGGAGACAACCAGAACCCAGAACAAGACAGGTTCACCGGCGACCCCGGTGAATCACCGCAAAGGCGCCCGCAAGGCGCCTTTGTTTTTTCCGGGACAATCCCCGGCCATGGACTTGTTCTTGATGGCGCTGGCCTCGCTGGGCGCCGGTTTCGTGGATTCGATCGTCGGTGGCGGCGGCCTGATCCTGACCCCCGCCCTGTTCGCCATCTTCCCCTCGGCCCCGCCCGCCAGCCTGTTCGGCCTGAACAAGAGCGCCTCGGTCTGGGGCACGGCCTTCGCCGCCGTGCAGTACAGCCGGCGGGTGACGCTGAACTGGCGCAGCCTGCTGCCCGCCGCCCTGATGGGGCTGGCCGGCGGTTTCCTGGGCGCCTGGACGGTAACGGTGGTGGCGCCGGACTTCCTGCGCAAGCTGCTGCCACTGGTGCTGGTGGCGGTGCTGGCCTACACCCTGGCGAAAAAGGACCTGGGACGCGACCATGTGCCCGCCCTGCCGGCCGGGGCGGAGCGGCTGGCGGCGATGGCCATCGGCCTGTGCATCGGCTTCTACGACGGCTTCTTCGGCCCGGGAACGGGCAGCTTCTTCATCTTCCTGTTCGTGCGCGTGCTGGGTTACGACTTCCTGCACGCCTCGGCCTCGGCCAAGCTGCTGAACATCGCCACCAACCTGGCGGCGCTGTCGCTGTTCGCGCTCAAGGGCCATGTGTGGTGGCACTACGCCGTGGTGCTGGCGGCGTGCAACGTCGCGGGCAGCCTGGTGGGCACCCGGCTGGCACTGCGCCATGGCGCGGGCTTCGTGCGCGGCATGTTCATCGCGGTGGTGTCCGCCCTGATCCTGAAGACCGGTTACGACGCTTTCCTGCGCTGATGCCGCGGCCTTCCGGCCGCCCTATCATTGCCCCATGGATGACATCGTTCGGCAGGCCATGGCCAAGTGGCCCCATGTGCCCCACTGCTACGGGTGGCTGGGGCTGGATGCGCGCGGCGGCTGGCACATGCGCGATGACCGGGTGCAGGCGCTGGGGCCGTTCCCGCAGTCGCGCGGGGCGCTGCTGCGGCACGACAAGCTGATCGAGTTCATACACCGCAACTACGAGCGCGACGCGCAAGGCTGCTGGTACTTCCAGAACGGCCCGCAGCGCGTGTACGTGGAGCTGGAGGACGCACCCCTGGTCCTGCGCATCGACGCGGATGGCGGCGTGACGGCCCACACCGGCAAGCCGGCGCAGGTCGCCGGCTGCTACCTGGACGAGTCGGGACGCCTGTACCTGGACACCGACCTGGGCCTGGGCCTGGTGCACACGCTGGACATGGGCCTGGCCGCCGAGGCCGTGGAGGCAGGCCGCTGGCAACCGCAGGCCGTGCGCGCGGCCGAACTGCCCGCGCGCTTCGGCTTCGTGCGCAGCCCGGCCGGCCAGCGCGCGGCAGGCACCGCATTGACGCCTGCAGACACGAAAAAGCCGGCGCAAGCGCCGGCTCCATCCGGGGGCCGCGCGCAGCGGCCGCTTTGAAGGATTACTTGGCGGCGGAGGCTGCCGACGCCGCAGCGGCGGGTGCCGCCGGCTCGGCCAGCTTGCCGCCGCTGGCATTGGCCATGTAGACCACGGCGCGGGCGATCTCGAGGTCCTCGAAGTCACCACCGCCCTGGGCACCCATGGCGCCCTTGCCCTTGAGCGCGGACGTCAGCAGGGTGTCGAAGCCTTGCTTGATGCGGGCGCCCCAGGCACCGGCATCGCCGACCTTGGGTGCGCCGGCCGCGCCGGAGGTGTGGCAGGCCGCGCACTGGGCCTTGAAGACTTCTTCGCCGGACTTGAGGGCCCGGTTGGCGTCGCGGATTTCCACCGCGCCGACCTTGCGCAGGCGCTCGGCAACGCCACGCTCCATGTCCTGCGCCGTCATGCCGCCCAGCGCATAACGCTCGGCCTGGACGCTGCCCGCCGGCTTGCTGTCGGACACGACATAGGCGACGAGCCCGATGATGATGAACACCGGGACCACGAACGCAAAGAATGCCGCGAGCAGCAGTTGCTTGGGCGTCTTGATGGGGCCGGTGTGGGCTTCTTCCTGATTGATGTCGCTCATGGTCTCCTCGGGAGGTTTTGGCCTTCTGATGATTCTGCTGAAATCAACTTTTCATTATAAGGTGCTGCCTGACAGGCACCTTTTTCGATCGCGCCGGATCGTGGGAGGGGTCCCGCTTGGGTGATAATGCCAAGGCTTTCAATGCGCGGCTGTAGCTCAGTGGATAGAGTATTGGCCTCCGAAGCCAAGGGTCGTGGGTTCGATCCCCGCCAGCCGCGCCACCCCTCTGCCCCCGCCACGCACGGTTCCCGTCATGCCGCTGCTGCAGCCCTCCCCCCGAATGCCCGTGTTGTTCCTCGGCCACGGCAGCCCGATGAACGTGATCACCGACAACCCGTTCCGCGCGGGGCTGCGCGCACTGGGCGAGCAGTTGCGGCAGGCACTGCCGCGCCCGCAGATGATCCTGTGCGTGTCGGCCCACTGGCTGACGCATGGCTGGTGGATGACCGGCCAGGCGCAGCCCCCCACCGTTCACGACTTCGGCGGCTTTCCGGAAGAACTCTTCGCCCAGCGGTACCCCGCGCCGGGTGCGCCCGAGGTGGTGGCGCAGCTGTGCGAGGAATGGGCAGATGCCAACGTGCGGGCGGACACGCACGAATGGGGCTATGACCACGGCACCTGGGGCGTGCTGCAGCCGCTGTTCCCGCAGGCCGACATCCCGGTGGTGCAACTGAGCCTGAACTGGGACCTGCCGCCCGAGCAGCACCTGGCCATGGGCCGCCGCCTGCGCGCGCTGCGCGATCGCGGCGTGCTGGTGGTGGGCAGCGGGAACATCGTCCACAACCTGCGCGTGATGCGCCGCGACGCGCCCGACGGGGCCGCCTACGACTGGACGATCGAGTTCGACCAGCAGGTCGCGCAGTGGATCGAGGAGGGGAACACGCAGGCGCTGGCCGGCTTCCAGTCCCTGGGGACGATCGCGCAACTCGCGCATCCCAGCCACGAGCACTTCCTGCCGCTGCTGCACACCGCGGGCGCCGCGCATGCGGGCGAGCCGGTGCGGTTCTTCAACGACAGCGTCCAGCACGCCTCGGTGTCGATGCGATCGGTCGTCTGGGGCTGACCTCAGGCCGGCTGGCCATCCGGCTCCTCCATCCACCGCGCCAGCGCGCGGCGGCTGTCGGCCAGCGCCGCGTCGAAGGCCGTGACCAGGGCCTCGGGCTCACGCGCGGATTCGCCGCCACGCGCCCAGTCCTCGGCCTCCTCGGCGACATCGGCCACGGACTGCAGCCCCAGGAGGCGGGCGCTGCCCTTGCACTTGTGCGCCGCCGCCCCGACCACCGGTCCGTCCCCTTCGAGCAGCGCCTCGCGCAGGCCCGCGAGTGCGCGGGACTCGTCCGCAAAGAACATGGCCAGGAGCTCGCGCAGGCGGGCCTTGGGCAGGCGGGCCGCCATTTCACCGAAGCGCGGCGACAGGCAGGGGACGGCCTCCTGCGGGGGCGGCGCGACCTCGGGCGGGGATGCCTCCGCCTCACGGGGGCCCTCCCCCTCGACCAACCCCAGCGCGGAGACCAGGCTTTCGATCTGGATGGGCTTGCTCAGGAAGGCGTTGCAGCCCGCCGAGAACGCGCGCTCCCGCGAGCCGGCGACGACATCGGCGCTGAGCGCCAGGATCGGCACCGAGGCGAAGCGCCCGCCCAGGGCGCGGATGGCGCGCGTGGCCTCCAGGCCGTCCATCACGGGCATGTGGATGTCCATCAGGATGGCATCGTGTTCCTGCGACTGGACGGCCTCCAGCGCCTCCTGGCCATTGCCGCAGAACATGGCGTGGTGGCCCAGGCTCTCCAGCACCAGGCCCATGTAGCGGCGGTTGATCGGGTGGTCGTCCACGACCAGCACCCGCAGGCCGCGCGGGGCGGCACGGACCGGCGAGGCGGGCAGGGGCTCGGCCTCCTGCGCCGTGGCCGGTGGCAGTTGCAGGTTAAGGACGAAGCGCGAGCCCTTGCCCAGCTCGCTGGTCGCCTCGAGCTCGCCGCCCATGAGGCGCGCCAGGTTGCGGGAGATCTCCAGCCCCAGGCCCGCACCACCGAAGCGGCGGGTGAGGCTGCCATCGCCCGGCGCGAAGCGCTGGAACAGCCGGGCCTGCGTCTCGGCGTCCATGCCGATGCCGGTGTCGACGACACGCAGGGACAGGTGGAAGCTGCCATCCGCCTGGCGAACGCCGCGCACGTCCAGCCGGACCTCGCCCTTGGGCGTGAACTTGATGGCGTTGTTCAGGAGGTTGAACAGGATCTGCTTGATGCGGGTGGCATCGCCCAGGACCCAGGTGGGCATCTCGGACTCGAAATGCACCACCAGCGACAGGCCCCGCTCCTCGGCCTGCACGCGCATGGGCGCCTCGACTTCCTTGCACAGGCGGTGCAGGTCCAGGGGCGCGGGGTGCAGGATGGCCTTGCCCGCCTCGATGGCGGAGAGGTCGAGGATCTCGTTGAGGATGGACAGCAGGTGCGTGGCCGAGCCGCGCGCGGTGAGCACCAGCTCCTGCTGCGCGCGACTGAGCGGGGTCTTCTCCAGCAACTGCAGCATGCCCAGCACCCCCTGGAAGGGCGTGCGCAACTCATGGCTCATGTTCGCCAGGAACTGGCTCTTGGTGCGTGCCGCCGTCTCGGCCGCGAGCTTGGCTTCGCTGAGCTCGCCAGCGAGCTGCTCCAGGCGCAGCCGCGCATCGATCTGCTGCCTCTGCCAGGTGCGCAGGGCAAAGCCGACCACGAGCAGGAGCAGGACCTGCAAGGCCGCCAGGGCACCGATCAGGATGGCCTGCTGCTGCAGGGCATCGAACTGTTGCTCGACGAGGTCCACCGTGACCGAGGCCGCTGCCCGTGACATGGCCTGGACGTCGTAGGCGATCGAGTCCATGGACTCGAGCATGGCCTTGGCCTCGGGGAGCGACAGCGGCCGCGAGGCCAACAGCCGGTCGCCCTGGGCCACCAGCTTGTCCAGGCGCGGCATGAGCACCTGGTAGGCCTGGCCCTCGGCGAGCTTGTCCATGCCCTGCGTGGAGGGGAACAGGCGAATGCGGCTGACGAAGACCTCCCAGCGCAGCGCCAGGTCCTCCTGCTGCTCCGCCCGGCCCTCGCTGACGATGACGGCCGAGAGCCGGCCCCGGAACTGCAGGAACTGCCGCTCGAAAGAGAAGGCGGTGTGCGCCACCGCGTCCTTCCATTCGAGCTTGTTGGCCTGCACGGCCTGCGCGCGACGCACCTGCACCCACCCCGACACGGCCGCGGCCAGCGTCATGATGGTGCTGATGGCCACCAGGACCGCCAGCAGGAAGGCACGTCGCTGCTTGAGCATGTGATTACTGCACGTTCACCGTCTTGAGCTGCCAGACCGCGCGTTCGTAGTACCGGCGATGCTGCAGCTCGGGCTTGGCGTCGAACGGGTACATGATCAGGAGCGGGCCGCGATCGCGCACGGGGATGAGCTGGCCGTCGATCTTGTAGGCCACGATGACGTCGAACTGACGCGCATCGTCGACCGGGATGGTGGAGGCGTAGTCGTTGTGCGCGATGGCCTGCAGCTGGGTTCCGGAAGCGCCCAAGTGGGCCAGCAGGTCGCGCAGCAGTACGCCGGTGTAGGTTTGCGGCGCCTTGGTCCAGGGCGCGTTGGTAGTGAAGCTCCTTTGCGGCAGCTTCTCCAGCACGGCGGCCGTCAGGGCAAAGCCCTTGGCACTGTCGGCGGCGTGGACCTTGCCCGTGACGAGCACGGCGGGCGCCGGGGCCCGGGAGGGCTCCTGGGCCAGGGCGGCACCCGCCCCAAGGACAGCCGCAAGGAGGATGCAGATTGCGCGACCGGGGTGACGCATGAATCGAAACGAATGAAGGGACATCTCAAACCCAATGGGGGGAGTTGGGCAGATGGTAGGCAGGGCAAGCCTCCTCCTGCCGAGTGAATGGCCCAACCGCCGTAAGCCAATTCCCTAAGCACAGGTGCAGGGTCGGTGCTAACCGCAAGGAAGGGCGGATGCGCCGGCGAGCGATCAGCCACGCTTGCCGGGTCCCGCCATGGGCGGCAGGCGCGATTCGCCGTCCGGCAGCGACGCATAGGCCCATGCGGCCACCCGGTCGGCCAGGGCCGTGGCATGGCGGTGGCTGGGGCTGGACAACCAGGCCTCACGAGCGGCGCGCCATCCCAGGCCGTAGCGCCGTACGAGGGTGTCCCGGTTCATGGGGACGAGCTGGTGCGCACGCAGGAGGCTGGCCAGGGCCCGCTCACTGCCACTGGCCGCTGCCAGGCGGTCGGCCAGGTGATGCTGGTAGCGCAAGGTCAGGCCGTGGACGAGGTAGTGCACGAACTCGTCGAACCGGTCGTCCTCCAGCGGCTGCCGGGTCGGCAGGACCACCCGGGCCCCATCCGCGGACAGGGCGGGCGCCTCCCGCTGGTGGCGGCTGAACAGGACCTCCACCGCGTCATAGCCGTAGGTGACCCGGTGCAGGTGGACCAACCGCTCCACGAAAGCCTTTACCTGCGCCACCTCCAGGGTCCGCCAGGCAGGGCCGGCCTTCGCCAGCTCGGGGCCGGCTTGCGACAGGAAGCGCTCATGGCGCTCGCGCTCCTGCGACGTGAGCAATTCATCGACAGGGAAGGAGGCCGCGAGGTGGAGGTACCCGGCGGGCAGGATCGGGCGGCCATCGGGCGACCGTGCGAGTGCCTGGGGCGCCTGCGCCATGCGCCGGGATTGCGCCAGCAGGTCCTCGGCGCGCCAGCTGAAGGGGGGCCGGCGGGGCTCCGCGGTCGCGGACGATGCGGGGGCCGGCGCCTGGCGCCCAGGGGCGGGTGGGAGATCGATGCCGACGCCGCGCGCCTCCAGCACGCAGGCCGCTGCCGTCCTGACCGCCACGAAACTCGGGAGGTGCGCGGCCAGGCGGCGCGCGCGCTCGACCACGCGTTCCAGGTCGAGCACATGGGCGATCCGGACGGGGGCGGGCCGTCCTGCCCGCGTCTCGGGCAGGAACTGGCCAAGCAGGCCCTCCGCCAGGTGGCTGGCCCCCAGCGGAGCCAGGTCGCGGTCCAGGCATTGGGCCACCAGGGCGACGGCGTGCCGCCGGTGCGTGTCGCGCACGCTGTCACGGCTGAACAGGCAGCCAGCGCTGCGCAACTTGATGTACAGCGTACGGCCATCCGAGCGCAGCTCGCGCGCAGGGTGCTTGTCGTCCGCGGCGCGCAGGTCGCGGCACAACTCGGCCAGTGTCGAGGCGGTGGCGGGGCGGACACGCAAGGGCATCCCTCATTGTTCCGGCCGGCTCGGTCGGATGCCCTGTCGGATTGCTGTCCGCGCCTCAGCCACCCAGGGCGAGGCGGGCATGCAGGGCCGCATGCCGGGTGGGCGCGCTGGCAGGTAGGGCCCGGTCGAAGCCGCTGCCGAGCAACTCCATGTCGACGGCGGGCGGGCGGCAGTTGATCAGGGTGACCGCCAGCATGTAACGGTCATCCGGCTCCTTGAGGCGCTCGAGGCTGAACTCACGGACGAGGTGCCGCTGGTAGTCACGCGCCAGCTCGATCAGGAGCTGGTGCGTCACCTCGCGAGTCTGCTCGGCGGCCGGACGCGGGGCCGTGCTGACATACAGCGTGGCGCGGTCCTCGCTGAAGACGAAGGGTTGCGCCAGCGTGGCAGAGGCCTTGACGTCCAGCGCCTTGGCACGGGCGGGGTAGAGCGCCTGTTGCGCCTTCACGATCTCCTCGGCCAGGGCCGGCGTCCAGGTCGCGCCCGGGCTGCGCTGGGCGATGGCCTGCAGCTGCGCCTTCATGGCCTTGACGCGCACCTCATCACTGGTCGGCAGCAGCTCCGCGTCGGTGAAGGCGCTCATGAGGCCATGCAGCTGCTGGAGGAGGACCCTCGTGGCCTGGGGGTCCTGCACCGCCTGGCCTTGCCGGCCCGGGCGCTGGGACTGGGCCACGTCATCGGCCAGCGCCTCCAGCATGTTCAGTCGCTGGTTGAGGGGAAGCTGCATGACATGGCGCCGGGTGAAGGCCTGGGCGCCCGCCCCGTCGTCGATGCTGGCTTCGCCACAGAACTGGCCGAGGCGGCTCCAGGCCTGCCGGTCCCGGGCCTGCGCCTTCGCATCGCGCGGCGTGGCGGCAGACACGAGGAGCGCATCGGCCTGCTGGCGCAGCCGGGGCATCAGGGGCGGGACGTCCTGCGGGCGCAGGCCGGCCAGCAGGCCATCGACGGCCAGGTCACCCCGGACCAGGGTGTCCAGGAAACCCTGGGCGCGCGTGGCAGCGCGGGCCGCGGCGGCCTCGGCAGCCTGCCGTGTCGTGCGCTCGGGCGTTGACTCGGCGACCTTCAGCGGCGAGGGGTGGACGATGACCTGCTTCGGACTGCGGCCACCCGGGCCGTGCTTGCGCTCAGCCGGTGCGACGTCCGGGGCGTTGTGCCACAGGGTCTGGGCTTCCCTCTGCGCCTGGGCGGCCGACTTCTGCGCCAGGCTCAACGGCTGCGGGGGCTGGAGGCGGACAGGGGCGGCGGGCGGGCCCTTGCGATCGAAACTGCTCGGCGTCAATACATCGTCCGGGCCGCTGGCTGCCCGGGGGTGCGCCTTGGCGTCTCCTGCCTTCAGTTCGGCCTTGCGCGCCGTGGCGAGCTGCGCGCGCACCGCAAGGCCCCACCATTGGCGCGCACCGGTGTCGTCGAGCGCGGACAACACGGGCCAGTGCGTCGCCGCCATCTGGACGGCGCTTTCGAAACCGAGCGGTTGAGCCTCCGGACGCTGGGCGGCCTCGAGGATCCGCGCCATGGCCCGGGCATGGCGAACGCGGTACCTCTGGGGCTCGTCGGCGTTCCGCTCGGACTCCGGGCGGGCGGCATCCATGATGGACTTGCACAGGGCCACCACATGGGTGACTCCGCGCTCGCGCAGCGACTGGGACACGCTGCGGGAGAGGTACTCAGCCCCGCCCGCCTGGTAGGCCAACCGGCTGCGGGAGCGGCCATGGGCGTGGCGCGCACCCGACTTGGCATACAGGCGACCGGCCTTGTGCGAGCGCAACTCGCAATTCGGGTCCGTGATGGCGGCGAGGTCGGTGCTGAGGGTGGTGAGGCTGACGGGGCGGTCCTGGATCGCGATGCGCATGAGGTTTCCTGGGCATTCGGGTTGGAATGCGCCTTGGTAACCCTCCCGGCCACCCCTGTTCCGGACGGCTGCACCGTGACGTGCTTTCAAGTCAGCCACAAACAAAAACGCCCACTGGGAAGTGGGCGTTTTGCTGAGTTTGAACTGTGCAGTCCAAACTGTCGTTTGGTTGCGCGGGCAAGATTTGAACTTGCGACCTTTGGGTTATGAGCCCAACGAGCTACCAGGCTGCTCCACCGCGCGTCAGAAATGAGAGTATACCCTAAATCCGTCCGATTTATTCGGCGGCGGGGGCGTCGGAAGCAACTTCCGGACGATCCACCAGCTCGACGAGCGCCATCGGGGCGTTGTCGCCCACGCGGAAGCCCATCTTCAGGATGCGGGTGTAGCCGCCCGGACGCGCCTTGAAGCGGGGGCCCAGGTCGTTGAACAGCTTGGTGACCATGTCGCGGCTGCGCAGGCGGTCGAAGGCCAGGCGACGGTTGGCGACAGTGGGGTTCTTCGCCAGGGTGATCATCGGCTCGACGACGCGACGCAGTTCCTTGGCCTTGGGGACCGTGGTCTTGATGACTTCGTGCTCGAGCAGCGAGTTCATCATGTTGCGCAGCATGGCGAGGCGGTGCTCGCTGGTGCGATTGAGTTTGCGGAGGCCGTGGCCGTGACGCATGGTGTGTTCCTTTCTTTATGAATAAAAGGCAGCCGTATCAGGTACTGCCAGTTCACCAGGGGTTGTGAATGGCTTAACGCTTGTCCAGGCCCGCGGGCGGCCAGCTTTCCAGCTTCATGCCCAGGGTCAGGCCACGCGAGGCCAGCACTTCCT
>JACCEC011556667.1_pt1 | contig 13563 bp, 13 predicted proteins | sample 7450121 | NCBI WGS metagenome assembly JACCEC01 (sample SAMN15323455, study PRJNA562643) | freshwater metagenome | isolation source: river surface water | place: USA:Blue River Watershed | collected 2017-08-18 | reverse complement strand
CCGAACTGCGTGCCAAGACCGATGCCCCCATGATGGAGTGCAAGAAGGCCCTGACCGAAGCCGATGGCGACATGGCCAAAGCTGAAGAGATCCTGCGCGTCAAGCTCGGCACCAAGGCTGGCAAGGCCGCATCCCGCGTGACCGCCGAAGGCGTCGTGACCAGCTTTGTCACTGGCACCACAGGCGCCATGATCGAAGTCAATTGCGAAACCGACTTCGTGACCAAGAACGACAGCTTCTTGGCTTTGGCTCAAGCGGCTGCCAAGTTGGTGGCCGAGCACAACCCCGCTTCGATCGAAGCTTTGGGTGCTTTGCCTTACGAGCAAGAAACTTTTGGCCCCACGCTCGAAGACGTGCGCAAAGGGTTGATTGGCAAGATTGGCGAGAACATGAGCTTCCGCCGCTTCAAGCGTTTCGATGGCGCACACAAGTTGGCTGCTTACTTGCACGGCACACGCATTGGTGTGTTGGTCGAGTTCGATGGCGACGAAACAGCGGCTAAAGATGTGGCCATGCACGTGGCTGCGATGAAGCCTGTGGCGTTGACCAGTGCGGACGTGCCTGCTGACTTGATCGAAAAAGAGCGCTCAGTCGCTGCAGCCAAAGCGGCTGAGTCTGGCAAGCCTGCCGATATCGTCACCAAGATGGTGGAAGGCTCTGTGCAGAAGTACCTCAAAGAGGTGTCTTTGTTTGACCAAACTTTCGTCAAGAACGACAAGCAAACCGTGGAGCAAATGCTCAAGGCTGCTAACACCAAAGTGGCTTCATTCACCCTTTACGTGGTGGGCGAAGGCATTGAGAAGAAGGTCGACGACTTTGCCGCCGAAGTGGCTGCCCAAGTCGCTGCCGCTAAGCAAACTGCTTAATCACAAAGGGGGGCTTAGGCTCCCCTTTTGATATCCACCGTACATCACATTCAACTGCACACATCAAGGAGCCTTTTCATGACCTCACCAAAGCCAGCCTACAAGCGTATCTTGCTCAAGCTGTCGGGGGAGGCCTTGATGGGCGATGATGCGTTCGGTATCAACCGCGCCACCATTGTCCGTATCGTGGACGAAGTGGCGGAAGTTATCCACCTCGGCGTTGAGGTCGCCATTGTCATTGGCGGCGGCAACATCTTCCGTGGTGTGGCTGGTGGCTCTGTGGGTATGGACCGAGCCACAGCCGACTACATGGGCATGTTGGCCACCGTGATGAATTCACTGGCTTTGGCTGACGCCATGAACAAAACAGGTCTGACCGCACGCGTGATGTCTGCCATTGCGATTGACCAAGTGGTTGAGCCTTATGTGCGCCCCAAAGCTTTGCAATACCTCGAAGAGGGCAAAGTGGTGGTGTTTGCTGCGGGGACAGGCAACCCTTTCTTCACCACCGACACTGCGGCTGCATTGCGCGGCGCTGAGATCGGTGCTGAGATGGTGCTCAAAGCCACCAAGGTGGACGGCGTTTACACCGCAGACCCCAAAAAAGACCCCAATGCCACGCGTTACAGCCAAATCAGCTTCGATGATGCCATTGGCCAAAACCTCGGCATCATGGATGCCACCGCATTCGCGCTGTGTCGCGACCAGAAATTACCCATCAAGGTGTTCTCTATTTTCAAGAACGGCGCGCTCAAACGCGTTGTCATGGGCGAAGACGAAGGCACCTTGGTGCACGCCTAATTTCCCGTTTTTTTCGAACCTCACACTGCGCTGCCTCAGGAGCACAACATGACCATCGCTGACATCAAGAAAACCACCGAAACCAAAATGGGGCAGTCCATTTCGGCCTTCAGTAACAGCTTGACCAAAATTCGCACAGGCCGTCCCAGCCCTTCGTTGCTGGACGCCGTTCAAGTGGATTACTACGGCTCGATGGTGCCGATCAGCCAAGTGGCCAACGTGTCGTTGTTGGATGCCCGCACCTTGAGCGTGCAGCCTTGGGAAAAGCCCATGGGTGCCAAGATTGAAAAAGCCATTCGCGACAGCGATTTGGGTTTGAACCCTTCGTCTATGGGTGAGTTGATTCGCGTGCCCATGCCTCCAATGTCGGAAGAGCGCCGCAAAGAGTTGACCAAGGTGGTTCGCACCGAAGGTGAAAACGCCAAGATCGCTGTGCGCAACTTGCGCCGTGATGCCAATGAATCTGTGAAGAAATTGGTGAAAGACAAACTCGCTTCTGAAGACGATCAAAAACGTGCAGAAGCTGACATCCAAAAAGTGACAGACAGCCACATTGCTGAGATTGACAAACTCATCGCCAGCAAAGAACAAGAAATCATGGCGGTCTGAGCCAGATGCTCAAGCAACGCGTCATCACCGCGCTGGTTTTGTTGGCGCTTTTGCTGCCAGCTTTGTTGGCGGATACCGCTGAGCCTTTGGCGGGTCTCACCCTTGTATTGATTGCTGCAGGCGCTTGGGAGTGGGGCCGTTTGAATGGTTTCGCCATGCGCGGCTCGCTGCGTTTGGGCGCTGTGTGTGTGATCTTGTGTTTGTACGCATGGTCTGCTCGCTGGGCGTACGAAGCACCTGCCAATGTCTGGAATATCTCGGGAGCTGCTTGGGTCTTGGTGGCGGGGTGGTTGATTCGCCATGGTGTGGAACGTTGGGCCACCATTTCGCGTGCCTTGCGTGTGGTGGTGGGCGTGTTGGCCTTATGGCTCACATGGGTGGCCATGTACCAAGCCAAGGTGATGGGCGTGAATTTCTTGTTGTCGGTGCTCTTCCTTGTGTGGATGGCTGACATTGCAGCGTATTTCTCAGGTCGTGCATTCGGTCGTCGCAAACTGGCTCCTGCCATCAGTCCTGGCAAAAGCTGGGAAGGTGTGTGGGGTGGCATGGTGGGTGTGTTGCTGATGGCTTGTGTGTGGATTTGGGTGGATACCCAATACGCGGTCGATAGCCCAAGCCTCTATACCCGTTTGTACAGCCGTGGCGCAGCATTTTTGGTGTTGGCGACACTGTTTCTCACCATGATGAGTGTGGCGGGGGACTTGGTCGAATCATTGGTCAAGCGCAGTGCTGGTATGAAAGACAGCAGCCAGTTGTTGCCGGGCCATGGCGGTGTCTTGGACCGCGTCGATGCATTGCTGCCAGCCTTGCCTTTGGCCATGATGTTGGCGCAATCGGTGTGATGCAAAAAAATACAAATCGTCTTGCGGGTGTGAATCCTCAACACATCACGGTGCTGGGGTCTACAGGCTCGATTGGCACAAATACCTTAGACGTGATTGCACGTCATCCTGAGCGCTTTCAAGTCTTCGCGCTTTCTGGCGCAACTCAAGTTGATTTGATGTTGCGTCAGTGCGCTCAGTTCAAGCCGCGCTTTGCGGTGATGGTGGAGCCGCAAGCTGCGCAACAACTCAAAGACAAAATTCAAGCGGAGGGCTTGGCCACAGAGGTGCTCAGTGGCGCTGCTGCTTTGGATGAAGTTTCTGCGCACCCCGAAGTTGATGCTGTCATGGCGGCCATCGTGGGGGCGGCGGGCTTGTCGCCTTGCTTGGCGGCAGCACGTGCAGGCAAACGCTTGCTTTTGGCGAACAAAGAAGCCTTGGTGGTGGGCGCCGAAGTGTTTTTAGACGCAGTCAAGCAAGGCGGCGCTACATTGCTACCGATTGACAGTGAGCACTCCGCTATTTTTCAGTCCCTGCCAGAAGATGCCTCGACTTGGGATGTGCGTGTAGAAAAAATCATCCTCACCGCATCGGGTGGCCCGTTTCGCACACGCGACTTGGCCACGCTGAAAGATGTGACGCCAGAGCAGGCCTGTGCGCACCCCAACTGGGTGATGGGACGCAAAATTTCGGTGGACTCCGCCACGATGATGAACAAAGCGCTTGAAGTGATTGAGGCGCGCTATTTGTTTGGTTTGCCGCCTGATCGTTTAGAAGTGGTGATTCATCCACAAAGCATCATCCATTCGATGGTGCAGTACCGCGATATGTCGGTGGTGGCGCAGCTGGGTACGCCAGACATGCGTGTGCCCATTGCTTATGGTTTGAGCTGGCCAGAGCGCATGGCTTCAGGTGCGCAAGCTTTGGATTTTCATGCGCTGTCAGCCATGACATTTGAAGCGTTGGATGACCATGGACACCCCGAGCGTTTTGCAGGCATTCATTTGGCGTGGGATGCGTTGCGTGGTCCAGCTGGCACAACCGCTGTGCTCAATGCCGCCAACGAAATCGCGGTGGCTGCATTTTTGGAACGCCGCATTCGCTTCGATCAAATTCATGCGGTGAATCAGAACTGCATGGCCCACCTGTCACCAGCTGCGCCACACAGTTTGGATGACTTGTTAGCACTCGATGCGCAAGCCCGTGCCGTAGCTGAAGATGCCGTGCGCCTGCTGGCCAAATAAACCATGACACTTTTGGCTTTTTTGCTCGCGCTCGGTGTGCTGATCACCGTGCATGAGTGGGGCCACTACCGCGTGGCGGTGGCTTGTGGCGTGAAGGTGCTCACGTTCTCCATTGGCTTTGGCAAACCCTTGCTGCAATGGAAATCACGCAATCCCCATGCAGGTCAAGACACAGAGTTTTGTATCAGCCTGATCCCTTTAGGGGGCTATGTGAAGATGCTTGATGAGCGTGAAGCTGAGGTGGCATCGCACGATGTGGGGATGGCATTCAATCGTCAGCCATTGTGGGCGAGGGCGGCCATTGTCTCGGCTGGGCCGTTGGCTAACTTGTTATTGGCTGTGTGTTTGTATGCGGCGACCTTTTGGATAGGACAGTACGAGACACAAGCCACATTGGCTGCGCCCGTGGCGGGTTCAGTTGCGGATGCGGCGGGCTTGCGTAGCGGTGACACTGTGCTGCGTGCGGGCCCTTCAGCTGAAGGGTTGCAAGAGATCGCCTCCCTAGATGCTTTGCGCTGGTGGATGCTGCAGCAAGATGACTTGCCTGTTTATTTAGAAGTGCAGCCACAGGGTAAGCAAACACCACAGTTGTTGTATCTCGCCGAGTTGCCCAAAGGTGCTGTTTCAAAAAATAGCAATGCATGGCAAGCACGTGGTTTCACCCATGCATGGAGCCGCGCTGTGTTGGGCGACATACAAGTGGGCATGCCTGCACACGCAGCGGGCCTACAGCATGGCGACGAGGTGCTGCGCATTGATGGTGACATTGTGGTGGATGGGCCCGCTTTAAGAGCGATGGTGAGGCGAAGTGGCCAAGACCAAGTGCCGAAGCTGCAAGTTTGGGATGTTTCACGCGCTGGTCGTCATTTGCAAATGGAGGTCATGCCGCAGCGTATAGCGGAAGGTGAGCATCACGTGGGGCGTATAGGTGCACAAGTGGGTGAACCGCCTGCCAAGGTTTGGATTCAGCACGGTTTGTTGGATGGCTTGGGTAAAGCCGTGGATCAAACCATCGAAGTCATGCTGATGACGCTTGATATGTTGGGACGTTTGCTCACTGGCAATGCATCCTTGGATAACCTGAGTGGCCCACTCACGATGGCTGACTATGCGGGTCGATCTGCAAGCCTCGGCGTTGGCGCTTATTTGAGCTATTTGGCTTTAGTTAGCGTCAGTCTTGGTGTGTTCAATCTCCTGCCTTTGCCAATGCTCGATGGTGGACACCTGTTGTATTATCTTTATGAGGCCTGCACAGGGCGTCCACCTTCGCCCGAATGGCTAAATGGCATGCAGCGAGTAGGTTTGGCGCTACTGGTGGCACTCATGGCTTTCTCTCTTTTTAACGACGTGGTTCGCCTGGGTTGGCTCCCATAAGTCCTCCTAAATAACTCATGAACATGCAACTCTTTCAATTTCGTCGCACCACATTGGCTCGCACCGCAGCTTGGCTTGCTGGCTCTGTGATCGCCTTCAATGCATTGGCGGCCGGTCCTTTCAATGTGCGTGACATTCGTGTCGAAGGCTTGCAACGTGTAGAGCCAGGCACCGTGTTTGCATCTATCCCCTTTCGTGTGGGTGATGATTACACCGATGAAAAAGGTGCGGCAGCCATTCGGAGCTTGTTTGCCTTAGGTCTCTTCAAAGATGTGCGCATTGAGGTCAACGGCGACGTGCTGGTGTTGATCGTGGAAGAGCGCCCCAATATTGCTGCTGTTGAATTCATTGGCACCAAAGAGTTTGACAATGACACTTTGAAAAAAGCACTCAAAGATATCGGTTTGGCAGAGGGCCGACCTTTTGACAAAGCGCTGGCAGACAGAGCTGAACAAGAGTTGAAGCGTCAATATGTGAACCGTAGTTTGTACGGTGCTGAAGTCATCACCACCATCACGCCTGCTGAACGTAACCGTGTGAACTTGTCGTTCACAGTGGTAGAAGGTGATTTGGCCAAAATCAAAGAAATGCGTGTGGTAGGTGCCAAGGCATTTGACGAGTCCAAGCTGTTGGATCAGTTCGATCAAGACACAGGCAACTGGTTGAGCTGGTACACCAAGTCAGACCGCTATTCACGCACCAAGCTCAATGCCGACTTGGAAACATTGCGCGCTTGGTATTTGGCTCGTGGTTACTTAGAGTTTCGCATTGACTCAACCCAAGTGGCCATTTCTCCAAACAAGCAAGACATCAGCATCACCATCAATGTGACAGAAGGTGAGCGTTTTGTTGTGTCCGAAGTGGCGATGGAAGGCTACTACTTGGGCAAGGACGAAGAATTCAAGTCGCTCATCGAAATTCAAGCTGGTAAAGCCTACAACGCGGATGAAGTGGCGCGCACCACCAAAGCGTTCTATGAATATTTCGGTAACTTTGGCTTTGCCTTTGCACGCACAGATGTCCGCCCAGAGATTGATCGCACCACCAATCGGGTGAAGTTGGTGTTGGTGGCGGATCCCGCACGACGGGCTTATGTGCGACGCATTAATGTTGTGGGTAACAACCGCACGCGCGATCAGATCGTGCGTCGCGAACTCCGTCAAACAGAATCGGCTTGGTATGACGGCGAAAAAATTCGCCTGTCGCGTGATCGAATCAACCGCTTGGGCTACTTCAAAGATGTTGAAATCGATACCCAAGAGGTGCCATCTACGCAAGATCAAGTAGATTTGAATATCAACGTGGTTGAAAAACCAACGGGGATGTTGACGCTGGGTGCTGGTTTTTCAAGCGCAGAAAAGGTGACGTTGTCATTTGGTGTGCAACAAGACAACGTGTTTGGTTCCGGTCACAACTTAGGTGTGCAGGTCAGCACCAGTAAGTTCAATCAATATTACGTGCTCAACACGACCGATCCTTATTTCACAGAAGATGGGGTGTCGCGGACATTTGAGCTGTATCACCGTTCCAGCAAACCTTATGTTGAGCAAGGTGGTAACTATCGCTTGATCACGTCAGGTCTGGGTTTGCGATTCGGTATTCCCTTCAGCGAGCTAGATCGCGTTTTTGTGGGTACAGCAGCAGAGCGCACAGAGCTTGTGCCAGGTACCAATATGTTGGGTGTCCATGCCGACTTGTGCCAACAATTTGGTTGTGTTGCCCAGAACGTTCCTGTGACTGTGGGCTGGGCGCGTGACAGTCGCGACAGTTATTTGAATCCCAACAGTGGTAGTTTCTCTCGCTTAAATAGTGAGTTGGGGGCTTTTGGCGATGCGCGCTATACCAAATTGGGAGGGCAGTATCAGCAATATTTCCCCATCACGAAAAAGTACACGTTTGCCTTCAACGCGGACCTTGGCGTTGGGAAAGGCTTGAATGGTCAGAAGTTGCCCTTTTATAAAAACTATTACTCGGGTGGCCTAGGTTCTGTGCGTGGGTTTGAGCAAGGAACTTTGGGCCCTCGTGACACCAATGGTCCTGTGATTGGTGGTGCAAAAAAGATCACGTTGAATACCGAGTTTTTAATGCCGTTCCCAGGTGCGGGTAATGACAGAACGCTACGCCTGTATGGCTTTTTTGACATGGGTAACGTTTACGGCGAGCTTGAAAAAGTCGATCTGGCTCAGTTGCGCAGCGCTTATGGCGTTGGCTTGAGCTGGGTTTCGCCGATGGGTCCATTGCGTTTTGCGTGGGCGCGTCCCGTGAAGTCATTCCCAGGCGATAGAATCCAACAATTGCAATTTCAAATCGGGACTTCCTTCTGATGACTATCTTTACTCGTCGAGTTTTATTAGCGGCAGTTGTTTGCTTTAGCGGTTTCAATGTGTCCGCTGAAGAGCTGCGTATTGGCGTTGTGTTGCCTGATCGCGTGATCAAAGAATCACACATGACGAAACAAGCAGACGCTAAGTTGCAGCAAGAATTTTCGAAGCGTGAAAAAGAATTGCTCGAAACAGACAAAGCATTTAAGGCCGCCATTGAGAAATTCGAACGCGATGCGCCAACGCTGTCTGAGTCACAACGCCAATCACGTCAAAAGCAATTTGCTGAACAAGATCGTGACTTGAAGCGCAAAGGCCGAGAGTTCCAAGAAGAACTCAATGCCCGCCGTAATGAGGAAATGCAGCAGGTGTTTGATCGTGCAAGCAAGGTGATCAAGCAAATTGGTGAGTCTGAGAAGTATGACTTAATCATTGAAGCGACTGGCACCTTGTACGTCAACCCTAAGCACGACATCACCGACAAAGTGCTGAAGGTCATCAACGCCGCCAAATAATCTGCCGTGGCACTGCGTCTCGGCCAGATCGTTGAAAGCTTGGGTGGTCGCCTCGTCGGCGACCCTCAGCACCTTATCCAAAAACTCGCACCGCTTGACACTGCTCAAGCTGATGCGCTGAGCTTTTTAAGTAATCCCAAATACCAATCCCAACTCGCCACCACACAGGCGGGGTGTGTCATTGTGTCGCCTGCTGTTGCAGAAGCAGCGCAAGTTTCTACCGCCCTCATCGTGGCAGGCAACCCGTATCACTACTTCGCACGTTTGACACAAGTTTGGCGGCAACACACGCGTGTGAGTGATGAGCCTTTGGTTCACGCCAGTGCGGTCATTCATCCGCTAGCGCATGTAGATGCCAGTGCGCGCATTGGCCCACTGTGCGTGATCGAGCGCGGCGCACATGTCGGAGCGAACACGTGGTTGAAATCAGGTGTCACTGTGGGGGAAGATTGCCGTATCGGTGACCGCTGTATCGTGCATGCAGGCGTGGTCATTGGAGCCGATGGTTTTGGTTTTGCCTTGTTTGAAGGTCGTTGGGAAAAAATTGAGCAACTCGGTGCTGTGCGCATTGGCAACGATGTTGAAATCGGGGCGAACACGTGCATTGACCGTGGCGCTTTGGATGACACGGTCATCGAAGATGGCGTGAAGCTGGATAACTTGGTGCAGATCGGCCACAACGTACACGTGGGGGCGAACACGGCCATGGCGGGTTGTGCCGGTGTGGCAGGCAGCGCGCGCATTGGCGCAAATTGCACCGTGGGTGGTGGCGCAGTGGTACTGGGCCATTTGCAGCTGGCGGATGGCGTTCACATATCCGCTGCATCCGTGGTCATGCGATCCATTCGCCAGCCGGGCCAGTACAGCGGCGTGTTTCCAATCGACGACAATGCCTCGTGGGAGAAAAATGCCGCCACGCTTCGCCAATTGCATCGCCTGCGTGACCGTATCAAATCTCTTGAATCAGCTTTTGAAAGTCAAAAAAAATGAGCATGGATATCCACCAAATTTTGAAGCAGTTACCTCACCGTTACCCCATTTTGCTGGTGGATCGCGTATTGGAAATTGAAAAAGGCAAGAGCATTCGTGCGATCAAGAATGTCACGATCAATGAACCTTTTTTCACGGGCCATTTCCCACACCGCCCAGTGATGCCGGGTGTGTTGATGCTTGAAGCCTTGGCTCAAGCTGCAGCGCTGTTGTCGTTTGATGCCTTGGGTGCATCGCCTGATGACAACACGGTCTATTACTTTGCTGGCATCGATGGTGCGCGTTTTAAGCGCCCCGTTGAGCCTGGTGATCAATTGATTCTGGAAGTTGAATTGCTTCGCATGAAAGCGGGTATTTTCAAATTCAAAGCCTGTGGCAAAGTGGGCAACGATGTTGCGGTTGAAGCCGAGCTCATGTGCACCATGCGCACCATCGCTTAATTTCAGACAAGCCATCATTCACAAACAATGAGCCTCATTCACGCCACCGCCATTGTGGACCCCAAGGCTGAGCTCGACAGCTCGGTGCAGGTGGGGCCTTACACCATCATCGGTCCGAACGTGCGCATCGGCGCGGGCACGACCGTGGGTCCGCATTGCGTGATCGAAGGACACACCACGATTGGCAATGACAACCGCATTTTCCAGTTCAACTCGCTGGGCGCGATTCCGCAAGACAAGAAGTACGCAGGTGAGCCCTGCGAATTGATCATTGGCGACCGCAACACCATTCGCGAGTTTTGTACTTTCAACATTGGTTCACCCGGCGATGCGGGCGTGACCAAAGTGGGCAACGACAACTGGATCATGGCCTACGTGCATTTGGCGCATGACTGCATGGTGGGCAACCACACTATTTTTGCCAACAGCGCCCAGTTGGCAGGCCACGTGCATGTGGGCGACTGGGTCATTTTGGGCGGGTTTACCGTGGTGCATCAGTTCGTGCGCATTGGTGCGCACAGCTTCTCGGCCATGCATTCGCTTTTGTTTGCCGATGTGCCACCGTTTGTCATGTGCCAAGGTCAACCTGCTGAGCCACGCTCGATGAATTTCGAAGGCTTGCGCCGCCGGGGTTTTTCGGCTGAGCGCATCAGTGCCGTCAAGGCCATGCACAAAGCCTTGTACCGTGACGACTTGACGCTGGAGCAAGCCAAAGAACGCATCGCTGGTTTGACCCAGGAAAAACCAGAAGCGGCACCCGATGTCGCCATGATGCTGGACTTCTTGAATCACACCTCGCCGCAACGCGGCATCATTCGCTAAACCCTATGGCCGAGGCCCTGTCTTTCTCGCTCGTCGCAGGCGAGGCCTCGGGCGATTTGCTTGCAGGTCTGTTGCTCGGTGGCATGCGCGATCAATGGCCAAACATGCACAGCATGGGCATTGGCGGTCCTCGCATGGCAGCGCATGGGTTTGAGCCGTGGTGGCCCTACGAAAAACTCGCCGTGCGTGGCTATGTCGAAGTGCTGCGCAACTACCGAGAAATTGTGGGAATTCGCCATCAACTGCGTGAACGCTTGCTGGCCAATCCGCCCAGTGCTTTCATCGGTGTGGATGCACCCGACTTCAACCTCGATTTAGAGCGCGATCTCAAAGCCCAAGGTATTCCCACCATTCACTTTGTGTGCCCCTCCATTTGGGCCTGGCGTGCTGACCGTGTGGAGAAGATTCGCCAAAGCGTGGACCACGTGTTGTGCATCTTCCCGTTCGAGGTCGATTTGCTCGCGCAACACGGCATTGACGCCACGTACGTGGGCCATCCTTTGGCTAAAAATATTCCAGATGTGCCAGACCGTGCAGCTGCACGCACAGCGTTGGGTTTGCCGCAAGACGCGACCGTGGTCGCGTTGCTGCCCGGTAGCCGCAGTTCTGAAATTGAGTATTTGGCACGCCGCTTTTTGCAAGCGGCACAACGCATGGCCAAGCAGCAACCTGGCTTGCACTTTGTGTTGCCCGCGATGCCCGCTTTGCGTACGCGCATCGAAGCCATTGTCAAAGAGGTCGGTGAGGTGCCCAACCTGTTGCTGCTCAATGGTCAATCGCATGCAGCATTGGCGGCTTGTGATGTGACGCTCATTGCCAGCGGCACTGCCACATTAGAAGCGGCATTGTTCAAGCGCCCGATGGTGATTGCCTACAACATGAATTGGCTCAGCTGGCAAATCATGCGCCGCAAAAAGCTGCAACCTTGGGTGGGCTTGCCCAACATCTTGTGCCAAGACTTTGTCGTGCCCGAGTTGCTGCAAGACGCAGCGACGCCCGGTGCATTGGCGCATGAGGTTTTGCAATGGCTGGCCAACCCCGCGGCAGTTGCCGCTGTTCAACAACGCTTTGCGACGCTGCACGACACGCTGCGCCGTGACACCCCCGCACTGGCGGCCCATGCGATCGAAAAAGTTCTTGCGCGCTGAGCAAGCGCCTCTCATTTGGGATGCCCCAGGCTTGATAGCAGGGGTGGACGAGGCTGGACGTGGTCCGCTGGCTGGGCCTGTGGTGGCTGCAGCTGTGATCTTGGATGATTTGAACCCGATCGCTGGTTTGGCGGATTCCAAAAAACTGACCGCTTTGAAGCGCGAGCGTTTGTATGACGAGATTCGTGCCAAAGCCTTGTGCTGCTCGATTGCCGAAGCGACAGTGGAAGAGATTGACCAGCTCAACATTTTGCAAGCCACCCTGCTGGCCATGCGTCGTGCCGTAGAGGGTTTGCGCTTGAAGCCTACCAAGGTGCTGGTAGATGGCAACCGCTTGCCCGTGCTCGATGTGTTGGCCGAAGCCATTGTCAAAGGTGACAGCAAGGTGCAAGCCATTTCAGCAGCATCCATCTTGGCCAAAGTGCATCGTGACCGTTGGTGTCAAGAGCTGCACGCACAGTATCCACAGTACGGCTTCGATGGCCACAAAGGCTATGGCACCGCGGCGCATTTGCAAGCGCTAAAAGAACATGGCGCCACGCCTTGGCATCGCAAATCGTTTTCTCCCGTGGCTGGGGTGTTGAAATGAACTTGATCACCTCGCGTGACAACCCCTTGGTCAAAGACCTGCGCCGTTTGTCGCAAGACAGCACGGCCTACCGCAAACTGGGTCGCGTGTGGCTTGAGGGCGACCATTTGTGCCGTGCTGCGCTCACGCGTGGTGTGAGGCCTGAGCATGCGGTGTTTGCTGAATCGCTGTGGGCCACGGCACCCCGTGAATGGACGCTGGCGGCAGAGCGCAACACCGTGTTGCCCGATGCACTGTTTGCTGAAATCAGCAGCTTAGAGTCACCCGCCAAGATGGGCTTTGTGTTGGCCGCGCCCACCTCAACAGAGGTGCAAGTCTCCACGCCCACGGTGGTGCTGGACCGCGTGCAAGATACTGGCAATGTGGGCTCTATTTTGCGTAGTGCTTCGGCCTTTGGTTTCAAACAAGTGTTGGCCATCAAGGGAGCTGCAGCTTTGTGGTCGCCCAAAGTTTTGCGTGCAGGCATGGGCGCGCATTTTGGGTTGCATTTGGTCGAAGGCTTGAATGCTGACGACTTGAATGCTTTAGACATGCCTTGGGTGGCCACCAGCTCCCACCAAGGCCCGTTTTTGCATACTTTGTTGGCCCAAGCCAAGTTGCCCATGCCCTGCGCATGGCTCATGGGCCATGAAGGGCAGGGCGTTTCGCCCGCATTGGCTGCGCGTGCTGCCGTGCACGTGCGCATTGCCCAGCCGGGCGGGGAAGAGTCGCTCAATGTGGCCTCGGCTGCTGCTATTTGCTTACATGCCAGCGCCACCTGTCATTTGGGTTAATTCACTGCTTTTGATTCGGGAAAACCAGTGCCTCGGATATAATGAGAGGCTTTCCCGCATCAACCTGTACGCCCCAGCTCAAACCTAGGCAAATTCCTCGAACAAAGCAGCCAAAGAGACACATTCTCTTGTGAGCGCTGAGGCGTACCCGAACTATTCCGGAGAACCCAGTGCTTTTGTCTCTTCAGGGAACCTTCCCGCCCGCCATCTTGGCGCTCGCAGACGGCACGGTCTTTATCGGCAACTCGAT
>JACCEC011727010.1_pt1 | contig 13565 bp, 13 predicted proteins | sample 7450121 | NCBI WGS metagenome assembly JACCEC01 (sample SAMN15323455, study PRJNA562643) | freshwater metagenome | isolation source: river surface water | place: USA:Blue River Watershed | collected 2017-08-18 | reverse complement strand
TGGCCATGGCAAAGCGCGCGAAGTGCCGGAAGCCATTTCTAAGGCAACGGCTGCAGCGAAGCGCGCCATGGTGCGTGTGCCGCTGAAAGAAGGTCGGACGCTGCATCATGACGGGGCCGGCCATTTCGGCGCAGGCCGCGTGACGGTGCGCACGGCGCCGCAGGGGACGGGCATTATCGCCGGTGGTCCGATGCGCGCTGTGTTCGAATCTTTGGGCGTTGCCGACGTTGTCACCAAGTCGGTGGGCACATCCAACCCTTATAACATGATCCGGGCGACGTTTGCGGCTTTGACCGAGCAAACAAGCCCGAAATCGGTGGCCCAGCGCCGTGGCAAGAAGATCGCTGATCTTCTGAAGCGCAGCGGGGTCAGCGCGGCGGAAGCTCAGGCTGACGCTGAAGCTGTTGCGGAGTAATCGACGATGGCGAAGATCAAGATCAAGCAGACCGGTTCGCCGATCCGCCGGACCAAGGACCAGCGCGCAACGCTGATCGGCCTTGGCCTTAACAAGATGCACCGTGTGTCTGAATTGGAAGATACGCCCGCCGTGCGCGGGATGATCCAAAAGGTTCGTCACATGGTCGAAGTGCTCGACGCCTAAGGCGTCGGGCATTCCGGCCTTGGCCGGGATCCAGGGTGGCAGGCGCGACGCACCCTTGGGCTATAGCGACAAATGCCTGAGCCAAGCTCAGGCTTCTAAAGCGAGTGCAACAAGATGAAACTCAACGAAATTCGTGATAATGCTGGTGCCCGTAAAGGCCGTATGCGCGTTGGACGCGGCATCGGTTCGGGCAAGGGCAAGACCGGTGGTCGGGGCCAAAAGGGTCAGAAGAGCCGTGAAGGCGTTTCGATCGCGGGCTTTGAAGGCGGTCAGATGCCGCTCCACATGCGTCTGCCGAAGCGCGGCTTCAACAATATCTTCGCCAAGGACCATGCCGAGGTGAACTTGGGCGCGATCCAGAAGCTTGTGGATGCGAAGAAGCTCGATACCAAGGCTGTGATTGATCATGCGGCGCTCAAGGCTGCTGGCGTTGCGCGCGGTGGTAAGGATGGCGTGCGCATTCTGGCCAAGGGTGAGTTCTCCGCCAAAATCAACGTCCGCGTTGCTGGCATTTCGGCGGCCGCCAAGGCTGCGATCGAAAAGGCAGGCGGCTCGGTCGATGTGATTGAGGTCGTTCCGGCGGCTGAAAAGGCTGCTGCCAAGAAGGGCAGCGCCAAGGCCAAGGCGAAAGCCTGAGGAAAACGCAACTCAAGGCTTAGACAAAGGCTGAAGAGTCATTATATGGATCGGCGGGCTGTCCCTTGGGGCTGACCCGCCGTTCCTTTTTCAAGGGTCTAGAAATCCATGGCAAGTTCCGCCGAACAGATGGCCGGCCTCAACCTCTCCCGCTTCTCGCAAGCGACAGAGCTGAAAAACCGGATCTGGTTCACCATTGGTGCGCTGATCGTCTTCCGCTTGTTGAGCCATGTGCCGCTGCCGGGGATTGACCCCATGGCGCTGGAAACATTGTTCAACTCGACCAAGGGAGGCGTGCTCGACTTTTTCAACATGTTCTCTGGCGGTTCGCTTGAGCGCATGAGCCTCATCGCGCTGGGCGTGATGCCCTATATTACGGCGTCGATCGTGGTGCAGTTGGGAACATCGCTTTCGCCAACGCTCGCGGCGTTGAAGAAGGAAGGCGAAAGCGGTCGCAAAAAGCTCAACCAGTATACGCGCTATGGCACGGTCGCACTGACGCTTGTTCAGGGCTATTTCATTGCTGTGGGCCTTGAAAGCTGGGGCGCAAGCCAGGGCGTTTCCGCCGTGGTTGAACCCGGCTTGCTGTTCCGGGTCGCGTGTGTGACCGCGCTTTTGGGCGGCACCATGTTCTTGATGTGGTTGGGGGAGCAGATCACCAGTCGTGGCATCGGCAACGGCATTTCGCTGATCATTATGGCGGGCATTGTCTCGACCTTGCCAAAGACGCTGGCCCAAGTTTTTGAAGGCGGCCGCACCGGCACGATGCAGCCGCTTGCGGTGCTGGGCATCGGCGTGGCGGTGATCGCGCTTATCGCTGTCATCTGCTTCATGGAGCGTGCGCAACGCCGCGTTTTGATCCAATATCCCAAGCGTCAGACCCAGAATGGGATGATGCAAGCGGATAAGAGCTTTCTGCCGCTCAAGATTAACACGGCAAATGTTATTCCGCCGATCTTTGCATCCTCGCTGCTGCTCATGCCGCTGACGATTGTTCAGTTTGCGGGGCAGGACGCCACGCAGGACAGCAAGATGGGGGATTTCGTTCTGGGCGTCACCAACGCGCTCCAGCACGGCTCGCCGCTGTACATGGCGCTGTATGCGCTGGGCATTATCTTCTTCTGCTTCTTCTACACGGCTGTCGTCTTCAACCCGGAAGAGACCGCCGATAACCTGAAGCGCTATGGTGGCTTCATCCCCGGCATCCGCCCCGGCAAGAACACTGAAGTTTATCTGGACTATGTGTTGACCCGCATCACCGTGATCGGCGCGATCTATCTGACGTTGGTCTGCCTCGTGCCAGAGTTTATGTTCTCCAGCCTTGGCTTTGTTGCCATTGGCGGAACCAGCTTGCTGATCGTGGTGAACGTGACAATCGACACGGTGACGCAAATCCAAAGCCATATGCTGGCGCATCAATATGGAGACTTGATCAAGAAGTCGAAGCTCAAGGGGGGCGCGCGTCGATGAACATCATTCTTCTCGGGCCGCCCGGCGCTGGCAAGGGCACGCAGGCAAGCCGCCTTCAAGAGGAACGGGGCATGGTTCAGCTGTCGACCGGCGATATGCTGCGTGCAGCCGTCAAGGAAGGCACGCCCATCGGCCTCAAGGCGAAGGCCGTGATGGAAGCAGGCGAGCTGGTGTCAGACGAAATTGTCTCGGGCATCATCGGCGAGGCGCTGGATAAACTATCGCCCGAAACCGGCGTGATTTTCGACGGCTATCCTCGCACGGCTCCGCAGGCGGACTCACTGGATGAGATTTTGGCGGCCCGTGGGCGCCAGCTTGATCATGTGATTGAACTCGCGGTCGATGAAGACGCGCTGGTAGAGCGCATTACGGGTCGCTTCACCTGCGCCAAATGCGGGGAAGGCTATCACGACCATTTCAAGACGCCCAAAGCAGCGGGTATCTGCGACGCTTGCGGCTCGACGGAGTTCAAACGCCGCCCCGACGATAATGAAGAAACTGTGCGGACCCGCATGGCGGAATATCGCGCCAAGACGGCGCCCATCTTGCCGATCTACGATGCGCGCGGTCTCCTGAAAAAGGTCGATGGCATGGCGGCGATCGATGTCGTGACGGGCCAGATCGAAGCCATTCTCGGCTAAGCGGGAAAGCGCAGATCGGGCGCGCCCAAGGCGCGCCGCGTCACGAAATCGTCATTCTGTTGTCATCACGGCGTCGTGCTTCGCTTCTAATAAGGGGGGCATGACAGCTCTTGCCGCTCGACTCGCTCCCGCGCTTTTTGCTCCCTCAACGCTCAATCGCGCCCGGCGGGTGCGGTTATCCCGCAAATGGGCGCCTCGGCCAATTGGCTATCTCCTTCTGCGCTGGGCATTCCGCCACAGTTAAAGGCAGGCCTGCGCCTGTCATTTCCATAAGCGCGCGCTTATCAAAAGCCTTCTAAGCGCGCTGCCGATTTCGCTGCCTTCCTCTCATCCCCATAATCTGTCGCACGCTCGGGCTTTTCCCTTCCGAGCGGAGGAGGAAGACGATGCTGTGCTCTCATCTCACTGGCGTGTGCGCCACGGTTGACGTGCTGTGACCCGGTCTTCGGCGGTGGAACCCCGCCGCTGGGATCTGGTCGTTCGGGCAACCCATTGGCTCGTGGCAGGGGCGGTTTTGACCAATAGCCTGATTGCCGAGGAAGGATCCGATTGGCACATTTGGGTGGGCTATGGCCTTGCCGCGGTCCTGCTAGTGCGTTTTCTTTGGGGCATTATCGGGCCTCAAGAAGCGCGATTTTCAGCTTTCCCACCAAGTCCTGGTCGCGCCATCCACTATATCAGGCAGATCATCATGGCCATGTTGCCCAAGCGGCGATAAATCATGGCCATGATCCGCCGTCACCGCCTTATGGAACGCCGCGCCAGCCTGATTTTTGTCGTCGTGCTCCTGCAATCGATCGCGGCCCTCTTCTTTCTGGGGGACGTTGTGGGCGATGTGAAGCTGGGCGCATGGCGCGCGCATTTATGGGTCGAAGGCGCAGCCGCGCTGGCGTTGATGATCGGCGTTCTCTTTGGCGTGCTTCAGATCCGATGGCTCTTACGGCGCATCCGGCAAGATGCAGCGGCTGTAGCGGCTGGGCAGGGCGCTTTGGCCGCGCTGGTGCGCCTGCGCTTTCAAGAGTGGGAATTGACCGCAGCAGAAGCCGATGTTGCTCTCTTTGCGCTCAAAGGGTGCGATGTGGCCGAAATTGCGCGCCTGCGGGGCTCTGCGAGCGGAACGGTGCGGGCGCAGCTGGCGCGGGTTTATGCCAAGGCCGGGGTCGGCTCGCAGGCGGGCCTGATGGCGCTTTTCCTTGAAGATCTGGTCGAAGGCACCGAGCGCCCTCTTTCAGAATAATCAGCCAATGCTGCGCGACAGAAAGTCGGGTACCGGGCCGTTCCAGCCGTCTTCAGTCGCCGGGGCGTCATCCACCGGGGCAGGCTTTCGGGCCGAACGCGGTGCTTTTTCGGCATGGGCCGCGCGCGCTGGCTTGGCGGCAGGGTCCTCGCGCTTGCGGTTCCGGCTGGCGGGCGCGTCTTCCCGCGCAGGGGCTGCACGGCCAGCGCGGGCAGGGGGCGCCGCCTCTATATCGTCGCCCTTGGCGGGCTTGATCCGCTCAATCGTCTGACCCGTCAGCTTCTCGATATTCTCGATCGCCTCGGCGTCTTCCTTCGTCACAAAGGTAAACGCGCGGCCCGTTGCCCCCGCCCGTCCGGTGCGGCCAATGCGGTGCACGTAATCGTCTGGGTGCCAAGGGGCATCGAAATTGAACACATGGCTGACGCCCTTCACGTCAAGGCCACGCGCTGCGACGTCTGATGCAACAAGCACGTTGATGTCGCCCGATTTAAACCGCTCCAACTCGCGCAGACGGGCCGGCTGATCCATATCGCCATGGATTTCGCCCGCGGCAAAGCGATGGCGCTTCAGGCTGGTCGCGAGTTCGCGGACCGTTGTCTTGCGGTTGCAAAAGATAATCGCCGTATTCACATCTTCGGTGCGCAGCAGGTCGCGCAGCACTTCACGCTTCTTGCGCTGCTCCGTCTCAACCAAGAACTGGGCGATGTTGATGTTCGTGGTCGCGGGTCGGGCAACCTCGATCGTCTTGGGGTTGGAGAGGAACTTGTCCGCCAATTTCTTGATCGGCGGCGGCATGGTTGCGGAAAAGAGCAGCGTCTGGCGGTTTGATGGCAGCTTGGTGCAGATATTCTCAATATCGGGGATAAAGCCCATATCGAGCATGCGATCCGCTTCATCGATCACCAGCAGGTCACAGCCAGTGAGGAGGATCTTGCCGCGTTCAAACAAGTCCATCAAGCGGCCCGGGGTCGCGATGAGCACATCGACGCCCTTTTCAAGCGCTTTAACTTGATCGCCCATCTGCACACCACCGATAAGCAGCGCCATCGAGAGCTTGTGATACTTCCCGTATTTCTCAAAATTTTCGGCCACTTGTGCCGCCAATTCGCGCGTCGGCTCAAGGATGAGCGAGCGCGGCATCCGGGCGCGGGTGCGGCCTTCGCCCAAAATGTCGATCATCGGCAGAACAAAAGCAGCGGTCTTGCCGGTGCCTGTTTGGGCGATGGCAATCAAATCGCGCATCATCAATACGCTGGGGATCGCCTGTTGCTGCACAGGTGTGGGATCATGATAGCCCGCTTCTGTAACAGCGCGGAGCAATTCATCCGAAAGGCCGAGATCGGCAAAGCTCATGCAGTAGATAGTCCGGAAATAGTCTTTGGGCGCACGTTGCGTCCCTGAGCAGCGGCCTTGGCTTAATCCTTGCAAAAGTCAAGAGAAAGCCATGGTGCCGATCCTGGCAATCCGCGCGCAAGATCAGCGCCGGGGTGGCGCTAATACCCGAAATCGGTCAATCTCGCACGCGCCGCCTGTGCGGGAATGAATGGTGTCGCGGTCTTCGCACAACCGCCCATCAGCGGTTGGCCGGACGTAGAAGCCGGAATAGAAGTCAATCGACGGACAGCCTTTTTCAAGCTTCGCCCGGATCAGCTGCCCCCCCCGAAGGACCATATCAATACTGTCGGGCTTGCTGATGATAATGCCGGCGAACGCCCCGAGGGGGAAGCATTTGGGGGCTGATTTCTCCCGCCACTCCCGAAAATTCGGTCGGATGCGGGGCTGCTCGACATGGGGGGTAATCCGGATCACGCTGCGCCGTTCGATGATGACCTGCGCAAGTTCGGCACCATTATCTTTTGCTCCGGCAGACGCGGCTGACGATGCAAGCGTCAAAGCAAGAGCAGCCGAGTAAATGGGCATCCGCAATTGTTCCATGATTCGAAAAGCATTGTGGTTCTTCGGTTGAACAGATGATGAATTGCGTGGCAATGGGCGTGCCGTGCATTCTGCTGCAAATTCCGGAGTCTCTTGTGCTCGATCAGAAGCTGAAAGATGAATTGCTGAGCCTATTGGGCCCCAAAGGCGTCGCGCATGAGGCCGCGGATTTGGCGCCGTGGGAAAGCGACTGGCGCAATATTTATCACGGCAAGGCCGCGGCGCTGCTTTCGCCGGCCAACCCAACCGACGTGCAACGGCTCGTCACTTTTGCGGCCGAGCGGGGCCTTCCTCTTGTGCCGCAAGGCGGCAATACCTCGATGGTCGGCGGTGCCACGCCAGATGAAAGCGGGCGGGCGCTGATTGTCTCTACCCGCCGGATGAATGCGATCCGGTCGATTGACCCTGCGGCAAACATTGCCGTTGCCGAAGCCGGGGTGGTTCTGGCCCATCTTCATGAGGCGGCCCGTGATATTGGGCGCCGCTTTCCGCTGACGCTTGGCGCGCGCGGCTCGGCCACGATTGGCGGGCTTGTGTCGACCAACGCGGGCGGCACCCAAGTGTTGCGCTTTGGCACGATGCGTAACCTCGTTCTCGGGATTGAAGCGGTGTTGCCCGATGGGTCGCTGTACGAAGGGCTCGCGGCGCTGAAGAAGGATAATCGCGGTTATGATCTGACCCAGCTGCTGATTGCCGCTGAAGGAACATTGGGGATCGTGACAGCGGCGAGCCTGCGGTTGGTGCCCGATATTGTGGAGCGCGCGGTCGGCTGGATGGGGGTCGATAGTCCCGATGCGGCGCTGGTGCTGCTCCGCCAGATGGAAGCGGCCTCAGGCAACGCGATTGAGAGCTTTGAGCTGGTGCCGGACAGCTCTTTGCGGCTTGTCCTTCAGCATATCCCCGGCACCCGTGCGCCGTTGGAAGGCGCGCATCGCTGGCATGTCCTTGTGGAATACGTCTGCTCACAACCTGGTGGCCCGTCCGCCATGGAAGGGCTTGAGGGGTTGCTCGCAGCGGCGATGGAGAGCGGGCAGTGCCGCGACGCCGCTTTGGCGACAAGCGAAGCGCAGGCGAACGCCTTTTGGAAGATCCGCGATTCCATTTCCGAGGCAGAACGGGCCCATGGGCTCGCGATGCAGCACGATATTTCGGTGCCGGTTGATGCGATGCCACGCTTCATTCGAGAGGCCAGCGCCGAAGTGGAAAAGGCGTTTCCCGGTGTTTGGGTTAATGCTTATGGGCATCTGGGGGATGGCAATGTGCATTTCCATGTGCGCGCGCCCGAAGGGATGACCGATCCAACGTGGCGGGCAAACGAAGGAAAAGCCGCCAGCAAGCTGGTCTATGATCTTGTCACGGCAGCGGGTGGTTCAATCTCGGCCGAACACGGCATTGGCCAGATGAAGCGGGATGAATTGGGGCGGCTGTCTTCTCCGGCGCGGATCGCAGCGCTTCGGGCGATCAAGGGGGCGCTTGACCCGTGCGGTATTATGAATCCCGGCAAGCTCGTGCCCTGATCCACAGCCAAAAGCCACTAAAGCGTGCCTTTGTCCTTGCGATTATACGCACTGGGCCATAGGAAAAACTGAGCCTATTCTTGTTTCCCATTAGGAGAATTTCCATGGCCAGCGCGCCGCAAAATGTCCTTCCACTGCTTTACAAGGACCTTGTGCCTCTTTCTTCTGTCGAACATGCGGACTGGAAGGCGCGCGCGCTTGAGTCCGCGCCTTGGCTGCTGAATGAGCATGCCATCCCGGTCACCGTGGATGAATTTGCATCTGCCCAGCGCAACTTCCCGATCATTTTCTCCGTGGGCGAGGCGCCTGTGCCGCTGGCGCTCATGGGGCTGAATGAAGGCGTCAACGTCTTCATGAACGACGACGGCAAGTTTGCCGAGAACGTCTATGTGCCAGCTTATGTGCGGCGCTATCCGTTCATGCTCGCCAAATTGCGCGAAGATAGCGACGAACTGTCGGTCTGTTTCGACCCGACGGTGGAAGCGATCGGCCCGTTCGAAGAAGGGGATGCGCTGTTTGTCGACGGCAAGCCGTCCGAAGCGACCCAGCAGATCCTTTCTTTTTGTGAACAGTTTGAACAGGCTGGCCAACGCACCCAAGCCTTTATGCAGGATTTGGTCGAAAGTGAGCTGTTGATGGACGGTGAACTGTCGATCCAGCCGGACCCTGAACAGCCGCCCTTCATCTATCGGGGGTTCCAGATGGTGAACGAGGAAAAGCTGCGCGATCTGCGTGGCGACCAGCTCCGTAAGATGAACCAGTCCGGCATGTTGCCGCTCATTTATGCGCACCTTCTGTCGCTCAGTCAGATGCGCGACGTCTTTGCGCGCCAGATGGCGCAGGGCAAGGTGACGACTGGCGAACAAAAGGCCTAATGCCGGGCAAAGCCTTATCGGGTTTGTAAAAAGCCCAATGATTTAGCGGGGTGGTTCCGACAAAAGCTCAGGGCCACCCCGCTTTTTCTTGAAAGCATAGCTGACACTGCCTACATTCGAGTCGAGCAGTGGTGCGTGTCCCCCTTTCGCACCTCTACTCAGCGCACCTTTCGAGGTGTGTTTCCTCCCTGAACCTTGGCCACCCTGTGCGATGCACAGGGTGGTTCTTTATGTGGCGCAGGTTATTCCGCAGCAAGCAGGGCAGAAGGGCCCGATAGCTCGTCTGTCAGGCTCTGGGCGAGCGCCTTCAAGAACCGGGCAAGCTCGCTTGCTCGCCCGGCCGGGGCGACAAGGTTTGGCTCCAGATAAAGCCGCCGGTCAAATTCGATCTGAAGCGCGTGGATCTGGCGATGCGGCGCGCCATGGCGGTCGAGGATATGGCCGCCCGCATAAGGCGCGTTGCGCGCCGTCCGAAGGCCCCAATCTTGCGCAAAAGCGCGCACATGGTCGCTGAGCCGTGGATCAGCACTGCGGCCGAACCGATCCCCAATCACAAGATCTGGCGCCTTTCCCTCTGCTGTATCGGCCAAGGGCGGCATCGAATGAATATCGAGAAGAAGGGCAGCGCCATGGCGGGCTTTTGCTTCTGCCAAAAGCGCTGCAAGCGTTTCGTGATAGGGGCGATGATGGTCCGCCAATCGCTGCTCAATTTCGGCCGCAGAAAATTTCCGAGTCCAAATTTCGCCCAACGCAGCTGTGCGACGGGGCACAAGCCCTAGCCCGCCCCGCGCCTTTGCCGATAATGGTAGCGGCCGGACGGGCGCGGGCGTCACCATTCCAGGATCAAGATCCTGCTCCGCACGGTTGAGATCAATAATGGCGCGCGGCGTGCGCGCGACTAGCCCCGAAAACCCAGATTGGGCAGCGTCATTCACCAGCAGATCGGCATAGCGATCTTCCAGACTGATCAGCTGGTCGAGGTCAACGCGACTTGGGGTTTCCAGCGTCGGGGGAAAGGCCCGGCCAGCATGGGGAACGGACAGAACCACGGGGAGAAGGGGAAGGTCTGGCCCAATCCGGTCGAACGACATGTGCATGCCGTCTGCTTATGTCGGGTAGCGGGGGAGTTCAATGATCTGCATCGCCACGCCCAGATATTCGGGTGATCTTCATCACCGGCCTTTTTGTCGCCGCGCGCCGGGCCGGCAGCGCCTTTTGTTCCCTATCAAAGCTGAGACGCGATAGGCGCTTGCCAGCGCCCGCCTTCGCCGCTATTGGCCCCGAACCCCGACGGTTCGGCCCGAGTCAATCGCTCGTCGATCCGCTCTGAAATGAGTGTGGGCGTGTAGCTCAGTGGTAGAGCACTGTGTTGACATCGCAGGGGTCGCAAGTTCAATCCTTGCCACGCCCACCATTTTCCAATTTCGTCGATGCGAGCCATCCGGCCTTAAGCGGTCAGCAAGCTTTATCTCTTATCCAGCCGAAATGCTGCGGTTGATCGAGAGGCATGTTGGCGGATGAGGTCGGCTTTTTTGAACAAGTTACTTGGCATTTTTTCCGCACCAAATTTTGGGAACCCCGTGATCGATCCCCATCAGCCAGAAACCCATTGGCGGCTGATAAAGGGATGGGTTCTGTGGTCCAGTTTTGGCGTTATGGCCTCCTTTTCTTTGGTTTTTTTTGCTTTTCATGACAGCGTTAACTGGATTTCGTCGCTTTCGCACAAGCCGCTGAGTTGGGATTTCACAAATATGTGGTTCGGCGGGAAGTTGGCCCTGTCAGGACAGCTAGGGGTGCTGTTCGATGTCGACAGCTATCGTGCGGCGATGCGCGCCGCCTTTTCGCCCACAATCGCCGATAGTGAATGGAGCTATCCACCCAGCATCCTGCTGCTCGGGGCGCCACTTGCGCTGCTGCCGCTCCCGCTCGCTTGGGCCGTGTGGAGCCTGGGGGGCGTTGCGGCGCTGGCGGCCTTGGTCCGGTCACTTGGCCTGCCCTGGCTTGGCCTGCCCGCGCTTATTCTGTCTGCTGCTTTTGCTGATACGTTCGTTCTTGGTCAAAATGGTGCCTATACGGCGGCGCTGCTTCTTGGCGGTCTCTGGTTGGCACCCCGCCGGCCGGGCTGGGCTGGACTGTTATTTGGCTTGCTCGCCTGCAAGCCTCAATTTGGGGTTCTTGTGCCGATCTGCTTGGTTGCCGGGCGGCACTGGCGGGCGCTGGTCTTCAGCGGACTTTACAGCATTGGCTTTGCGTTGCTTGCGGCAGGTCTGTTTGGTCCGCAGGTTTGGCTTGGGTTTATCGAGGTGACCCGCCCCTTGATGACCTCAATCTTGGAAGCCCCTTTTCTGCAAGATTATCAGGCCCGGGCGGTGACCATTTTTATCTTGGTCAGGGGCTTGGGGGGCGATCTCATGCTCGCTTATTCGGTACAGGCGCTGGCAGCCTTGGCCTGCGCCTTTTGTGCCTATCGCTTGTGGTCGCGTCCCAAAATGGATCCGCTTTTGCGGTTGGCGGCAACCGGCGGTTTGACGCTCTTGGCGATGCCCTATGGCTATAGTTATGATATGGTTGTCCTCAGCGTGGGGATCATGCTCGCCGTTGCGCGCCTTGGTCTAAGCCAGACGAATGGCCTCAGCCTGCTCTGGGCTTGGCCTGCCCTTTGTTCGTCTTTCACCTACTGGATTGGGCCTTATTCGTCGATTTTTATCGCCCTTGGCACCTATCAGTTGATGCGTTTCGCGCTCGCCTCTGAAGGCTCAGACCTTGCCCGCGCCGCTGCGGGTTACCGCGCGCGCGATCAGCTGGCACCGCCATCCACCGTCAGGATCGCCCCTGTCGTATAGCTCGAAGCGGGGCTTAGCATCATGAGCGCCGCTGTCACAATCTCTTCTGGCCGGCCGGGACGGCCAAGGGAGACAGGCTGCGTTTCGCGCATATCGTCGGTCCATGCCTCGGCGATATCGGTGAGAAACGCCCCAGCGGCGATCGTGTTGATGCGGACCTTGGGCGCATATTCGCGGGCAAGCGAAACCGTCATCGCATTGAGCGCCGCTTTGGCACCCGCATAGGGCACCACCATCGGCGTGGCGCGCAACGAGGCGATGGAACTGATGTTAAGGATCGCGCCGCCTTCGCCTTGCGCCATCCGATGGGCCGCCTGCGAGGCGAGGCGAAAGGGGCCTTTGAAGTTGAGGTTCAGCACGGAATCGAACAGACTTTCCGGCATGTCATGGCTGGGCATGGCTGGCGACATCCCGGCATTGTTCACAAGGATGTCGAGCCGACCAAATTCAGCATAAACGGCGTCAAGGAGCGCATCGCAGTCCGCCCATTTGCCAACATGGGCGGCAAAGGGCAGGGCACGTCGCCCGAGGCTGCGGATCTCTTCTGCGACAGCCTCGCACGCGTCCATCTTTCGGCTGGCGATGATGAGGTCTGCCCCACGGGCGGCAAGGGCCTTCGCCATCTGATAGCCCAGCCCCCGGCTTCCACCCGTCACAAGCGCAATTTTGCCGGTAAAATCAAACAACGGGTCGGGCGTCATCATTCTCTCCTGCGATATCCGCTCACGCTATGGCCCAAAGACGGGCATTGGCAAGCGCGGGGTGATCAGGTTAGCCAGAAACAACAACAAAGCCGCGCCGCTGGGCGAAAGGAGTGGGCAGATGAAGGTCGAACCGGGTTTTTCCGCCATTGTGACAGGGGGCTCATCGGGGCTTGGCCGCGCGAGCGCCGAAGCACTGGCTGAGGCGGGTTTCAAGGTCGCCATTTTCGATGTGAATGCGGAAAAAGGGGAAGCAATTGCCAAGGACATTGGCGGGCTGTTCTGCGCCGTCGATGTTACCAGCGAAGAAAGCGTCCTCGCCGGCTTTGAAAGGGCCCGTGCGGCGCATGGGCAAGAACGCGTCCTCGTTCACTGCGCCCAGATTTCCCGGCGCGGGAAAACGGTCGGCTGGAACAAAGAAAAGCAGGCCTATGTCCGCCTCTCGACGGAGGATTACGCTTTTTCGGCGGAGGGTATCCTTGTCGCCAGCTATCGGGTGGCGTCGATCTCCGCGCTCGGTATGGCTGCGCTTGCGCCGCTGGAAGATGGGGAGCGGGGGGTGATCACGCTCACGGCTTCGGCAGCCGCGCAGGATGCGCAGATCGGGCAGGTGGCTTATGGCTCGTGCAAGGCGGGCGTGAACGGTCTGGTATTGCCGATGGCGCGCGACCTGATGGAACTGGGCATTCGCGTCAATTCCATCATGCCCGGCATTTTTGCAACGCCGCCGATGCTCGGCATGAAGGACCGGGCGCCCGCGATGTTCGACCAGCTGGCGGCCTCTGTGCCCTTCCCGAAACGGCTCGGCCACCCGCATGAATTTGCGAGCCTTGTGCTGGAACTGGTGCGCAACGGCTATTTCAACGGGCAGAATATCCGCCTTGACGGTGCGATCCGGATGCCGCCGCGCTGACCAAGATCAACCGCGGCGGCCGGAGGATTAGATGCGCTGGACGCCGCGGTCGATGACCATTTCTACGCGGTTATTCTCGAAATCGATGGCGTCGTGCCGCTCGCGCAGCTGGGTCTCGGGCTTGCCGAAGGTCCGGTTGACCATGCGGCCCCGGATCACCGCCGGACGCTGGCCGACCTCGGTCACCCAACGG
>JACCEC011096529.1_pt1 | contig 13565 bp, 14 predicted proteins | sample 7450121 | NCBI WGS metagenome assembly JACCEC01 (sample SAMN15323455, study PRJNA562643) | freshwater metagenome | isolation source: river surface water | place: USA:Blue River Watershed | collected 2017-08-18 | reverse complement strand
AGATGCCGCGCGTTCTCCCCCAACCAATCCATAAACGCCCCCGCCTTCTCGCCGAACCCCTCCAACGCCATGTGCCGAATCATCCCCGGAGTGATGATTTGCGGCCGCTCCGCATGCAACCACCCATCGCGAACCCGCACCTGATCCACCGAATCCATCAGCTCCGAGACGAGATAAAAACGGAACCGCGTGCTCCCAAACGTCTCAATCCGACGCTCCGGCGCACGAATCACCGTCGTGTTCTCCATCACGTACTGAAAGGAATCAAAATCCATAAGGCTCCCAAAAAACCTCACATCTCACGCGCCCAATGGGGCCTGCTCTTCAAGTGGTACAACATCTCGCCCGCCTTCGGCACATGAAGAATCCCTTCATCCTCGCGACCCGCAAAATCCTCAACGCGAATCGTCGCAGGATCCCGGTAACCCAACTTAATCTCGCGACACACCGACTCCGGAATCCCCGTCGCCAGAGTGACTTGAACACGACACCGCTCAACACCGTCCTCGTAAGTTCCAATCCCGCGTACGTGAGTCGAATGCGCAATCACTCCCCACGGATAGTCCTTAAACCGATCCCATTGTTTCAAGAAGTAGTCACGACAGTGATAGCCCACCTCGCGGATGATTCGTCCGTGCGTCAGCGAAATTTCGTGAATGTGCGGCGCATAAATAATCAGCTCCCCTCCGTCGGCCACCACTGGCTCCAACTTGTACATGCACTTTCCCCCCACCCATAACTCGTCGTACATCGCCGGCGCACACGACAGCACCGTGTGAAACGCACGATCCTTGTACTCAATGTGCAGCTGCCGCGACAACTCGCTCGCTGCATCCCACGCACCCTCCGGCGTTCCAATGAACAAACCCGCCAAATCGTGCTTCTCCACCACCATCGCGATACACCGCTTCGGCAAAGGCACCATCGCCCCCGCACGATCAACCACTTTGCGAACCGGCGTCCACTTGTTCCCAATAATCAACGGGTTCGTCACCACCGCACCCAGCCAGTGGAAGAAGTTCAAAATCTCCGGACCTCCAATCCCAGGAAACAGGTACTTGTTCCCCCCAGAAAAACCCACCACCTCGTGCGGGAACACCGGCCCGCAAATCACCAACTCGTCGTAATCAAACACCGTCGAGCTGATCTCCACCGGCACCTCCATCGCAAACAACCCGTCACTCAACGCGCGAATCTCGTCCGACGAAATCGTGCCGAGCCGACGCAGCTTCGACGGATTGTCCCACTCGTGATTGATGAACGCCACGTCCCGATACGTCGACCGACGCTGCTCCATCGAAATCTCCAAGCGCTCACAAATCGCCTCCTCCGACATCGGTTGGTGCGTCCCCAACGCGATGATCACGTCCAACTTCGCCACCTCCCCCCCAATCGCCCCATGCAAATGCTGGAACATCTGACCAACCGGACACGTACGCGTCGCATCAGGAATGATCAACAGCACCCGCTTTCCTCGATAGTCCGCTCCGCGAAAGGCCTCCCCAATCAGGGAGGCCGCATCGGAAGCATTCACCGACTGGCCGCGCGGCGCAATCGTTTGCAGGGGAACAGGAAGGGAGGTCACAGGACAAAAAAGCCTCAGTGTTTCGCGAGATAATCCGCCACCCCAGCAAAGGTTGCCTTCATCCCAGCCTTACCCGAACTCCAGTTTGCAGGACACACCTCGCCGTTCTTCTCAAAGAACTGCAACGCATCCACCACGCGCAACGCCTCATTCACATCACGACCTAACGGCAAATCATTCACCAACTGGTGGCGCACAAGGCCCTCCTTATCGATCAAAAATAAACCGCGATACGCAATCATCTCACTCGTCGCCACCAAGTTGCCGTCCTCATCAACGTCGTACTCTCCGTTCAATACCCCGTACGCCTGAGAGATCATTTTGTTCGTGTCCGCCACCAACGGATACGTCACCCCCTGAATCCCGCCCTTCGCCTTCGGCACCTGCAGCCAACCCCAATGCACCTGCTCCGAGTCCGTCGAAACTCCAACCACCGCAACATTCCGCTTCTCAAACTCGGACAGGGCATCCTGAAAGGCGTGAAGCTCAGACGGACACACAAACGTGAAATCCTTCGGGTAGAAAAAAAGGACGACGTACTTTTTTCCAAGGTACTGGTCCAAAGAGAAATCACTCACCAACTCGCCTCCGTTGACGACGGCGGCAGCAGTGAAATCAGGGGCGGGTTTTCCAACGAGCGTTGACATAGATGTTTGGTTTCTTGGTTTGGTTTGATGTTCAGGAAAGTCGTTATCTCAGCACAAAATGAGGCCGCGTCATCCACGCTAAATCGTCTGACTCAGGAAACCCCCGTCCACACACAGGTCCGTTCCCGTCACGAAACTCGAAGCCGCATGCGACGCGAGAAACACGCACGCCCCCACCAACTCGCGAGACTCACCGAACCGTTTCATCGGCGTATGCCCCCAAATCGATTGCGTCCGCGCTGTCGGCGTCCCGTCGTCATTGAATAAAAGTTTCCGATTCTGTTCCGCAGGAAAAAAGCCCGGCGTAATCGAGTTCACACGCACACCCGCCGTCGCCCACTCCCTCGCGAGAAACCGCGTCAAACTCATCACCGCCGCCTTCGCCGACGAATACGCCACCACCCGCGAAAGCGGGAGATGCGCCGACACACTCGCAATGTTGATAATGCTACCCCTCCCAGCACGCGCCATCCGCGGCCCAAAAACCTGCGACGGAACCAACGCTCCCCCAACCAAGTTGAGGTCAAACGCGGAAACCCAGTCCTCCGTCGTGATGCTTTCCACCGGACGCTCAGCCGTAACCGTCACCTTCGGATCATTCCCCCCAGCCGCGTTCACCAACACCGTCGCCTCGCCCAACTCGCGAGCAACCGCTTCCGCCGCTGACTCCACGTCCAAACGCTTCGAAGCATCCGCAGCCACAAAAAAAGCTCGGCCGCCCGCCGCACGAATCGATTCCACCCGCGCCAAACCTCGCTCCGCATTCCGACCGACCACCGCCACCGCCGCACCAGCCGCAGCCAACCCCTCGGCCAAAGCCCCCCCAAGAACCCCCGTCGCACCAATCACAACTGCGACATCCCCCTTTAAATCGAACAGATTGCTCATCGAAGAAGTCTCTTTCCCGCACCCTCCCGTTGCAAGCGCTCGAAAACACCACAAAGCCCGCCCCTCCCCAGATTGCAAACCCATCATCGCGTTTTCAGTCATGCAGAAAACCCAGCCGATGATGTACTCTTTTTCCAACCTGACCCCAACACGCTATGAAACTGAAGAGTCTCCAACTGACGGCAAATCTCGCACTACTTTCTCTCGTCGCAGGGTGCGCTGAAGTCGGCGCGCCGCGTTACACGCCATCCGAGGTCGGCGTCACCCTCAACGCGGAACGCGTCAAAATCACAAGCGTTCGCAAGGTGCTCGTTCACGATGGAGAACCCGGCGCAGGAACACTCGCAGGAGGTATCGCCGGAGGCGTCGCCGGCTCCATGATCGGCGGCGGTAAAGCGTCAGCACTCGGTGCCGTCGGCGGTGCACTCGGCGGGCTCTTTCTCGGCAACCAAGCCGACAAGCACATCGGAGCAACCAAGGCTCTCGAAATCTCCTTCGTCCGAACCAACGGACGTGAATCCGTTCTGGTCCAGCCAGATAATGGTGAAGTCTTTCTGCCCGGCCAAGAAGCGCGATTCCTATCCAGCCGCGGCTCCAACCGGATCACGCACTAGCCACAGGCGGCCTACCGCAAATCTACGCGCACCTAAGAACAACATCCGACTGTCGGTAAAACTACCGATAGCCCCCCGCGTATTAACGCTCACCTCCGCGTTGACGCTCACCTATCGTCAACCCGCACTCCGTGAGATCCCGTCGACGCACCCCCTCATCCCTCGCCGTAGCATTCGGTCTCCTGTTGCTGGTCTCCACTCCCGATTCGCAAGCGGACGCCTCGAGTATCTCTCGCGCCGCCTATGTCATCGAATCGGTTCATGCCGACGGAAACCTCGTCGCCCCGAAACCCAACTCGCACAACTACCGGATTGCTCACGGAACCAAGGATCTCGTGTTTGCACTCAAACCCCCGGTCGACGGTGAACAACCACAGCGCTTTCGATTTCAGCTCGAAGGGTACGATGCCGGATGGAGGGAGCCGGGCGGGTCCATGCGTTTCACCGTTCGTTTCGACGAACAAAACGGCAACACCATTTTCGGAGAGGAGTTCCAATCAACCCGAGAATCTCCTAACTGGGACGGCAACCCCGCAACCTCACAACCCATAGCCCGTTCTGAAACCATTCCAATCCCCTCGGGAGCCGCACGCATGCAGTTCTGGATGGGAAGCGCAGGACCCCACGCCACGATGGGAATCTACGCCGCAAGCGACCTTTCCGTGCAACTCCTCCCCACGGACCCGCAACTCGCCCCCACACAACATTCCATCATCCCACGCGAAGGGGCCCTCATGGAGTCCCCCAAAGGCACACCTCTGGGATGGGCTCGCCACGGGTCCCGCCTTGGCATCGCAACAATCACCCCACGACAAGACCAAACCCCGCTCATCGTCATGCAGGACGACCGAGCCGACTCCTTTGGCGGATGGCTCACTACGTCCGCTTCGGTCGACGTATCCAAAGCAAAACAAGCCGTCCTCTCGTGGACAGAGCGATACTCCATCGGGTGGGGCGGACCCGCCAAGGCCACATACAGCTACGTTCCCGCCGGCAACTACACGCTCCGCATCCAGACCGCCTCACTCAGTGGACTCCCCACCGGCGAATCCCATCTCGCACGCATCGAAATCATCCCGCCCTTCCACCAGTCCACTGTCTTTCGTGTCAGTCTCGCCGCCGCATCGCTCTTCGCATGCGCGACCATCATCCGCTCTGTGACCCGCACACGGATGCAACGGAAACTCGACCGCCTCGAAAGAGCCCACGCCATCGACGTCGAACGCAGTCGCATCGCGCGCGACCTCCACGACAACCTTGGCGCAGATCTCACCCACCTCGGACTCCTCTGCGACCTCGCTTCCTCACCAACCGCAGACCCAGCGCGAGTTCGAGCGCACTTGAACGAACTCTTCGAACTCGCACGCCAACTCACTCGCCGCGTTGACGAGATGGTTTGGACCGTCAACCCAACACAAGACACGCTCAAAGGCCTCGCCGCCTTCATGACCCATCAGGCGCAGTCCTACCTCCGCGCCGCTAACATCGCATGCCGACTCGAGTTGCCTGACCCCATCGCAGACATTTCCCTCTCGTCGACTCAACGCCATCACCTGTTCCTGACGGTCAAAGAGGCCCTCCACAACGTCGTAAAACACGCCCAAGCTTCGGAAGTTCGAATCCGTCTCCGCATCTCCTCGTGGCGCCTCGAGATTGAAGTCGAAGACAACGGACAGGGCATTGCCACAACCGCCGAAGGGCACGGCTCAGGAAATATGCGGTCGCGAATGGAATCCATTGGAGGCCAACTTGTTCGTATGAGTGAACTCGGCCGAGGAACCATCGTGAGCATGGTCATCCCCCTCGACTCGCACCAACCCGAGTAAACCGCACCCAATGCCCGTCACCGTTGCCATCGTTGAAGACGACTCTCGGATTCAAAAGAGTCTCCGCCTGATGCTGACAACCGATCCCGGCGTTCTTTGCGTCGGGGTTTTCGGAACGGCAGAATCCGCCATTGCCTCAATCCCGCCGCTAAATCCGGACGTCGTTTTTATGGATGTCCATTTGCCCGACCACAGCGGCATCGAGGTCGTCCGATTTCTCGCAGCAACCCCGCGCCCCCCGCAAATCGTCATGCTCACCAGCTACGACGACAGCGAAGCCATCTTCAACAGCCTCTCCGCAGGCGCCAGTGGTTACCTCCTCAAACCCATCCGCACCTCCGAACTCCTCGCTGCAGTGCGCGACGTTCATTCTGGCGGCGCACCAATGACCGGAGCCATCGCTCGCAAGGTCGTACAAGCATTCGCGCGGCCTGTCGTCCAACCGGCTCCCGCCACCGAAGACCTGTCACCACGCGAACAAGAAATCCTCGCTCTTCTCTCGGAAGGCTTTCTTTACAAGGAGATTGCAGACCGCCTTAACGTGGCATACGCCACCGTCCGAACCCACATCGAACGCATCTACCAAAAACTCCACGTCCGCTCCCGCGCCCAAGCCGTCGCCAGCCTCAAACGAACGGTTTCGCAATAAAGGTCTCCGACCGCCCAGAGCCTTATCGCGGCACCAGAAGGTAACGATGCGACACCTCCCCGTTCTTCCGAGTATCTCCCTCATCCTTTTCAAGCACCGCACGCACGTACTCGACCGTGGTCGCTTTCGTGTCCACCGACACCCGTAAATGCCCCGAACTCCCCAAAATGGTTCCACTCCGATAACCGTACTCCTCGGCACTACGCGTCTGATCATACCGAGGATGACCCGGTTGAGGAACGGATTGATAAACAACCCCATCCAACTCCTCTTTCACGTAAAGATGGTCATGCCCGTGAAAAACAACATTCACCTTGTTTTGAACCAGTAACGAGTGAATCGGCATCGGCCAATCCTTCCGGTACGTCGAAAAGTTCTCGCGCCCCTGCTCGTCACGACCACCCCACTCGTACAAATGCGCTGCTTCCCTCCCGCCGCGTGCCTCTCTCCCAATGCCGCCCACAAGGTGATGGAGAAATACAAACCGAAACTTTGCACGGCTAGACTCCAGCGTCCGCTTAAGCCATTCATACTGAGTCTGTCCCAACGTCCGCACCCAGTTGTCCTCATTTCCGCGCTGACGAGGCGAATACCAAAACGGATCCAGCACCACAAAAAGCGCGTCACCCCAATCCCACGCGTAGTAGTCCTCCATCAGACCTAACCCGCTTGGCGAATCGAGGTTACCCGTGTAAAAAGTCCCCGGCTGCGGATTGGGATATAGACGTTTGCGCAGCTTAAGCGCCCAAAGCGCCAGCGGATCCGATCCATCCATCAAACGTCGAGACTCGCCATCATGATTCCCTAAAACCAAAAACCACGGAGTGAATGTCCCGATTTTCCCAAAATAGTACCGCTGAGCGTAATACTGAGCCTCCGCTGTCTCTCGTCCTCGATGCTTGTCCGTCATGAACGTATCACCCAAATCGATCATGAAATCCGGACGGTCCGCTCCCACATTCTCCAAACACTTCAGATACAGTTCCGGGTCCGTGTTGTAGTCCAAATGCGAATCCGCCTGCATTGCAAAGCGGAAAGAATCGCCCAGCCGTGCCTGCAATCGAAATCCCTGCCGCTGACCAAACCTCCAACTCTCGCCACCAACCCGCACCCCCAAACGATACCACTGCCTCCGACCCGACAGACCCTTCAACTCAACATGCAGCGGCTCCCGAGCCCGCAATTTAAAAATCTCTGTTCGCGATGCCTGCGATGTTTCGTCGCTTCCATGTTCAATCATCCCCTCCAAATCGCGGTAAGCACACACACTGACCGTCACGGATTGGTCTGTCGGGCGACCCAGGATTACATTCACCTCATGCTCAGGTACCTCTACCTTGAATAGCGAACGGACATCCTCTGCCGCTGCACCCCCACCTGAGCCACCGCCAACCTTCTTTCCTTTCATTCCCCCTTCTCTCTGAGCGAGAGCCACTCCCGAGCAACACATCAAAAGCGCCGCCCCCACAACTCCTAAAACACTCATTTTTGAACCCCTTTCTGCGAATTGCCACCCTTCCCCATTCCCCCTTTTCCTCCACCGCGTTTTGCCGGCTCTTTGCTCGGATCGAAATCAGGATTTACCCTCGGCATCGAAGCGCTCATCGCAACTAACCGGTTGCTCAATAGAGTCGATAGACGAGTCGCCAGTTCAGGGCTCGAACCCGCAATATCTTTGCGCTCACCCAAATCTCGCGACAAATCAAACAACACCGAGCGCTGACCCTCATAAAAGTGAATCAGCTTGTAATCCCCAAACCGAACCGCGCTGTGAGGTGCATCCCCCTGATAATGAGGAAAATGAAATACAATTCCTTCCTCCTTTCGCTGAATCGATTGGCTTTTACCAAAGAGAACAGAGCTAAAATCTCCACCATCCAAGTTCTTCGGCAGTTCATCAGAGACACCAGCCAGTCGACAAAACGTCGGAAAAAAATCGTACCCAACCGCCGGCACGTGACTCCATGCCCCAGGCTCCACCCCCGGCCCGCGCACAATCATCGGCACACGAATGCCCCCCTCCCACAATCCCCCTTTTCCAGCGTTGAGAGGACGGGCTTCACTCCGTCCGCCACCCCCATTGTCGGAGGTGTAAATCACGAAACTTGTCTTCGCCAAACCCAGTCGCTCCACATCCCCCAAAAGCCTTCCAACTCCCGTATCCAAATCTGCCGTAATGGCCGCCTGCGCAGGGTCCCAATGGATTCTACCCGCCTTAAGTCCGTCAAATAGCGCGCGAGTCGTCTTCAAAGCGTGATCGGCTCGGTGCAACGCATGGTAGGACATCTGCAAATAGAACGGCCTCCCCGCTTTCACCTGACGTTCCATGAACCGCGCAGCGCGCTCTCCCATTCCGAAAATATCCACGGGGTTGGGGTCCACGAACTTATCCGCATCACGATTCCCCGTGTCGCCATCACTCTCGTCATAACCGTGCCGACTCGGTCCACCCCCGCCCAAATGCCACTTTCCATAATGGGCAGTTGCGTACCCTCGCATTCGAAGGACCTCAGCAATCGTTACCTCACCCTCAGAAAGATTTTTTCTGCTCTCCCCCTCAATCAGCCGATGACCCATCTCCGGCGGGGCCGCCTTCGTCCATCGCAATCGCGCAGGATTTTGCCCCGTTTGAATGCTGGCGCGGGTAGGCGAGCACACAGGGGCAGGCGCGTAGTAACTGCTGAACCGCATCCCCTGCGCAGCCAGACCATCGATGTTCGGAGTTCGATGATAGTCGCTTTTCGAGTTCGAAACTTCGGGATGCATCGAACACGACAAGCCAGGCCAATCCTGATCATCGGCCAGTAACAGAATAATGTTCGGCGTAGGCTCTAAAGCACAAACCCTCCCGAATGCCATCCAGGTAGAGAGTAAAGGGACAAGGAGAATCCTTCGTACATTCATATGCGATAGCTATTTTTGGCCATCGCGCCACTCCTCGGCGCTCAAGACCCCGTCGCGATTGCGGTCTTGCTTGTCAAACATCCGCATCACCTCCTGAACAAACTCCGTCCTCTGCAAATGCCCATCCCGATTGGTGTCCATCGAACCGAAATGTTCAGCGAGAAATCCGGAAAAGGGAGATCGATATCCCAGCCTCCCACGACTCTCATCAAGAGTCACCCGACCGTCTCCGTCTTTGTCGAAAGAGGAGAATACTCGATCAATCTCTCGCTCAACTTCCGTTCGGAGAATGCGCCCGTCGCCGTCCGAATCCAGTTCCAAGCCATGCACCTCAAACCATCCCTTGCGCAACGCGCCATCCCCCGGCGGACGATCCCCACCCAGCGCACGCGCACCCGCCTTAACTCCTTCCTTCCTCTTTTCCCGCTGAACTCCGTCTCGCGGCTCATAGCTCTCTTTGCGGACTCCCTCACTACCGTCTCGGAACTCAAAATCAACGCCCCCGGCCGAACGAACTTCGTAAATGACGGATCGCGCCTCGCCGCCGCGCGTGTAGGCCAGTCGAAACTTATTCTGCCCCATCGCCTCAAATCCGGTGATGGAGGCGCCTCTCAATGCCGTGAGTGATGGCCTCACCGGCCGCGCAGAAGGCTGAGGATCCACCTGCCCATCCCGCTCCGCAACCACCCCATGAAACCCCCCATTCACATACGGATATTTTTCCGATGCGTGGTAATGATAACCAATGGGCTCCGCTTCGTGTCCATTCAGCGCATCGAGACCCATCGGCAACCGCCCGTCCGCCTCCCGAAGACCGTAAATCGGATATCCGTCCAAAGCAAAAGCCAGCGGCATGCCTTTGCCTGTCATCGACTCCAAATGCAACGGAAGTACATGATAATGATAGTCATCTGCTCGGCCACAGTGTCCGCCCCACTCATCTAACTCCCCAATTTCCGCAGAGATCTCACCTCGATTATTTTGAGGATTAAAAATAGGGACGCCGTTAACCGCGAGCGCTACCGCCCCCCTCAGGAACTGATTTTTAAGCATGCGCGGCTTCTCCGCTGGCACGGGCTTAAGCGGAAGACGCCAAGCATTACTCGCCCGATATGCCTGAGGTAGCGGCACCTGCTGTTGCCATGATGTGATACCTCTCATCATCCCATGTGACGGCAACCCAGTACTCTCGATGTAAAGAAACTCACTGTCCCATCGAACGTTCACTGCCTGACCAAACGTTTCAAATGCGGCAGCCTGATAAGGCGCGCCCGGTCGGGCTCGAACCGAGACTAAAAGACAAAACACACCAAAGATCCCCCAGAGCGCGGCGCGAAACATACGCTTAAGGTGAACGTTCACACCTTAACGAACGCTTAAGATGCACCCATTCATAGTCCCTCGCTAAATCGATGCTCCTTTCCGATGAGAATTCTGTTGATTGAAGACGAGCCCGACCTCCGATCAGGTCTTTGCAGGAGCCTCCGAGAAGAGGGTTACGCCGTCGACGAGGCCGATGATGGTGAAGTGGGCCTCTACAAATCCCTGAACACCGACTACGACGCGATCCTTTTGGATCTCATGATACCCGTCATCGATGGGTGGACTGTGCTGAAACAAATACGAAAAGCACGGGCCACTCCCGTCGTCATCCTCACCGCACGAGACAACACTTCTGATCGTGTCCGCGGCCTCGACTCAGGTGCCGACGATTACCTCGCAAAGCCTTTCGATTTAAACGAACTCTTAGCCCGCCTCCGAGCCGTCATCCGCCGCAGCAATCGATCGCCCGACAATCTCATTAACTGGGATTGCATCACCCTCAACACCGCATCCCAGTCCGTCACACGAGAGGGCGCTCCCATCGAACTGACGGCACGCGAGTACGCGTTGCTCGAATACCTCGCACTACATCGTGGGGAAGTCGTCAGTCGGTCAAAACTTCACGAACATCTGTTCGATGAGCATGACGATACACTGTCGAACCTGCTTGAGGTACACATCTCCCACATCCGTAAAAAGCTGGGATCAAGCGTCATCATCACCCGCCGCGGACTAGGTTACGGAATAGATCTATGAACGCTCCGTGGGGGAACTTCCGAATGCGCCTGCTCCTCTGGCATGGTGCACTTTCCGCAGTCCTGATTTTTGGATTCGGTGTCTCCGTCTTCCATCTGGAAAAAACTCGCCGCTACGCAGAGGTCGACGCACATCTCACCTCGCTCCTCGGTCTCCTCTCCGACGCATTGCGGAAAGAGCGACGCCCAGAAAAGGACCTGCCACTGAATGCTTCAGAAGCAATCAATACACTCATCCAAAACCATTTTCACAGTTCCTCCTCTCATTATTTTGGAGTGTGGTTGAGAAATCCTCACCCCGTACTCGCGTCTCCTCTGCTTCCGGAAAATCGAGAACGCCCATCCTTTTCATCCAGCACGCCCGTAACCCGAGACGGCTTTCGAGAAATCTGCCTCTCAGCGGCACCAGTCGACCTCATTTTGGTCGGAATCAAGGTCGATGGACTCAACTCCGAACTGGCAAACCTCTTACGCAGACTCGTGCTCATCGGCTCCCTGTTGCAATGCATCAGCATGGTGCCGGGAATATGGCTCTCTCGACGAGCCGCTGCCCCGATTGAAGCGATCGCGCACGCCGCAAAACAAATCGCCTCCGGCAACCTGAAGACCCGAATCACAATCGGCCCTGAACACGGCGAAGTCTCAGTCCTCGCCTCAAAGCTGAATCTTTCGTTCGCACAGCTCGAAGACCTTTTCCTTCAACAGACCCGATTCACCAGCGACGCAGCGCACGAACTTCGAACTCCAATCGCAATCATTCTCTCTCAGTCCCAATCAATCCTTCGACGCAACCGCACCAAAGAGGAGTACCAAGAAGCAATCTCAGCAATCGCCCGAGGCGCTGAACGCATGAGATGCCTCCTCTCAACGTTATTCCGATTAGCCAAGATCGACTCTCACCGCGAACAACCGGCTCAACTCTGCGTCGACCTCCAAAAGACACTCGCCCCACACATCGAACTTCTTCAAGACCAGTCCCGCACCGCCGAAGTCGGGGTGACCATCGACATTTCACCAACGTTCGCTCACGTGGATCCTTCCCACCTCGACCTCATTCTCTCCAACCTTCTCAACAACGCCCTTCAACACAATCTTCCAAACGGCTCCATCCACGTCTCTAGCCTGAGCAATCACTCCGAAGCGACCGTCACCATCAAAAACTCCTCACTCCCCATCCCACCGGACCTATTGCCTCGACTCTTTGATCGTTTCTTCCAAGTCGACAGTTCAAGAACCGGAGGCCACGCAGGACTAGGCCTGTCCATCGCTCGAGAACTGACCCGACTCAACAATGGAGGGCTCCACATCACCAATGCAGACGGCTTCACAACCGTCACTCTGACCCTTCCAAAATCGACGCCTAGCGGGACACATCGCAGCCAGTAACCATCCCTCACGCAGAGAAACTCTCCCCGCACGAGCAGTGCGCAACCGCGTTGGGATTCGTCACCTTAAACCCGCCCTTCTGCAACTCCTCCGAGTAGTCCAATACCGATCCGCTCACAAAGAGCGCGCTCTTCGGATCCATCACCACACGAACGCCCATCGACGGCACCAAAATGTCTCGATTCACCGGGCCATCCACCAAATCCATCTTGTACTGCAACCCCGAGCACCCACCGCCAATCACCGCCACCCGCAACGCCCCTCCCGGACGTCCCTGCTTCGAAAGCAACCCCGACAGCCGATTGGCAGCCGCCTCCGTCAATCGGACCAACTTCTCGTTGCCAACCTTATAGGTCACACCCGGATACATCGCGGCCGCTTCCCCAGAACTCGTCGATTGCTCAGTTGCCATGCCCCTCATGTTACACCGGTATGCCAATCCGCAACTCCACGCATTCATCCCTGAAACAGGGCCGCCCAAGGCATCCCCAAGGCGGCCCCCCAACCAACAGAGCATCAGAAAAACCTACGCTGCAGAGCGAAAGATACTCTTTCTCAAACGACTCCACCCTCCCTCACACACGGTATTTTATCCTCCGTCGCAAGGCCACACACCTACCAACCGCTACACAGGCTCATTTCCCAGACGCCACTTAATCCCGCACCCGATGCTCGGCCGCTGATCTGCGCTCACCGCCAACCCCGCCAGCAAAGCATCCAGTGCTGACCGAACATCAGCACCATTCAAAACCCCGCGTCCTGGGCGATCCTCGGAACGACGGGGCCGCGAATCATCCAACTGCCCGCGGTATGCCAAGGCCCCGTCCTCGCCAAACACAAAGAAATCCGGCGTGCACGCCGCACGAAACGCCTTCGCAACTTCCTGCGTCTCATCAAATAAAATCGGAAATAAGAGCCCCTCCCGAGAGGCAAACTCCGCCGTCCCCGCCTCACTATCCTCCGGATACTGCTCAGCATCGTTCGAAGT
>JACCEC011782632.1_pt1 | contig 13566 bp, 15 predicted proteins | sample 7450121 | NCBI WGS metagenome assembly JACCEC01 (sample SAMN15323455, study PRJNA562643) | freshwater metagenome | isolation source: river surface water | place: USA:Blue River Watershed | collected 2017-08-18 | reverse complement strand
TTTTGTTTATAAATTTATTCATTTTTTTGATTTTTACGTCAAAAGGATGATTAAGATAATGATGGGATTTTTGTTAAAATCATAGCAGATTTATTTAAAACTTCATTTATATGATATTTAAATAAATTGCTATATATTACCTTTTCAATAGTATTATATTCAACTATCATTTCTACAATTTTCTCATTTAAATCATCAAAAATGTCATTCAAATCATTCCAAAATTCTATACAATGATTGAGAAAATGTTTAAAAATAATTGTATATGAAATATTTTTTTTATTTAAATTTAGATTTTCTAATATATCAATATATATCTTAAAATTAGTAAAAATATCTAAATCTATTAAATCATCTTCATTCACAAATCCAGCATTATTTAATTCGGATTCATCTATTTCTGTATTTATTTCATCAAAATCCATATCCATTTTTAGCCTTTTTAGTTTTTGTTTTTTGTTACTTCAAAATATATAATTATAAATTTATAATTATAAAATATCATTTTTTTCAAAGAAATTAGTTTCTACCGTAAATATCATTATATCTACGTATATCATCCTCACCTAAGTAATCACCTATTTGAACTTCTATAAAAACCAAGTCTACGTCACTACTACTATTTTCAATTCTATGTAATTCGCCTATTGGAATATAAATTTGCGAATCTTTTTGAACACATATTTTATTGTCACCTACTTGAACCATTCCTTGTCCTGATACTATTGTCCAATGTTCACTTCTATATTGATGTGATTGTAATGAAAGTTTACCTTGTGGTCTCACTACTATTTTTTTTACTTTATAAGGTCCATTATCATTCCCATCTATTGTTTGATAGGTTCCCCAAGGTCTCTCATAAATATTATTATTGTTGTTGTTCATATTTTTGAATTATTAGATTTAAAATATATTATAATCAGGGGATTTCCGCAATAACAAAAAAAGAACAATTTAAGTCAATATTACTTATTAAGAATTTACTAATGCCATGGTCTTCCAAGAAACATTGTAAAATATATGGTGTTAATATTGTTTTATGTTTTTTATTATGCCATGGTCTCCAATATCGATTTGATATATCTGGTAAATACAAAAATAATATACCTCCACTCTTTATATTTGTTATCCAATATTCTAATGTCTCATACCAACAATCAACATGTTCTAAACAATGACTCGAATAAATATAATCAACTTGTCCTTCTCTGTCCATTGGTAATAAATTAGCATGAAATCCATCTTCTAAACTTAAATCAATACCAATAGCACCAGGGAATTTCCATTCATCTTTAGAGAAACCAATATCATATCCCTTTCCTTTGCAATAGTGAAGGGCATAGGGAATGGCAAATTGAGAGGCATTTCCTAAAGATTGAAATTTTGGGTATTTGTTTCCTTTGAATTCTATCCATTCCATTTTCAACGTCCCAATTTATTAATTCTTCTTTTTCTAAATCTCTATCTGCATTTTTCTTTTCCATTTTAATCTCATTTTTTCTCTGTTCTTCTCTTCTCATAACAACATACAATGATATACAACCAACAACCATTTTATTCTACTAAAGTCATTCTAAGAGATTTTTCTTTATCTTTCTTTATATTCTTCATATTCTTCATATTCTTCATTCCTCTCATTTGCAATTTTTCATTTATATTTTGTTCATTCATCCAATTTAAAATGGAATTTCGATAAAGTTCAACACCATCATTATTTTTTATATGAAGTTTTGAAGTATGTTTTTTTATAAAAGAATTCATTTGTGGAAGATGAAACATTTGAATAGGTTTAAAAAGATAATATGAGATGACATTTGTTTTCTGTGACAAATGTTTTTTACAAAAATCATCCACTTTCAAAATATCCTGAATATTATCTATTCCATAATAATTCATTATTCTATTACAAACATAAATCCCATATTCTATCTCTTTCTTTAATAACATATTCACTTCATCCATTTTCATACCATTCTTCAAACAAACATAAAAAACATTTAATATTGTTGCTATAAATTCAGTATAAGATTCATTCAATAAAATCTCATAATCTGTACAAAAGTTATCTGTAAAATCCTCACTATTCCCATTTCTTATCAACATCAAATCCCTATAATTCGAATGTATCATTTCATGTATTAACACTTTTATATGTTCTTCATCTCTAAAAAGAACTATATCACCATTATCAATATGATTATGGTCTAAATGTGTATTTAGATAAGTTAATCCACTATTACATTCATTTCTTCCAAGACATTTTTGGGATTTCGGGGATTTCGGGGATTTTCCATTAATTTCTTTTTTGAGTAGAGAGGGGAAATAAGTTACTTTTTGAGAGAAGTTTGAACCTCTACCAAATAATTCTTTTATAAAACGAATAACAAAAATAATTTCATGAATAATATTTAATTCTTTTTTTGATAGTTTGGGATGAGAATTGAAAAAGATAAGTTCGATTTCATCAGAATATTTAATTGTCCATTTAAATCGAAAATTATTTAAACAATGATTAGCTATTTCTTTTGACATAAAACTACTGTCATGAATGATTCCCAACATTTCATTTTTATTTATTTGTTGATGTTCAATTTCCAATTTCATCTTTTTCTTTTTTAAACGAAAATATAATTTATCCATCTTTTTATATAATTTATAAAATGAATCATATTCCTTTTTACAAATATCTATTTCATCAATATCTTGATGAAACCTATATTCACTTATTTTATTCATTAATCTTTTAGAAGCTGAATTTGATAACATTCCTCTAATGTTATCAACGATATTATCTTCCTTTTTTCCCCAATTAATCATCAAATAATTCAAACATATTCACTTTCTTCCATTCCACTTCTTCTCCTTCTCCTTCTTCTCCAACCCTCTCATTCTTTTCAATAAAAACAAATAAATCACCTCTATTATTATTCTCATTAGGTATTCCCTTACCAACTATTTTTACTAAACTCCCAACATCCTCATCATTAATAACTAATTTCAATATTTCACCATTTGGAAGTTTAATTTGATTATTGTGAACAACAGTGAAAAGGTCATATTCGTGGATTCGTCGGTAATTTGTTTCAGGAGCCATTTCTATATGAATAATAACATCACCTTTTTGATTACAATTTTCTTCTTCGTTTCCTTCTTCTTCTAATAAAATCTCTTTTGCATAGATTGGAATTTCTATTTTTCTTTTTTTCAATTTATATTCATTTTCTTTTTTCTTCATTCTTTCATAGTGAATCGTTTTAACTTCATTATTTAGGATATCTTTAAGAGAAACTTTGACATTGAGTACAATATCTTCCGCTTTTTCTTTCACAATAACATTTTTTATTTTCTGTTTTGACTTTTTCTTTTTGGGTTTCTCTCCTCTTTCTCCTCTCTCAGTTCTCTCAGCTTTCTCAGCTCTTTTAAATAATTCTGAAAAGAGATTTGGAACTTCATCTTCCATATCCGAATAAAACTCTTCATCTGTTTCATCATCACCTCCCATCACATATTCCTCTCTTATAAAATTCATATCATTCCCAGTGGATGAAGAAACAGGAAAGAAACTACCCATTGGAAAAGTATGGACTTGTATTTTTACACCAGGAAGAGAAGCACCAAATGGGAATGACATATTTGCTCCTCCTCCTCCTCCAGCTATCTTTTCAAATAATTGATTTAAATCAACATCTTTCTCATATCTCATATTCATAAATTGATTTATGTGTTGTTGGAAAATAGAATTGAAGACATTGAAAGGGTCAACACCTTGACCCATTCCAAAATAATCTTCTTCATCTAAATCATCTCCACCCCAATCATATCTATTCTTTTTTTCTTTATCAGAAAGAACAGCATAAGCTTCAGCGATTTCTCTGAATTTTTCGGAAGCTTCGGGTGAAGGATTTTTATCAGGATGATATTTGAGAGCAAGAGACCGATATGATTTTTTTATTTCATCAGCAGTAGCTTTAGAAGTTAATTCAAGTACTTGATAATAATTTTTCTTTTTCATTTTTCTTAAAATTATATTTCTTTTTATTATTTTTTTTAAAACGATTAAAAATATAAATATATAAATTTATAAAAATAATATTGGGAAATAGTAACTGGAAAAGAATGGGAAAAGAAATAGAACAACGTTTCTTCAATTTCAACAAAGAAGAAGTTTTAAAAAAGATGAAATCTATGGGAGCACAATATAAAGGTACACAAATTTTCAAAGTTTGGAAATTTAACACTTCCAAAAATATGAATCCCGATATTCATACTCTTCGTGTTCGTGATGAAGGTCATCGCAAAACATTCACCATTAAAAAACGTGGTGGTAAAGAGAAATTTGATACAGAATGGGAAGTGAATATACAGGACCCTCAAGAAATGATTAAGATGTTGGATTTGATGGAATTCGATTTAGACCATTATTATGAAAAAGTTCGTGAAATCTATAAATTAGGAAAATCCGAAATTATATTTGATACTTACCCTGGTATGACTTATTCTATGGAAATTGAATCTCCAACACTCTACACTTTGAACAGATTATCCAAAAAATTAAAAGTTAAAGCTGATGAAAATGATAAGTCCATTGATACATCTTTCTATGAATATTATGGTATTAGAGGAGGATTTGATGAAAGAATCCAAAAAGGAAGTCAAAATGGTGGTTATACTTTTCAAAATGTTTTGAAAAATAGTAATAAATTAGCTACAAAAAATAAAAAAGAATTCAAATCATATCTCAAACAACAACTCAAATTATACAATCAAATCAATAAATAAAATCTCCAAAAATTCAATCTTTATAATGGTCCCAATAACAAACCATAATACCCTTCTTCTATCATTTCTAAACCCTCAAATGTAACATCTGGATCCGTCGTGAAAACATCATAATTCTCAATTGCCGATTTATTTCCTTCATACTCTTCCAACACTTCTTCATATAAATCTTCATAACCTTCAAATGCCCTCTCAATATTTTCTTCTTTTAATGTCATATGATAAAATTCATATATTTCTATCAATAATTTTTCAATTGTAATCGGTCCCTCAATAAAAATAACTTCCCAGAATTTTAAATCATTATTTAAATACATCCTAAATTTTAAACCTTTCTCACTTATCACAGTTTCATATTCTTCTTTTGTTATATCTCTTCTTCCAAAAACATCTACTTTCATATGAACATTCTCCATATATGGATAATATTCAAAATAACAACAAATTTCATTCAAAATTTCCATTTTTAAAAATTCTAATACAATCTATTTAATATTCTATATCCTTTTTTCTTTATATCCAATAAACTGCATCTCACCCTTCAGATGCCTGAAGTCTCATAATTGGTTATGAGTCGATTAATAATAATATAATCAAAAAATATTATATTATTTTATTATAAAAAAATTAATTATTTTAGACAGTATTCACATATTACATATCACATATTACATATCAAAAATTGTATTCTTAATTCTGTTCGCTAAATCATTCACTTCTTTATCTTCTTCTTCATCATCTTTATTTTCCATATCATCCTTATGTATATTTCCTCTACATAATGGACATTTTGAATTTACACGAAATACTGCTTGCATACAAACGTCATGAAAACAATTTTTACAATGTTTACATCCAAATATCTTTTGTTCACCAAATATATCAAAACAAATAGAACATTCATCTTCTTTATTAAATCGATAACCTTCTAAAACATCTCTACTCGATGTATTCGCTTGTTCTTCTTCTTTTTTTTTTCTCAATTCCATAAACCGTTCATGTGCTCCCTTCATCATCCTAAATTGCATAGTATTCAAATTATTACCAACTGCTTCAACATCTGGAATTAAATGGAAAATCTTTATATAAACCAAATATATATGTTTACAATAAGATTGACTTCTTGCATGGTCTGGACATGAACAACTGAAATTATTTTCATTAAAAATCACATCATAAAATGACCCTGTACTTCCCAAAATCTGATATTTCAATTCATTCTCTTCCGTTTGTTGAAAATTTAATACTTTCATTGACTTCTCATCTATTGCTTTCTTTAATCTCTTCATTTTATCCCCCTTTTGTAAATTTCTACTCCTATTTGATGCCATTGTTCCGTTTTCCTTTTTAATATTTTATAAATATTTTTTTAAACTTAAAAAATCTCGTTAGGTTTTTCGTGGTCGTCCCCTTTTCCCTTTCACTTCCGACACATTTGACATCGTAGTAGATGATGATGATGATATTGAAGTTGATGACATTATTTGTGGCTTCAATAATTCTATCTGTCTCTTCTTTTCCTCATTAAATTCATATATTAATTCTAAAAGATGAATTATATAAGTTTCAACATGTATTGTTAACTTATTTCCTATTTTCATTCTTCTATCGTATTCTGCTGTTGTCTCCACTATTTTCATACAAAAATCATTCTCATTTTTATATTTATCCAAAATCTTTCTATAAATATATTCAAATAATTTATCCATTTGAACCAAATCTATATATAATTCTTGAATCAATTCCCTAATCTTCTCAAATATAGATGATTTCATATTATCTTCTTCAAATATCAATTCACATAAATTCTCAATTTTATTTACTGTCATTAATCTTACCCAATTTCCACATATCAAATATGTATTTAACCTACTGAATATATGTTTTAAACTTCTATCATTGAAATCTCCAATATCAAATGCATTTTCTATTTCTTCTTCTGTTAAATCTCTATCATAATATTTTTTAACCATTCTCCTCATAGCCATTTCTATTTCACCTCTTTCCGGATATGCTAATCTGATTTTAACACATCTTCCTTTTAAAGAATCCGCCAAACATGTTATTGAATTACATTCTAATATAAATCTTGATGTCATTATATTCTTTTCCATCATAATTCCTAATGCTTTTATCGTCTTTGATGATAAATATTCCGCATTTTTTATGTAAACTATTTTTGGAATATCATGACCAACATTTTTGCTTTTTACATAATCACGCAAAAATCCCTCAATAAAAATACTTTCATATGAAGATAAATCTAATGGAGAAAATTCAATATGATATGGAGAATATTTATATTGTATCTCTTTTTTATCTTTTTCAAAAATCGTTGTTTTTATAGAATAAACATCAGAAGATTGGGTTAATGATGCCATTAGAGAATATATTTTTGTGGTTTTTCCAGTTCCTGGACGTCCATATAAAATAATACTTTGAAATAAATCAATTCCATAATCAGCAATATTATTTAAAATAGGATTTTGAAAATCTAAATCCGTTATAAAAGGTCTCGTTTCAATAAATGTTAATAAACTTTTTAAATCTTCCATTTTAAATTTTAGATTAAAAATTTAAATTTTAATTTTTCCACTTAAAAATATTATAAATTCTTTTTTAAATCCCCATTAAATTTCTACTAATGAGACTATTTTTTTTAACATCTTCTCTTTATATTTATCATCAGATAATTTCATTATATGTTCCTGATTACTCAAAAACTTGTCTTGACCATTATCATCTTCATAATCCTCATATCTATTCACTTTCATATATAACATCTCTATATTCCTCGCTATCGTATTTCTTATATAATATCCACCAACATCATCATTCATATGTCCATTCAACCAATATTGATATGTCTTCTTAATATGTCTTATTGGATATCTTTCTTTAGGAACATTATCAAGATAAATATATTTAAAGAACAATATATCACCATCTAATGACATCATTTCTAAATATTTTCTGATTACATGGTCCGGGATTTCAAATAATTGAACTTTAATATCTTGATAAACACTATTATTATCTTCATGATTTGATAATAACATTGGATTTGTTAAAGGACGTTGAATCATCCCTCCCATTTCCATTTTCTTTTTTTGTATAAATTCTTCAAAATCTTTTCTTGGAATTTGTATTGTTGCTTGTTGAACCATTTTATATTTCTTTTCCATTTTCATAGAAGTCGATGTAGAAACACCACCTGATAGTCCTGATGGAGTTGTTGTTGATGTTGATGTTGTCAACATTTGAGCTCTTGAACCACTTGCAGAAGTTGATGTTGTTGTCATCATCTGTTTATTCAAATTTTCACTACTCTTTGTTTTTATTAATGGATGATTATTCAAAAAAACCCGAGTTGGTACAATGTCATTTTCATCATTTTCTTCATCTGAATTTATTTGAATTTGTTGTATTTGCTTTTGCTGTTGATAATGAATTTCTTGATGTTGTTGATATTGTTGATGTTGTTGATGTTGTTGATGTTGTTGATGCTGTTGATATTGTTGATGTATATTATTCTCAATACGATAATGAGATTGAGAAGGGAAAGATTCATTATAATTACTGCTGTTCCTTTGATTTTTTAAAAATCTTATATCTTTTTCCATATTTAATAAACGATTATCCATTTTCTTTTGATTTTCTTTCACTTCATGTATCATCATCATCCAAGTATTCATAGAAGAATCCATCAATTTCATCATGTCAGACATTTTCTTTTCAAGATTCTTTATAGACCTGGATGTGTTACTATTTGTATATTTCAAATATCTCTTCAATTTCTTATCTTGAATATCGTCATAATAATTATTATCACTTTCATCTCCCATTTCATTTGAATCGGAGAAATAATCCATTTTATATTAGCCAATATTTTCTATTTCATTTTCTTTTTTAAATTTAAAAAAGCCGAATGTATTTTTTAACATAATCGATATAAAAAAAATTATATATTTAAATACATAAATATAATAGAATTATAATAATAGAAATGAACAGCCAACAAACACAGAACACACATAATAATAGAAATTTCGAATTAACAGATGATGACATTAATGTTATGGATAAATCCATTCAGCGTTTCCATAAACAAAATATAAATCATTTTATTCAGCAGACAACAATTTTCAAGAATGTTATTGAAAACATTCAACAGAATTCCCGCAATTTAAATAATATTGATATTCCATATATGCATCTTTTAAGTCAAGAAATAGAATTATTAAATAAACAAATGATTGAAATAAATGATAGAATGAGTGAATTAGTTTATCAGATAGATAGAAAGCAATTAGTGTCATCAAATAAAACAAAAATGGAATATATGAGAATGATACAAAACAGGAGAAGAATCAATGAAATGGTAAATCCATTCTATCAACAATACAATAGATATATGGATAGTTAGTTTTTGGGGGAATCTTATTTTTCTTTCTATTTGAAAAAAAAATAATTTAATTCAATATAAAAAAAGTATAAAAATATTATTTATTGCCGAAATCTATCGAATTATTAAAAAGAATGTCTTGTAAATATTGTTTTCAAAATGACCATACTATTGAGAATTGTAAAACTATTCTCTGTAAAGTCTGTCGCGAAATAGGTCATCCTCACTGGTTATGTAAAAAAGGAGAATTAAAGAAAAGCGGAGGAGGAGGAGGTGGAGGAAGTGGGAATTATAAAAAAGGAAACAGAGGTTCATCATCTTCATCATCATATTCATCACCAACAACAACATCAAATTCTTCTTCATCATCATCATCTACAACAACATCAAATTCACCAACAACAACAGCTTCAAATTCACCAATTGAAAAAAAAATTAGTTATTCAACGATATTGGCTTCAAAAGTTTCTCAGCAACAACAGCAACAACAGTTAACTGTTCAACAGGTTCAGAATAGTGTTGAGCCAAAACGGGATATGAATTTTTATATGAGACAATCGAAAAAAATGTGGTCGGAGATTTTATAAAAATAAAAATAAAAATAAATTAATCAAATCCGAATATTTCGTCACTACGAACATTATTTGGGTCACAATCTTTCACCATTAAATACATTACGTTTCCTTTATTTTCACATTTATTTCCTTTACAATCTGGTATAGAAGCAGTTGTCGAAATGGTTTTTGGTTTAGAGACAGTCATACATTTAATAGAGCCTTTTTTGTTTTGACTGGTGTCGAGGGAGATAAGTCGATTTGTTTTATCCCAGAACCATTTTTGTTTTTGGTTATTGTTGGAACAAGTATCCATGTAGAGTTCGTCTTGTCCAGGTTGGAATGTTAAACAAGTACCATCATATCTACTTTTTATTTGATTATTATCAGTATATTGCCAATCTTGATAAGAGGCGAATGGGGTTTGTTCATCTAAAAAGATGAGTGATGAACTAGGATTTGTACCATTGGTACGAGTAGCTACTCTTTTCACTTCGTTTGATTTAGAATATGAGCCTTTTTGATTGAGTAATTTACCAGAAGCAATAAGTTTAGAACCGGCAGGGCCAGGAGGACCAATGGGTCCAGCAGGTCCAGTCATGAGAGGATTTTGAGCAGATAGAGCATCCATAACATTTTTACGAACAGAATCTTTAATCATATTTTTGATTTGACATTCTTGTTTTTTGGTCAAACCTTTTTTTTGTTCTTCGATTTCTTCTGGTGAACCATTCCATTCATCCATTTTAATATCACACGTATCATCTGAAACACCACCTTGAGCAATTAAATCTCCTGATTTTGAAACTACAGGAGACTTTGTGGAAGTTGTTTTTGGTTTTTTGGTTGGTGTGGATGTTGTTGATGTTGTTGATGTTGTTGTCTTTTTCGATTTTTTGGAATCTTTGGAATTTTTTTCATTTTGGAATTGTTCAAAATAGGGATTGTTTTGTCTTTTCCAATAACGGATTAATATCATATACATGAATATAACAAAAAGGATAAAAAGAATATATCCAACGAGTTTTTTATTTTCAGGTTTATTCATCCATTTCATTTTCATTTTTATTTTAATTTTTATGATTCTCTAATCATAAAAAATATTTTATTTTATCTTATTTATATAATCATTCCACTCAATTCAGCATCATCTATATGTAAATGTGGTGTTGACATAATAAAATCATTACCAATTTTAAATACTCGCCAATAGATTGTGAAATCACTTTTTTTCATAATTACATCACCTTGAATACTTCCTTGAAACCCTCTTTTCACATTTCTCATCTTTATTCTTGTTTTGAATTCCAATATTTTTTTAATATTTTCTTTTTCACCATTTAAAATATTTCGTGGATTCAATCCTTTTCCTGCTTTTATTATTCCACATGTCCATAATTCATTCTCTTCAACTATCACTGATAAATCTACATCTCGTAAATAATGCAAATCTTTAATATGCGAATCGTTTTTGTCGGAAATAACAAGCAAAGGTTTAGAAGGAATTATCATATTATCATTTTTTTGTAAAAATAAAAAATAATTATATTCAGTGTTTTTAATATTCATTTTTTAGATTTATGATTCTGGTTTCTAATATTATTCAACATCAACATTTCTCTTTTTCTTTTTTTTCGCATCTCCCTTTTTACTTTTACTTTTGCTTTTTCCCTTTCCAATTTCCTTTATCATTTTCTCATTTACAACTGAAACCTTTTTACTCATTTCAATTGCTGTCTCTATTAAATCATCATCAAAACCATTCTTTTTCAATAAATCTAAAGCTATATATTGACGAGAAACTCCTCTATTCAATTTATAATTAAATAATATTTCCCTATTTTCATCATATGTTACTTCAAATCTATAATTTTCAAAACGACCATTTGTATCCCTCTCCAATATCTCCAAATCACTATAGTGTGTTGTTGTCATTGATAATGTATTTAAAAAACTTGATATTTTCTTTAAAATAGCATATGCACCTGAATAACCTTCAATATAATTTGTTGATGAGAATATTTCATCTAAAACAATAAATGAAAAATCATTTTCATCCAATTCTTTTAATCTATCCAAATAATCTCTACTTCTATACATCTCTGCTTCAAACAAACTCTGACTACCCTTACTATCCGGTATATGTAAATATGTCTCTATCATCTTAAATGGTGTTATCTTAAAATTCTCCGATGAATTCATACATATTGTCTGTGACATCAATATATTCACTATTACTGATTTTATAAATGTCGATTTACCTCCTGCATTCGGCCCCGTTATCAACACATTGTTCTTTACCAATAAATCATTTTTTACTGTATTCTTCGATACTGTTGAATCCAAATAAGGATGCCAAATATCTTTCATATTTACAGATGGTCTCTTTCGGTTTTCTAAATATTCAGTTAAACAATATGGATGTGTTTCACTCGATTCTTCCAATAATTGATATATAGATTGAATTGCATCAATACTTGCTATATATTGAAAACATGAATGTAATTTTCTTTTTTCTTTTCTGAATTCTTGAAATCCTCTTAAAATTACACCTTTATGACTAAACAATGAAGGGTCTTTATCAAATGTATTCGTCTTATTTTCAAATATTTTTTTCGTCTCTATCAATTCACCATTCACTTCTTCATCTTTATCTGTAAAAGTATCTAATCTCTTTATTCCTCCTCTTACACATATGTTTTTTATCTCTTCACTTAATTGAATATATTTGTTGATTTTATTCATTTTTTCGTGAATAACATTAATCATTTGATGAGTACTTTTGGAACTTTGATAAGTATAATATATATTTTGTAAATACATAAAGAAATAGAAAGCTTTAGATAAGAATGACATCATTGTTGTTTTCAATGATGGTTTTGCAAACATCTCCATCGGATTAAAATTATAAATTGTTTTGAAATAAAAACGAATTATATCCGTCATATTCATATTTATACCCAATTTCTTCTGTGTTATCACAAAAATTATCAATGGAACCAATAAAGATAATAATGGTGTTAAAGCAACTGTTATAGGTGCAATTACTATTTTATAGATATTTGTTATCATAAGAGCCCTTTCATTTCTATTGAGAATATCATTTAAATTGAAGAATGGGATAAAATCATAATTGAAATAAATGAGGTCATTCATTAAATCAAGATGTCTCATATTATTATCATTCCAAAACCATATAAGGTCATTCTCAATTTCTCTTATTTGAACCAATTTTGGTTGGATTTCTCTGTGTAATCTTCCAATATCTAAAATCATTTTTTGACGTCTTTTGAGGATTTCAATGTCATAAATAGGATTTGAAAGGATTTGTTTTAAAACAAATTCACCCATTTTGGTTTTAGTTCTGTTGATTTTTGAAAAAATACCTTTATCATGATTATTATAATGGTCTCCAAATAATTCAATATCTTCAATAACATAAGAATTCATGATTGATTTTTCAAATTGAATAGAAATATTATCAGTTTTTAAGATATCAAGGAAAATATCCATAAGGAAAGTGTCTTCAAGTTTTTTTGAAACAAGATAAAGACGGTCTTCAATCTCTAAATCTGTATCATCTTTCTCTTCAGGTTTTTTAGGATTTTCTTTTTTGGGTTGTTGAGGTAATAAACCCATACTCATAACAGAATGCAAAATAGGAGAAGGAAGAATATCCATTATAAATTTATAATAAGATGATACTTTAACCTTTTTGAAAATCCGCAGAAATAAATAAAGAATAAAAATAGAATAAATAAAAATGAATTTATTTAAAAACGGATATATTCAAAAAAATGGATATTTATATAATGTTAATGATTTAAT
>JACCEC013212890.1_pt1 | contig 13567 bp, 16 predicted proteins | sample 7450121 | NCBI WGS metagenome assembly JACCEC01 (sample SAMN15323455, study PRJNA562643) | freshwater metagenome | isolation source: river surface water | place: USA:Blue River Watershed | collected 2017-08-18 | reverse complement strand
CAGCTAATTCATCATGTTAGCCAATTTTTATAAAGAATTTCTATAGTTTTATGGGTTAACTTTAAATGTGTTAATTTTTCATTACATTTCTTGTAGTTGCAGATACAAAAATCAATTATTCGTGAATAAACTTTAACTAAACTTGTAGATCACTATCCTAGTTTTATAAGGATTGGAAAAACTTTGACTGCTAAATAGGCAACAAAATTGATAAATGTTCTTTTTTTCTAGTGCTGCTCAGAACAAACACAGAAAATCCTGGGTTTGAAACCCCTGTATCCCAGGGTTAAATTTAGGTAAATATCAATACATTTAGCAAAGATCAATTATTCTGAAACTACTGCGGTTTCTAACATTCTAATCGTTCCTTTTTGAGTATCAATTTCTACCTCTATCCCTAAAGGAACGGTAAATTGCTCCCGAATATGACCGATCATTGAACCATACCAAGCGGGAATCTTTAAGGGTTGAATTAAATCCGTTAACACTTGCCATAAGGTTAAAGAGGGTTCGTTTCCCTCCCCTGGGGTGCAAAAGGTACATTGACCGAAGATAAACCCCGAAAGCTGCTCTAAAATCCCAGCTAGTTTTAAATGGGTTAACATTCGATCAATTCGGTAGATATCTTCACCGACATCTTCGACAAATAAAATTGCGTTCTGCCAATTTGGTAAATATTCCGAACCCACTAAAGCGGATAAAACCGATAAATTCCCCCCAATTAAACGTCCTCGCCCTTGACCGGGATAAAGGGTTTCTACTCGAACGTGAGAGGGATTTTGAAAGGTTAGGGTTTGTGCTTCAAATAAAAGCTTTTTTAACCAACTTACGGAATAGGAATTCCACAGGGAAGTTCCTAATAATCCATGAAAGGTCACTAATCCGGTTTGGGTATATAATGCTAATAATAAAGCGGTAATATCACTATAACCGAGAACAATTTTAGGATGTTGGCGAATTAAATCATAATCTAATAAGGATAAGATGCGACTACTTCCCCAACCGCCTCCGGTGGCAATAATTGCCTTAACAGTTGGGTCAGCAAACATTTGATTAATATCGTTAGCTCGTTGTTGATCCGTTCCGGCTAAATAGCCATATTCACTAAGAACATGGGGGGCAACTTTAACGGTTAATTCCTGTTGTCCTAATTGCAGTTGAATCCATTTTAAATGTTCTTTTAAAATCGGGCTGGCTGGACTTACTAACGCCACCGTATCCCCTGTTTGTAAACGGGGAGGTTTGAGTAACGGAGGAGAAACTGGAAATTGAGCAAAAACAGGATATTGAGTCGCTATTCCTGTTAAGGTTAATCCCATTAAAAAATCACGACGTTTCATAATTTCATAAAACTATATAGCAATCCTATTTGATTTGTGGTAGGGGCAATTCATGAATTGCCCCTACGGTAAGGGTTTTAGTCATAGAGGTTATTACAACCTATTTAGACTTGCTATAATTGTAGGGGCGGAATGATACCGCCCTAACTCAGTTATGATCAATTTTTAAGATAAATTCTATTAATTCTGCAACCCCAGATCCTCGACTATTTTTTGTCACTAAATTAACTCTTTCTTTAACTTCAGGTAAGGCATTAGCAACGGCGACGGAATAGCCACATTGTTCTAAGAAATCACAATCATTTTCCGCGTCTCCCACTCCAATGATTTGTTGTAGAGGTAGGTTAATTAACTGGGAAAGAGCCGTTAATCCAAAGGCTTTATTAATACCTTTTGGTAACACCATAACAGCCCCTTTATTACCAATAAAAGGACGGGGTAGATTGTGATTAAATTAATTCTACCACTCATCCGTTTAATTAATTCCTGAATTTCGGCTTAATCATCTTCATACTCAACCCAAGAATTAGCCGTTTCAGAAACCCTAACTTTTAACCGGACTCCTTCAGGAACTCGTTTTTTGGTGACATCATAAATATATTTAGCAATCATTTCGGCAGTTGTTTCATATTCTGGGGGTAAAATGTCATTTAAGACGCCATGATCTAATCCTCCTTTGGTGACATCTTTTTTTGCCCAGCGTAAGCTTCTAAAATCTGCCACCATGACGGGATGGGGACAATATTCTGAGGAATGGAGTTGATCAGATGTGGCTTCTACTTGTACACGATAACTATGACCGTGCATTCGTCCACAGGGCCCATCATAATCTTTAATATAATGGGCGCTATCAAAGGTAAATTCGGTGGTTAATTTCCATTTCGGCATAGGTACAAGCCTCAACTCAATATCTGATCTTATTTTGACGCCGCCTTGAACTTTCCATCCATTCAGGAACCTTGAAACCTAAATTCAACAGATGAGTTCACTCTTTACGAGCCCGAATTGAGTCCGAATACTCAACATCAATTAACTTTGTTAGACGTTAAAAACCATAAGCAGGCAACTTTTCCTTTGTCCTTTTTACTTTTTCCTTGTCCGTAGTGCTATAATGTCCGACTAACACGCCATTTAGGTGATTAGGCAGAATTTTCCTGCATGAGTGAAACTGTCTACATTGAAACGAGTATCTTAGGATATCTCACGGCTCGACCTAGCAGAGATCTTGTCGTTGCTGCCAATATTGAGGTAACAAGGGAGTGGTGGGATACGCGCCGCAGTGCTTTCCAACTTTACTCCTCTCAAGCAGTTGTCAAAGAAACTTCACAGGGAGATATCGAAATCGCATCTCGACGGCTCGAAATTATTCGCAACCTCGCGTTACTCGATTTGAACCAATCTGTACTTGATTTAGCAGAGCAATTTTTGGAACGCAGTAGCCTTCCCGCAAAAGCTGATGTTGATGCTATTCATATTGCAGTCGCAACTGTTCACGGTATGGATTACCTACTCACATGGAACTGTAAGCACATTGCTAATGCTCAAATTCAAAGAAAATTGGCAGAGATTAGTCTTGATATAGGATACGAATTACCAATTCTTTGTACACCCTATGAACTTCTCGGAGATTGATTATGTACCAAGATGCAATTGTAGAAGAAATTCACAGAATTCGTGAAGAGTATTCTCGGTCATTCAATCATGACTTGAAAGCCATCTTTGCTGATTTACAAAAGCAGCAAGCCGAAAGCGGTAGAGAAGTTGTAAATTTGTCGCGGAAGCGTGGTCTAACTTCACCGTTATCCCGACACCAGGAAGTCCGTTAAGGCTGTCTGTTTTTAGCCGAGATTAGGCAAGTTAAAGATGGTTAGCTTCGTTGGTGAGTTCATAGAGGTTATCGGCGATCGCCAAAGTTCAGAATCATTAAGCGATTGAAAAGTTTTCAGAACTTGAGGGATATTATCTCGATCAATATTTTGATAACCATTTTGGACGCTAAAATGTAAGCACTGTCATTCCAATCATGATTAGCTATGCTTACTGTCTCCCGTTCAGTTGCCATACCACTAGCCACCAATGCTGATGGTTCGATCTTAATTGCTAATACTCGTGTAACACTTGATACGGTTATTGCTTGCTTCAAACAAGGTTTCTCGTCTGAGGAAATTGTATCTCGCTATCCATCACTCAAATTGTCCGATGTGTATAGCACTATTGCTTTTTATCTGAACTATCAGCAAGAGGTTGAGGAATATCTGCAACAGCGTCAAACTTTAGCACAGGAAATCCGTAAGCAGAATCAGTTACGGTTTGACTCTCAGAACTTACGCGATCGTCTACTCTCACGTCAAGCGAAAAAATAGCGATGCTAAAGTTACTTGCAGATGAAAACTTTGACAATGCGATCATTAGAGGATTATTGAGGCGTAATTCTAATATTGATATTGTGCGAGTACAGGATGTGGGGCTATCAGGTATAGACGACCCAACAATTCTTGGATGGGCAGCCGATAGAGATAGAGTGTTACTAACCCATGATGTTGCAACAATTACCCGCTATGCTTATGAACGAATGGAGCAAAACTTGCTAATGGCTGGTGTGATAGAGATTCCAATGGGCGCAAATATTGGGCAAGCGATCGAGGATATTTTACTTTTGCTGGAATGCAGTACAGAAGACGAAATCGCGGGACAAATTCACTATCTACCTTTTTAGACGTATTGCCCAAGGCCAGATAACTAAACCGTTATGCCAAAACCGAGAAGTCCGTGACATTTCGGGATCATAACATAACGGAATTTGAAGATGACCTGGGAAACAAGAAATTTCTTGCCTCTAATGAAAGGTATTTTGTGCCCAGCGAAATTACCTGGCTACTGAAATCTCTGGGTTACGTCACCATAGATATTTATAGCGCTAAGTTGGGGGCATTTTCCAGACAGGACAGATTAACAACTGAGGATTTTGAGATGCTTGTTATTGCTGAAAAATGATTGTTTAACTTGTCCCAACTCGCTCAATCAGAACTGAATTTAACAGGGAAAGTCAATGGTAAAAGTGGTTAAATTTTCTCGACTTTCAACTTGAATTTTCCCACCTAATTGTTCAACTAACTTTTGAACTAAGGCTAACCCTAACCCGGTTCCGCCTTGTTTCCAAGGGTCAGCATTGGGAACCCGATAAAACTTTTCAAAAATTCGAGGGAGCTCTTTTTGAGGAATTTCAGCTTGGTTACGGATCACAATTTGTAAGGGGTCGGAATTAGCGGGACGGGGAAAGAGGGTTTCTATTTTTTTTCCTTTGCGTTTTTTCTGGGATGTTGGGTTTAATTCTAGCCAATTCGATAAAGAGTGATAATGAATTCCGATAAAGATTTCACCGCCATAAGGGGTATATTTACAAGCATTATTTAATAGTTCTGCCAAAATTCGTTCTAAACTATTAGGGTGAGTTCTAACGGTTTCTAAATGGGGATAATAGGCAACCTTGAGCACCTGCTGACGTTCTTGAGTTCGGGAATAAAAAGGATTAATAATCTTAGGCAACCATTCTAATAAATCTAAACTTTCAATAGGAAGGGGAGTCGAAGAAGATTCTAAATGTTGTAAATCTAATAAATCATTAATTAAATTTGTTTCTCGTAAACATTCAGATTCTAGGATTTCCAAATATTTTTGACTCCGTTGAGAATCTGGAACAATTTTTAACATATGAATTGCCATTTTCATATTCGCTAAAGGAGTCCGTAGTTCATGGGAAACGGTACTCAAAAAATCATCTTTGAGAATATTTAATTGTTGTAATTCTTGAACTTTCTGCTGGAGTTCGGCGGTTCGATCTTCAACTTGACGTTCTAAATCGGTATTTAACGCTTGAACTTGTTGATATAATTGTGCTTGTTGGATGGCGATCGCTAATTGGGTAGCAAGCTGTTGTAATAATAGGGTTTCTGAAGGTTGCCAATGGCGAGAACCAGAACATTGATGAGCGGTAATTATTCCCCAAAGTTGCCCATCTTGTAAAATGGGAACTACTAGATAAGCCGTCACTCCTTGTTGATTTAACTGATGGATTTCTTCAGGACTTAAAGAGGATTTCTGTAGGTCAGAAATGGCATAAATATTATCATGTTCAAATACTGTTAAATAAGATTGAACCCAGTGTTGAAATAACGAATCATTCGCCAGAGATTTGCACCCTGGATCAACGGATTCCGCGACTAACTTTCCATTATTTTCTGATTCCAGGTGATAAATAAAAACCCGATCTGCTTCTAAAAATTGTCGAACTTCTGCCACCGTTGCATTCAGAATTTCATCTAAATTTAAAGATTGATGAATTCTCATGGAGATTTTAGCTAACAGTCGTTCCCGTTGTAATTGTTCATGAACTTTAGAGGTGCGTTCTTGAACTTGTTTTTCTAATTCAGCATTGCGGTTTTTTAAGAGTTCTAGTTTTTCCGTTTGTAGTTGATTAACAGATTGTTGTAATTGTTTAACCGCCCGATACATTTCCGTCGGGTCAAGCATTCTTAATAAACTAACTTGGGTAATAATTCCTAATAATTCTCCTTCATCTCCACAAACCACTAGCCGTTGTACCTGTTGCTTTTGCATTTCTTGATGGGCTATCCATAAAGAATCATGGGCTTTTAAATGGAACGATAAAGTTCCCATTACGGTTGTTGCAGGTGTTAACGTTAAATCGAGTTCTAAAAATTGTGCTTCAACAATATCCTGTTCAGTTACTAATCCAATGGGGGTTAATTTTTTCTGCTTTTTCGTTTGCACAATAACGACACAACTAGCTTGATGGGCTGCCATCATTTGCGCTAAACTTAATACCGAAGTCCTCATGGGAGCGGTGACAACTTGGGTGATCATTTCATCTCCCACTGGCCGTAATCTTAAAATATTAGAAGGTTGTAAAACCCGACGAATTCGTTCTGGGGTAATCACTCCTACTAATTGTCCACGACTATCTAAAACGGGTAAATGCAGAATTTGATGTTGTCGAAATAAAGATAAAGCTGTAAAAATATCTGGGTCATCGGATTCAGTTAAACTAACAGAAACCGATGACATAATTTCAGCTACTCTAATTTTATGGATGGGTGCTTCCTTTAAATTATCTAAAACTCCAGCCGCAATTAATTGAACAATATCTCGTTCGGTGACAATTCCTAAAACCGAGGAAGGTTGCGGTTGTTCATCAGGAAGAACATCAACGATTTTTTCTGGGTCTTGATGAATGACAAATACACAACTCGCCCTAGAATCTTCGACGGAAGAATAACTAGGATTTAAGAGACAAGAATTTTGGGATAATCCCAGCAACGTGATCACATCCGCTAAAGAAGTTTCGGGGGTAACAATTAATGGATTTCGATCAATGGCTTGTTCTAAAGCAGAGGAATACCGCGCAGAGTGATAAAATTCCATAGTGAGATCCTAAAAAGATTCATGGTAAAAAATACGAGGGTTTTAACAGTCAAAAGTCAGCACCAAGCGATGCAGTATTGATCAGGGGCTGATCCTTAACGATTTTAACTCAATTAAGCCAAAAAAAATTATGATTTTATCCGTTAATGAACCGGATTTTTGGGAAGCACGCTATCAACAAGGAACCACAGCATGGGACTTAGGAGAACCTGCACCTGCCTTTGTGGATTTTCTACAATCTTCTGATACTCTTGTACCCGGACGAACGGCGGTTTTAGGCTGTGGACGGGGTTATGATGGCTTATTATTTGCTAGTTATGGATTTGATGTGATTGGGTTTGATTTTGCCGCTTCAGCCATTGAAGAAGCGTTTAAATATCAACAATTACTCATTAATCAATCCTTAATCCTAAAAGGTTCAGGACAATATTTACCAACTTCAGCAACATTTTTACAACGGGATATTTTTGAATTACCCCAAGAATTTTCAGAACAGTTTGATTATGTGATTGAACATACTTGTTTTTGTGCCATTTCTCCCAAAAAACGTTATGATTATGTGCAGTTAGTCGCATCCATTCTTAAACCCAAAGGGCAATTATTCGGGTTATTTTTTACCCATTCTCGCCCCGGTGGGCCACCATTTGGCATTACCCCAGGGGAAATTCAAGAGTATTTTCAAGGGAAATTTGAAATCCTTGCTCTCCATCCCATCACAAACTCAACCCCTAGCCGTCAAGGCGAAGAACATTGGGGACAGTTTCAGGTTAGCCAATAACCCTCTGCTGCAAAATTCAGTGAGTTTGACTATAATAAATAAAGATTAAATAGACCTAAATTTACGAATGAGTCAATCATTTAACTTAGAAAGTATTGCCCATCAGTTAGACAGCGAAAATTTACGCGATCGCTTATTAGCGTTAGTTTCTCTGCGGGATGTGCCTCCAGAAGATGCTGTTCCTTTGATTAAAAAAGTGCTGAATGATGAAAGTTTGCAAGTGCGTTCTATGGCGGTTTTTGCCCTAGGAATTAAACCAACAGAAGAATGTTATCCTTTGTTGGTCAATCTATTAGAAACCGACCCCGATTATGGCGTCCGGGCGGATGCCGCAGGTGCGTTAGGTTATTTAGAGGATATTCGAGCATTTGAACCGTTAGTAAGGGCGTTTTATGAAGATACAGATTGGCTAGTTCGATTTAGTGCGGCTGTCTCTTTAGGCAATCTTAAAGATATTCGAGCTCGTGATGTTTTATTATCGGCATTAAATAGTAATGAAACTATTTTACATCAAGCTGCGATCGCTGCCATTGGAGAAATTAAAGATATTGAATCCGTTGATCAAATTCTGCGATTTGCTCAATCTGAGGATTGGTTAGTGCGGCAACGATTAGCGGAAGCATTAGGTCATTTGCTAACAGCAAAAAGCTTTTCGGCGTTGAACTATTTAATCAAAGATAGCCATCCTCAAGTTGCTGAAGCTGCTAAAATTTCCCTAGAACGACTCCAACAAGCGGGCATAAAATCTTAGGAATTTCAGCAAAGGGAAGGGACAGTTAAAGATAATTCAATTGTCTTGACAAATTCACCCAATTATTAGACCATAGATTTTAATTCCTTGAAAATTGCTATCAATTAAAATCTATTCTATTCTTCAATTAACTTATGACTGCTCCCTTCCCTTCCCGACGAAAACCCAAATTTTTAAAATTATTCTTTTTTAGTTTTATTGTTTTAGGATTAGCCAGTGCTTCGGCAATTTTAGGGGCAATGACCGCCTTATTAACCCCTGAAAAATTTGATTTTACCGAACCCGAACTTAATATTTTAGATGGACTCTGGCAGCATCGCTTTAAATACAATTTATATCGTCCGGTTAATATTCTGGTGTTGGGAATAGACGGAAAACCAAACCCTGATTCTCCGTCTCCCGACCTGTTTAACGGTCGGAGTGATACCGTTTTATTAACTCGCTTTGAACCTCAAGATAAATCCATCACTTTGTTATCTATTCCCCGTGATAGTCAAGTTGAAATTCCGGGTTATGGAACCGGAAAAATCAATGAAGCGAATTATTGGGGGGGCCCTAAATTAGCCAAACAGGTGATTAAAAATACCTTAAACCAAATTGATGTTAACCGTTATGTACGCGTCAGTAGCGGTGCATTTCGAGAATTAGTTGATTTTTTAGGGGGAGTAGAAGTTTATATTCCTCAGCCGATGTCTTATCAAGATAAAACGCAGCAACTCAATATTAATTTAGAACCCGGTTGGCAAACCATTAATGGAGAACAAGCGGATCAATTTGTTCGGTTTCGGGGTGATGGTTATGGAGATTTAGGTCGCATTCAACGTCAACAAGCGTTAATGGAAGCTATTTTAGCGCGACTCAAAGATCCGACGATTTTACCTCGTGTTCCTGAAATTATTCGGATTATGCAAAAATATATTGATACTAATTTAAGTTTTGAAGAAATTTTAACCTTAGTGAATTTTGGTTTAAATCTTGACCCTCAAAATTTTAAAATGGTTATGTTACCAGGTCGATCTAGTTCGGAGGATTCTGAGAGTAGTTATTGGTATATTGATGAACAGGGACGAGATCGAGTCATGTACCAATATTTTCGTTTAGATTCGACAGGATTTACCTTAAAAACCTCCTATGAACCTTCAGCTTATGAAACCTTATCTAAAGATTTAAAAATAGCGATTCAAAATGCCTCTGGTAACGCCGGGGGGGCAGAAAAAATACAGAATTTTTTAGCCGATCAAGGATTTAATGAAGTTTATTTAGCTTCTACTGAAACCACTCCCCAATTGAAAACCCAAATTATTGTTCAGGGGGGAGATTTAGGGGCGGCAAAACTGATGCAAAAGCTCCTCGGTTTAGGCGAAATTAAAGCGGCTTCTACCGGGGAGCTAGGGTCAGATTTAACCATTCGAGTTGGGGAAGATTGGATGAAATAATCCGGGGTTTGTTGACGGTTGGCGTATAACTACAACCAACCGTCAACCGTTAGCAATTAAGCGTTAACGTCTTGTAATTGACATAACATCAACCCAAACCATTGATTTTCATCTGTCCAATTTTTCAAAGAAACTAATCCTAACGTTTTTAATTCCGCTTGAATTTGTTCAAATTGAAATTTTCGAGAAATTTCTGTATGAATCGTTTCTCCTTCTTGAAATTCAACCGTTAAATTTAAAGTTTTAAGTTCAACGATTTGATTTTTTAAACTTTTTAAGTGCATTTCAATTTGATGCTCTTTTTCATTATAAAAAGCTAAATGTTCAAATTGAGATAAATCAAAATTTCCAACAAATAAACGGTTTAAATGTCGCAGCATATTTAAGTTAAATTCTGCCGTCACCCCTTGGCTATCATCATAAGCAGGTTCTAAAATGGATTTAGATTTATGTAAATCTACCCCCAAAAGGAAATAATCTCCTGGTTGCAAAGCGTCTACCACATGGGCAAAGAAAGCATGGCAATCTTCCGGTTTTAAATTGCCTAATGTACTGCCGATAAAACCAATCATTCGTGAAGGTAAAGGGGAAGGATTAAGATGTTTTAAAGCGGTTTCATAGGTACTTACAATTCCGTGAATATGAAGGGTCGGATATTCTGTTAAAAGCGAGCGAGCGGTTTGTTCTAAAATCCCCCCACTAATATCAATGGGTAAATAATGAAGCGGATGACCTAACTCTTGATAAGCATCTAATAAAATTCGGGTTTTTGTAGAACTTCCACTCCCTAATTCTACAAGTTCACAAGGCCCGGTTAAATGGGCAATTTCTGAAGCATAATTTTGTAAAATTTGTGTTTCTGTCCGCGTTACATAATATTCAGGTAATTCACAAATTTTTTCAAACAATAATGATCCGTGATCATCATAGAAATATTTAGGCGGTAAGGTTTTTGGGGTTTGGGTCAAACCTTTGAACACATCCTCACCCGCAGCAATGGGGCATTTTTCACGAAAGGTTTCAATTCTTAAACGAGGGTTAATCTGGATAGCCTCATCTGATGAGACGGTGGAAGAATTAGAAATTAGCATTATATCCAAAGTAAAAACTCAGCTTAAGAATAAGATTTTACCCGAATTGGGCCGTTAAAACCTATTTTTAGATAAAATTAAGCAATGACTCCTCCTCGGATAGACTCAAAGCTACAAAAAAATATACAATAGGAAGTAGTTGTTAAGAAAAGTCTAATGAATGTCTATGACCGCTACTGCACCTGTTAAAACGGAGTACGAAGCGATTATTGGGTTAGAAACCCATTGTCAACTGAGTACGGAAACCAAAATTTTCTCCAATTCCTCCACGAAATTTGGGGCTGATCCTAATATAAATATTGATCCCATTTGTATGGGATTACCCGGTGTCCTTCCGGTGTTAAATGAAAAAGTTTTAGAATATGCTGTCAAAGCTGGGTTAGCCCTGAATTGTGAAATTGCTTCTTACAGTAAATTTGATCGCAAACAATATTTTTATCCTGATTTACCCAAAAATTATCAAATTTCTCAATATGATTTACCCATTGCTACCCAGGGTTATTTAGAAATAGAAATTGTGGATGAGGACGGGAGTTCAACTCGCAAAACCATTGGTATTACTCGTTTACATATTGAGGAAGATGCGGGTAAATTAGTTCATGGAGGAAGCGATCGCCTTTCGGGTTCAACCTATTCAATGGTTGATTATAATCGCGCCGGAATTCCGTTAGCTGAAATTGTGTCTGAACCGGATATCCGTTCAGGACAAGAAGCGGCGGAATATGCTCAAGAATTGCGCCGGATTATGCGTTATTTGGGCGTCAGTGATGGCAATATGCAGGAAGGTTCCCTGCGATGTGATGTGAATATTTCCGTGCGTCCTGTGGGTCAAAAAGAGTTCGGAACGAAAGTTGAAATTAAAAATATGAACTCTTTTAGCGCCATTCAACGGGCGATTGATTATGAAATTGAACGTCAAATTGCAGCCATAGAAGCCGGGGAAAAAATCATTCAAGAAACTCGGTTATGGGAAGAAGGAAGTCAACGCACAATTAGTATGCGAACAAAGGAAGGATCAAGCGATTATCGCTATTTTCCTGAACCCGATCTTCCTCCGATTGAAGTATCCGTTGAACAATTAAAAACCTGGCGATCGCAATTACCTGAACTTCCTGCCGCCAAACGTCATCGCTATGAATTAGAATTAGGATTATCTCCCTACGATACCCGAATTTTAACGGATGATCGTCCGGTTTCTGAATATTTTGAAGCAACAATTACCGCAGGTGCTAATATTAAACAAGCGGTTAACTGGATTATGGGTGATATTACTGCTTATCTGAAAAATGAAAAATGCAGTATTACTGAAATCGCCCTGAAACCTGAAGGATTAGCGGAGTTAATTGCTTTAATTGAAGCGGGAACTATTAGCGGTAAAATTGCGAAAGATATTTTACCCGAATTGTTAGCCAAAGGCGGTTCTCCTAAAGCGTTGGTGGAAACCAAAGGATTAATTCAATTATCCGATCCTAAAGCGTTAGCAGAAATTATTGATCAAGTTTTAGCGGAAAATCCCAAAGAACTTGAACAATATCACGCCGGAAAAACCAAACTCCAAGGGTTTTTTGTGGGTCAAATTATGAAGAAAACGTCAGGAAAAGCTGACCCGAAACTCACCAATCAACTCTTAGGAGAAAAGTTGAAAAAATCATAAATTTTTGAAGGTTGGGTGATGAACTTTAACCCAACTATTCTTAGATTTTAAGGAGAGGTTAAGCTATGCTAAAATACGAACGCGATCGATTGTACTGGCGATTCAGTTTTCTGTTTATTTTGTCTATTTTCGCTTGGGGAATTTTCTTGATTATTCCTTAAGTTAGCAAGAGAACACTTGATGTTCTAAAGGATACTTCAAATACTTAAAATGATTAAACAGGTTGGGTTTAGCAATTATCAAACCCAACCTATTACTTAAAATTCATCCGATTTGGGGGTAAAAAATAATTGGTTAACTTTACTAATCGCCCAACTCAAAATCGCACCTCCCATTAAAATTCCAATCGCGGGAGTAAACACAGGTTCCCAGAGTTTATACCATAAATCTAAGCCTAAATTAACTTTAAATGAATGTCCTAAAACCGCAACCACTAACCAAAAAAAACTGAATAAAACTAAAAAGACATCCGCTACTAAAATTCGATTTAACCATTTTAGAAATTGTTCTTTCATCGTTCTAACTCAACTTAAAATTAGATGAACTCATTTAATCTTAAACCGAGATCAGCCACTCCTAACGGTTAAACCTCAGATTGATGATCAAACCTAAACGGAAAAATCTAAATTCCCCTATTCCCTGTTCCCAACCTTTGCTACAATAGCTGTCAAGCGTTATGATAGGCAGTCTGTGTCAATATGGTTCGCTACACCCTTGCTCAAAGTCCAGAAATCGTTCTCACCGTCCGGGGTAAAGATTCATCTCAAGCCCGTGAGAAAGCGATGGACAAACTCATGGAATTGATGGATGCGGGTAAACTGCCAACGGAATTAGAAGAAGGGTTTAGTCCGCAACAGTTTATCGAAGTCAAAGAACCCGATGATACCCCCATTGAAGAAGAAGATGCGATTTCTGAAGCGGTACAAATTCTCAGTAATTTGGCTACACTGAAATTAAAAGTGATGGAGTCACGGGAAGAAGCTCTCAAAGTGCGAGAAGCCATTGATATTTTATTTACTGATCAACCTGTAACCGTCGAAGAAGTTACCGAATTAAAAGATGGTTTTAAGGTGTT
>JACCEC011896145.1_pt1 | contig 13571 bp, 18 predicted proteins | sample 7450121 | NCBI WGS metagenome assembly JACCEC01 (sample SAMN15323455, study PRJNA562643) | freshwater metagenome | isolation source: river surface water | place: USA:Blue River Watershed | collected 2017-08-18 | reverse complement strand
TCCAAGAAATATACTTACTCAAGAAGAAATTAAAACACTCTACAAAACCGCTCAAAACCTAGAAGAAACCATAGTATTACACTTGTGTTACGGTTGCGGATTACGAAGAAGTGAAGCACAAGACTTGAATATAAAAGATGTAAACTTTGAACAAAAACTACTCTTTGTTAGAAAAGGAAAAGGCAAAAAACGTAGAGTAATACCACTTACAGAGAAAATAACAACCGATTTACAAGAATATTACAAGCAAAATCAGTGGTACAGAAATGAAAATCAAGAAAGCTTTTTAATCAATATACAAGGCAATCGAATAACAGGAACAAGCCTTTATGAAAACTTTAAAAAACTACTCCAAAAAACCAAAATAAATACTTCAGACAAGAATATTTGTTTACATAGTTTAAGGCATAGCATAGCAACACACTTGTTAGAAAATGAAATGAGTATTGAAATGGTCAGAAACTTTTTAGGACATCAAAATTTAAAAACAACCCAAATTTATACACGAGTAAACAACTTAAAACTAAAATAATGAACAATGAACCTAGAGCAATATTTACTAAAACATTTACAACCATCAACAGTAAAAAACTATTTATATGAAATAGAAAAATACCAATTATTAAACAAAAGAACTTCAACTTATGATTATGCAAAAGTGATGCAATATGTTGAGAGTTTACGCATAAAATATCCACCACAAACAATAGAAAGAATAGTAGCAAGTATCAAAAAATATTATGATTATTTAATTGAAATAGGAAAAAGAACCGACAATCCAGCCAGAGCCATAAAACTAAAAGACAGCAAAGAAATACCTATCCAATTACAAGATTTATTCACAGAAAAAGAGTTACAAAGCCTTTTAAATCCTAGAAAAGAGCGTTATCCATTTTTGGCCAAAAGAAACCAGGTAATAATGAGTTTACTAATTTACCAAGGCATCAAAACAGGCGAAATAATCAAAATAAGAATACAAGATTTAGATCTAGAAAAAGCACAAATAAAAATCCACGGAACAGCCTTAACCAATAACAGAACCTTACAACTCAAAGCACAACAAATATTACTGCTACACGAATACATAAATAATCACAGAAAAGAACTAATAACCTTTAGAACCAAAGAAGATTATTTACTATTATCAAAACTTGGAACACCAACCACAAGCGAAGACATCAGCTATTTATTATCAACCTACAACCGAAAAGAATTTAAAAACAAACCCATTACAACAACAGTCATAAGACAAAGCGTTATAGCCAATCTATTAGCCAAAAACAACGATTTACGCATCGTTCAAGAATTTGCAGGACACAAACATTTAGACACTACAGAAAAGTACAAAGAAACAGGATTACACGCATTAAAAACAGCTATCGAAAAACTTCATCCGATAAAATAGAACATCCCAAAAAAAATAGGAACGCTTCGCTGACGTATTTGCACCCACCCAGTCCAACGCTCCCCAACGCTCCAGTGGTTTTTTCCCAACGCCACCAAGCACTTGTTTTTTCCCAACGCTGTGCAGCGCTTTTTTTGCCTTTTTTATTTTCCCAATCCCATCGCTCATAAAAAAGGCAAAAAAGCCCTGCACTTCCCCAACGCTCGAAAAACAAGAGCTTCCCAACCCTAAAAACCACTCCCAAAGCTATTTATACATAATAAGTGTTATAATGCCTCCCATCGCCCAACGCACCACCAACGGCAGTTATAACATTTATTATGTAAAATATCCGCTCCCCAACGCACCCACCCGAAAAAGGTGCTTCGCCGTTAATTTATTTTACTCAATCGCCGTAAAGGGCTATGCTCATTTTTCAGAAGAAGTCGCACCAGCCCAGCTACTCCAAAACTTCTTCTAAAAAAATCGAGCGTCACAGGGCTAAAGTGCCAGCCATCAAAAGGCAAACACTCAAAGAAAGTTTTGTACTTGCCTTTGGAAACTGGATAAAAAAATACGATTCTTTTTTTTTCAATTGAAAATAAAAATAGTATTTTTGAGCAATGGGATGCTTGAAACTGACATACGAACCAACACTAAAAGTCATCACTCGCACGGAAAAATGCGAACGCTCGGGCGAGGGCAAAAGTTATGCAGGCGTTTACAAGTATAAGTTTGAAGGCAGAGAATATCAGGACGAATTAGGGCTGAATGTTTACCCATTTAAATACAGAACTTACGACCCAGCTATAGGAAGATTTTGGTCAATTGATCCAGTTGCCGAAAGCTATGTATATAATGGCGTTTATAACTTTGCAGAAAATAGAGTTGTTGAATCTATCGACCTTGAGGGGAAAGAATCTTGGTTTACTCAAGATGGAAGTCTGGCAACTAAAGCTGGTCCATATACATCACAAGCAAGGCAAAAGTTAAATTTATACAGTCCGTCAGAAGTTCAACAGATGAAAGCCCAACGGTCTAACAATACAGGACCGATGCTTTCTCAAGATAGATTAAGTCCTCAACAAAGAAATAATCAAGAGAGACTTGCAAAAACAACTCCTACTAGCACACCAACAAAAACAGCAGGAACATCTCATAAAACCCTCCCAGAAAAAATTGGGGAAGCGGCAAAAGGAGTTTCAGAAGTTGCCGAAACCACAAGTAAAGCAGGTCAAATAACATCTGTTATAGTTGGTGTGGTAGGGGCATTAACGGCACAGCCAGAGGTAGTAGCTGGTGCAGTTGTTATGTTTGAGGGCAGTTCTACTGTGGGTGCTGTTGGACAAGGTTCGAAAGCAATATCTTTAGCGGCAGAAGGCAATAATACAGGTGCTGCATTAGAATTTGGAAGCGTTGTTGCGGGATCTGTTACAGGTGGGTGGGTAGATAAAATACCAGGTGTAAGTGATGTTACAAAAATAACAGCCAAAACTGCAGCCGAAGCTGCGATAGATGCGGGGAAAGAAAAAGCAAAAGAAGAACTAGAAAAACACTAAAAAATGGATAAATTATTTATTATAGGAATTGGTATGTTAATGATGGCTTTTGGAGTATTAATAATATGGTATACTTCAAAAAGACCTAAATCTAGGCTATTTAGTATTAAAGCTAAAGGTTATATTGGCGGGGTAGGTTTTATACTTTTAGGTATAATATACATTTTGAATAAATTACATTTATGGTAAACGAATAGTTGTAATAATAAAAAAACCGAGCAAAATGCTCGGTTTTTTTTATGGTAATCTAACAGGGTATTTACCATGATCTTGCGAAGTATGAAATACAGCGTTTAGGAAAACAGTTTTACTGGGTTCGTCCACAATAAAAAGGCGATGTAGGGAAATTTATCAAAAGGTAAGAAGCGATAATTGTTATCGTAGAACTGGTAAAAAGGGTTTGTTTGCAGGGCTTTATATATTTTTCTATATTCTTTTAAAAAGTCAACAGCTACTTTTTTACTGGCTTTGTGAATGTAATATTCAACAGTATCTTCAATATTTTTACAAGCAATAGGCGAAACTTTAATCTTATAGCTCATATTTACTTTTTAAATCATCAAAAAGGATATCGGCATCGGTATAGGTAGCTTTGTCGGAATTGAGTTGGCTGTCTAAAATTTGTTGTTGGGCTGCGGTAAGGCTGTAAGGTTTAGTATTTATTGTAGGTTCTACAAGTGCATCAACATAAACAATAACACGCTCTAACACACTTTGTGGAGCGTTTTTAAGTTTTCGGGTTAGTAAGTCAATAGATATAGTTTCCATTTTCAATATTTTTTATAGTGCTAATTGCTGAATTTTCTTTTTGGTTATAAAGGCATCAATCAAAGTTTTAACTACAGATTTATCATTTTCCTGCATTTTTTCGATGGCTTTAAATTGGTTAAGCAGTTCTTTGTCGGTTAGCGAACTATCGGCTAAATCGTCAGAGCTTCCGCTCATTAAAAAATCAGAAGACACACCAAGAGCATTAGAAACCTTTGCCATAATATCGGCAGAGGGTGTTGCTCCTTTTTCTTCATATCGTCCTATTTGCGAATAATGAACTCCTATAAGCGTTGCTAAATCACTTTTAGAAAGTCCTTTTTCGGTACGTAATTGCTTTAATCTTTGATGAAAATCCATTTGCGCATATTATTTATTAACACTACAAATATACTAATTACGCACTAAATTAAGTCTTTTTACTTGCGATTGTTCATAAATAGAACCCTTGTCTTGTCCTAAAATTAGTTTACATATTTATACTTAATCCTAAAATAGATTTACAACTCAATCTGTAGTGTATTTATCAAATTCAAAATATACCGATTGAACTTTATTTTCCTGAGCCGAAAGACAGCCAAAACCCCCGCTCCCGCCCAAATCCTTTCGTGTGGTATGTAGGAGGAAATGGCCAAAAATTCTCGAGTAAGATAGCGGAATTGAATTCAGATGGAACTTCTATAATCATCCCCCTGTGTGTCATTTACTATTGTCACGGGTGTTTCATCACATTTTCAAGATATTTTTATATTCAGTACTACTATTCAAAACGCTAGTTGCTTTCTTAATTTCAGAATTGTTTTTTAAGTAATATTGATACAATCCTTCCTGATATTGGTAGCGTTTAATGATTTCGTCAAGGATTAAATTTTTGATTTCTGTTTTATTTTTGTCTAATAATGTTTCTTCGCTTTTTTGGAGCGCCAATAGCAATTGTTGGTATTCTGTAGTAATGCTTTCGTCAATTTTTTCTTTTTTGGCTGTAGCCAATGTGTTTTTCAAAGCCAATTCCGTTTCAGTGTCGAAAGTAAATTTTTCGGTTTTTAGAAATTGTTTGAAGTTTTGAAAATCGCCATCTAAAAATGCTGGAATTTTATCGCCAAGGTTCGGATTTTTATAATAATAAGCTGTCACATAATTGAAAATTCCGTCGTTTCTGAGTAAAGCATTTGCAATAGTACTCGTTTTAGCTTCCTCCAATTCGATGTCAGGCTGAATTCCACCGCCATCATAAACTGTTCTGCCTTTTCTGGTTTTGAAAGCATTATAATTCTTGGCTTCGGTTTTTGTGGCTAAGCCATTTTTGTCTTTTTGTGCATAATTTAAAGCTTGAATACACCTACCCGAAGGTGTATAATAACGCGAAATTGTAACTTTAAGTTGCGTTCCATACGTCAAATCCAAAGGTCTTTGAACCAATCCTTTTCCGAAACTTCGGCTGCCAATAATCACAGCACGATCCAAATCCTGCAAAGCACCAGATACGATTTCAGAAGCCGAGGCACTTTTACCATTTACTAAAATGGCCAATGGAATTTCAGTATCAACAGGCTCTTTCGAGGTTTTATAGGTGTTGTTGTGTTTCTCGATTCTCGATTTTGTGGTGACAATAATTTCGTTTTTGGGAACAAACAAATTACAAATATTCACCGCTTCGTTCAAAAGACCTCCAGGATTTCCTCTTAAATCCAAAACAATTCTCTCAGCTCCTTCTTTTTTTAATTGTTCCAAGGCTAGTTTGGTTTCATAAGAAGCTTTTTGATTGAAACGTGCCAAAACAATATAACCCGTTTTGTCGTCTATTTTTCCAAAAAATGGTACCGATTTAACTTCTACTTCGTCAAGAACGATTTGAGCAGTATTGGTTTTGCCTTGACGAATGTATTTGACATTGATTTTTGTGTTTTTTCCACCTCTAAAAAGCTGAGAAGCATCATCTTTAAAATCTGACAGAAGGATATCGCCTATTTGAATCAACTCGTCACCCGCCTTGAGACCTGCTTTGTCAGCAGGAAAATTTTTGTAAGGTTCGCGAATGATTAATTTATCGTTTTTCCGGGTAATCATAGCACCAATTCCAGTGTATTCGCCTGTGTTGTTGATTTTAAATTTGACTACGTCTTGCTCGTTAAAATACACCGTGTACGGATCAAGACTGGCCAACATTCCTTTGATGGATTTGTCCATTAAATCGCCCGGATTGGTCTCATCTACATAGTTTTTGTTCAGCTCTTTGAAAAGCGTTGTGAATATTTCTATTTGCTTGGCAATTTCAAAAAAATCGTCTTTGAAACTAACACCAACAAACAAAAACGCCGAAGCGATGAAGGGGAGAATGTATTTTTTTTTGAAAAGAGAAGTCATAATTTAAGTTAGCTAAATTTTAGAGTACTAAAATAGGAATTATTAAACAATATCAACATTATAACAAGAAACAAAACTGTTATTCCTCGTTTTTCAACTGCGAAACAAACTTTTCAAACAGTTGAATCGTTTTGGTGTTGATTTCCTCGTAAGTCAATCGGTCTTTGGTTTGGTAAAAAAACATAAAAGCATATTTTTTGTTCAAATTGTCAATCAAGATGTGTTTGTTCAATCGATAGGTTTCGCGAAGTACCCGTTTGAAATAATTTCTATCCACAGCGTGTTTAAAGTATTTTTTGGAAACCGAAACTCCCATTTTTAGTTTTTGGTCAGCATCTTCAGGAATGCCATAATCACTTTCCACAAAAACCAGTCTCAAAGGATATTTGGACACGGACTTGCCTTTGGAAAAAAGCAAATCTATCGTGATTTTGCTTTTGAGCTTTTCGCTTTTTGGATAAGTGAATTTCATTTAATTTTGAAAAATAGCAAAGATTTTAGGTGACAAAGGTACAATTAAACCCTAAACAGATAAATGTTTGGGATTAAAATCGAACGCTAGAAATATTTATAAAAAACGAAAGCTACAACTTTTTAGGATTGTAGCTTTGATAAGAGTAATTAAATAGTATTTGAAACTATAGTCAATTACTGTTTTGTTAATATAATTCCACCTTTACCAGGCATAATTTGTTCTGCTAATGTAAATCCAGGACAATCCGTCTCATTTATCATTATGTGGTCTGGAATAAAATTCAATTTCATTTGAGTTGGATTAATAGGAATATATTTTGAGGTAGATATGTGTATTTGCCCTATTTGTCCGCATTCAGCTTTTTTACCAACATAAGTTAATAAATAATTATTGGTGCTATTTTTTATAAAAAATCTTCCCTCAATTACATAGGTATCTTTGTTATCTAGTGATCTTGTGTCTTCTATAACTGTGCCATTTTGGTCGGTAATGAGATATCGCATCAAGAGTAGATCTTCTATTAAGCTATTGTAAGCATCTGTGTATTGAGTAATTATAAAGGTGTAATTACGGTTGTTAAGCGTTCCTTTCCAAGTGCCTATGAATTTATCTAAAAGATGGTTTACATCTTTTAAGTAGGTATCATCTGGAATTTTTAGATCTGCATCAACGTATTCGGCTGTTTTTTCTACAGGAACGATTGAGGGTTGTGCATTTGTTGTTATTGAAACAACAAGCATAAATAGGAATAATATTGATTTTTTCATAAGTTTGTTTTTTTTAAATGTAAATTTAATTGCAGGGAATGGTTATTAGTTTATTATTAATATCTAATGTTAGAACGCTAATATTTCCGCTGAGATCAGTTTTGGTTAAATTGATTCCCTCGATGCCTATATTGTTTTTCATAAATAGTAACAATGCTTCTGCTTTGTTGTCACTTTTCATAGCCTTTTCGTAGTTTTTTTCTAAACTTTTATAATTGATGCTATTAGCAGAGAAAACAGAATTAATATCTCCAGTAAATGTTAAGGTATAGGTGGCATTATTTATAACCATATTCCCATATATTTTATCAAAAGTTATACCATTTTTATATGCTTTATTAATCAAAATATGAAAATTTTTCAAATCTGCGGGTGAAAACATTCGTATTGGTTTCATATCTTTAGTTTCGCCATCTATATCTGTTTCATAATCATCATTATGATTGTGATTAAAACCAATGGTGTTATTCTCGATTGGAAATTCTAAGGAGTTATCGCCTTTGTTTTTCAATTCAATAAAAGTACCATCTAATTTTTCAGCAAATCCAGATTCATAATGCAAACTTGTTTTGTTTCTTAGATCTTCAAGTTTAGTACTCAATGCCAAATTTTTTTGTTTTTCCTTTAGGTTGTCACAAAGTGTTTTAATTGGCAAAGTTTCTGGTGTCGGATTTGGGGTACTACTCCCACTTCCACCATAACCACCAGTTCCAGAGCCAACATTTATATCACTTCCGCCACCCATGCCAATACAAGATAGTATTGCAAAAGGTTCAAAAGTACCATTTGCATATAAATACCCGAGAAAAGTACAAAGATATTCTTCGGACATAGGTTCAATATCCCTGTGTGTTAATTTCGGTGTTGCTTTTTTACTACTATTGAAATTTAAAAAGTTGGTACGCTCTTCGATACCATCAAAAATAGTAATTGTCCCATTAAAATCGGCATTAACTTTATAAAAATTAAAATTTTCATTAAGATTATCAAAGTTAGGTTCATTTGTGAATATTTGTATGTCATAACTTCTATAATTGTCATTCAAGTCCTTTGCAAATAGCAATCGGTGATAATCTTTAAGTTCTTTTGTTGTTCCAATAGAAGTTGCTTTATTATCCTGTAATAGTATAGGCACTTCTATAATCTCACCATTATCTCCGTTAGACACAATCGCATTTTCCCATAGAATTGCTTTTGTGTGTTTTAGAATAGTTAGGTTTTGGCTTTCTTTAGTGTTATCAAACCATTTTTTTGTGTTTTCAATCAATTCTGTTTTAGTTTGAAGAGTTATTTCCTCTTCAATGCTACACGAATAGAGCAAAAATAGTAATGAAATTCCACTAACAATGATGGGCAGTCGTTGTTTATTCATAAATTATTAGGTTAAGTTATTAATAATCTTACATACATAATAATAATATATTTAAAGTTGTAATATATAATAACTTTTTTAATTCTTAAATTAAGAATATCGCATTGTGTATGAAGAAATCAAACAAAGCGACAAAAACTTTATTATTGCCTTAGGAAAAAAAATAAGGGAAGAACGCTTGCGAAAAAAAATTTCACAAACAGAAATTGCTTATCGTTGTGGCTTTGACAAAAGCAATTATAACACTATTGAATCAGGCAAAAGAAATGTAACCGTTTTGTCGCTTCTAAAAATAGCAAAAGCATTAGATGTCTCAATCTTGGATTTGCTAAATATTTAAACTTCGGATTATTTATTACTTTTGTGAATAATCTAAAAAAAATGAAGAAAATCTTATTATACCCAATAACACTAATTTATTATATCGTTTACTTGGCATTTATGTGTATCATTCATCCCCTTCAGTGGATCGCTTTTAAGGTATTTGGGGATGAAGGACTAAAACGTTCATTTGATTATGTGGCTTATTTTAGTTTGAAATGCAATCATCTTTTAGGCACAAGATTTACATTCGAAAATATAGAACTTATACCAAAAAATGTCCCAATTATATTTGTATCCAATCATCAAAGTTTATTAGATACCGCAGGAATTATTTGGTATTTGCGACAATTTAATTGTCTTTTTGTTACAAAAAAAGAGTTGGGCAAAGGCATTCCGAGTGTTTCTTATTTTTTGAGAAACGGAAAATATGTAATGATTGACCGAAACAATCCCAAACAAGCTATTCCGAAAATTAAATCTTTAGCAGAATACATTGAAAAAGAAAAAAAATCAGCGGTTATTTTCCCAGAAGGAACCAGAAGCAAAACAGGAGAGCCATTGGAATTTGCTCAAAGTGGTTTAAAGATTTTGTGCAAATATGCTCCATCAGCCCATATTGTCCCAATAACTATAAATAATTCTTGGAAAGTGTATCAATATGGTTATTTCCAGTTGAGTGTTGGACATCACATTTTTTTTACGGTTCACAAATCCTTTAAAGTAAGCGATTTTACTTTTGATGAAATAATGGAAAAGACAAAAAAAACTATTATTGAAGGAATAAAAATCTAAAAATTATTTTAATTTGAAATCGAAATGCCTATACCAAAGTATATTTTTGAAAATGTTTTAAACAAAAATATATTTCTTATTTTCACCAAAATTTTAATAGAATGCAAAAAATCATATCCTATCCAATATCCTTTATTGCTATTTTGTTATTCTTACTAACTTTAATCATTTTTCACCCTATTCAGTGGATTTGTTTCAATGTTTTTGGTTATCAAGCCCATAAAAAAAGTGTAGATTACCTGAACTTTTTCTTGCTAAGAATTGGACACGTATTGTTTAATACTTTTAAAATCGAAGGAAGAGAAAAAATTCCAACGGGAGTTCCTATTATTTTTGTAGCCAATCATCAAGGAATGTATGATATTATTGGAATGATTTGGTTTTTGAGAAAATTTCATCCAAAATTTGTCAGCAAAGTAGAGCTAGGCAAAGGAATTCCAAGTGTTTCGTATAATTTAAGTCATGGTGGCTCTGTACTTATTGATAGAAAAGACCCCAAACAAGCCATTCCAGTTATTAAAGGCTTGTCTGAATACATTGAAAAGCACAAACGTTCAGCCGTAATTTTTCCGGAAGGAACCCGAAGTAAAACCGGAAAACCAAAAGAATTTGCACAAAGCGGCTTGAAAATATTGTGTAAATATGCACCCTCAGCCTATGTTGTGCCCATTTCTATCAATAATTCCTGGAAATTTTTTCGATTTGGAGCTTTCCCTTATGGTTTAGGAAATCATATTACGTTTACCATACATGAAGCTATTGCGGTAAAGGATAATAATTTTGATGAGATTAGTAAAAAAACAGAAAATGCTATTGTTCAAGGGATAAAACTTTAAAAAATACTAACTTTGCCCACCTTGTAAGAAATCTCAAGCCAAAAAAAATAAACCGAAAACAAAATGTCAATTAAAAACATACGATTAGAAGTAATGCAACTTCTAGAAAAAAACGTCAGCGCTTATGTTGACCAATATTTAATTCCAGTAGAAAAAATTTGGCAACCTTCAGACTTTTTGCCTAATTCAGAAAGCGATACTTTTAATGAAGAAATAAAAGAATTGAGAGAAATCTCAAAAGATTTACCGTATGATTTTTGGGTAGCTATGGTCGGTGATATGATTACCGAAGAAGCTTTGCCAACCTACGAAAACTGGCTGATGGAAGTGGAAGGCGTAGATAATCTCGAAAGAAACGGTTGGGCCAAATGGGTTCGTCAATGGACAGGAGAAGAAAATCGTCACGGCGATTTATTGAATAAATACCTTTATCTTTCGGGTCGTGTGAATATGCGCGAAATCGAAATGACAACACAACACCTTATCAACGACGGTTTCGATATTGGAACGGGTAGAGATCCTTATAAAAACTTTGTTTACACTAGTTTTCAGGAATTGGCAACTTATGTTTCTCACAATCGAGTTTCACAACTGGCCAAAAGTTATGGTGACAGTAAATTAGCCAAAATGTGCAAAATGGTAGCAGGAGACGAAATGCGTCATCACTTGGCTTACAGCGAATTTGTAAACCAAATTTTCAAAATTGATCCAAGTGAAATGATGTTGGCTTTTCAATATATGATGAAAGCCAAAATCGTGATGCCTGCTCATTTCTTGAGAGAATCAGGACAAAAAATTAGTTCTGCTTTCGAGCATTTCTCTAATTCTGCACAACGAATTGGAGTTTACACCGCCAATGATTATGTAGATATTATGCAAAAGCTAATCGATAAATGGGAAATTGATAAAATTGGAAGTTTGACTGACGAAGCCGAAAAAGCAAGAGATTATTTGATGAAATTGCCCGCTAGAATGGCCAAAATTTCAGAAAGATTGATAATCCCTCAAGAATCATTTCAATTCAAATGGGTGGAACCGGCTAGATTGTAGATTGTAAGTATTAAGATTTGAGTATTAAGTATTAAGACTAGATTGCAGATAGACTATTTTGTCATTGAAATTGCCATTGCCATTGAAATTGATTTATTTTTTCAAATATGAATTATTCAGAGATAGTCAACAAAACCATACTTTTTGTTAAGTCAAAGCTTGAAAATGCTGAGGGCGGACACGATTGGTTTCACATTGAACGAGTTTTTAAAAACGCCTTGTTAATCGCCGATGGTGAAGTTTGTGATAGTACAGTTGTCAAATTAGGAGCCTTGCTTCACGATATTGCCGATAGTAAATTTCATAACGGAGACGAAACTATTGGACCCAAAATGGCTCGAGAATTTCTGGAAAACGAAAATGTTGACGAAGTCACAATTCAGCACGTGATTAACATCATAGAAAATATCTCTTTTAAGGGCGGAAATACAGAAAACACATTCTCTTCTTTTGAATTGAATATTGTTCAAGATGCCGATCGATTGGATGCTATTGGTGCCATTGGCATTGCCAGAGCGTTCAATTATGGAGGTTTCAAAAACAGGCCTTTGCACAACCCAAATATTGCTCCAAAATTTAAGATGAGTAAGGAAGAGTATAAAAATAGTCAAGCACCAACAATTAATCATTTTTACGAAAAATTGTTGCTCTTAAAGGACAAAATGAATACCGAAACCGGAAAACAAATTGCCAAAGACAGACACCGCTATATGGAAGGTTTTCTTTCGCAGTTTTATGCGGAATGGGACGGGGAAAAATAGTATTCAGTGGTCAGTTTTTGAGTGTTCAGTTGTTTATCCTTGCCAAACAGAATAATTTTTTACGATTCCATTTTCAAATTCTATTATCAAAGAGCCCATATTAATCCCTGTATGAGTATTTCCTAGAAAATATCTAAAAGTCTTTTCATTAGTGAAATTCTCGTCAGGTTTTCCAAGCAAACTTATAATTTCATTTTTTGACAATTCGATGAGGTTATGATTATTCCGCAAACTATTCATCATATCCCATCTTAAAGACCAATTATTTTCATCATTTAAGTCAGAGTTTTTCCATTTTTCAGACTCAAATTTTTCTCCCGATATTTTTCCACACAATCCAAATCCGCAAAGTATTAGGCTAAATAGAAAAATAAGTATTACTAAAGGCTTTTTCATATTTTAAATTTTGAACTATTCAACACTGACCACTAATCACTTTTCTATTCCCCCTTTGGGGGTTAGGGAACTAATCACATCCGAAGCTTTCTTGAAAGTAGGTGCTTGTTCAATAATACTTCCCACTCTTTTTTTGTTGAGTTTAAACGTAATGTCATTTTCTGTGGTGAATAATAATGCCGTTAAAAATGGATTGTTCATATACGGAGCCAAAACGAAGAAAGCTTCTTCCAACGAATGAAAACTTTCAACTTCTTCGGTTTTGTAACGTACCGTTATTGATAAACGAAACACATCATTTTCTAATAAAACAGGGCGAACGTAAATGTTTTTCAACTCGGTGTCGCCAATGGTTTTTGCCAAAGTCAATTTGGCGTAGGTTTTATTTTCGATGCTTTCTTTTACTTTTTCCCAGAATTGGGCAAATACGGGTTGGAAGGACATAGATTAATTTGTCGTTTTTTTGTTATGAAACGCCCACGACAATTATCATTGACACACACCAATATGATTATAGGCGTTCCATCTTCCAATAAAAAAACAAATATTATAAACAGATGAAACGCCCACGACAATTTTCATTGACACACACCAATATGATTATAGGCGTTCCATCTTCCAATAAAAAACAAATATTTTCAGTACACGACAATAAATTCATAAACATTGATATTGAATACATTAACATTTGAGATAACTACTCTTGACAGATATTCCAATCCG
>JACCEC012908880.1_pt1 | contig 13572 bp, 10 predicted proteins | sample 7450121 | NCBI WGS metagenome assembly JACCEC01 (sample SAMN15323455, study PRJNA562643) | freshwater metagenome | isolation source: river surface water | place: USA:Blue River Watershed | collected 2017-08-18 | reverse complement strand
GTAGTCGTGAATGGTGGCTTTAAAATTTTGATAGGCGGTAAACTTTTGAATTCCCTCCGGTTTCAAAAAACAATCAATGACTGGATTTCCAACAGCAGGAGTCGCTTTTAAATTTAAACGCTTCCCGTTTAGGCAAGCCTCGCGCTCCTCATTTAAAATGTGGATCAGTTCCTCTGTACTGTATATTTTTGACATCAGAAGCGTCCTACTTGCCAGTATTTATCAGATTTGTTTTGGATTAGACGACATGGTAGTGCATCGGTCTTGGAGATGTCAAGGAACTGATCAAAAGTCCAATCCTGTAGGGATTGGGTTATTGTAAAGAATTCAGTTTATATTTTAACAGGTTAAGTTGCTTGGCACTGAGATTAATTTTGATTTCAAGCAACTGTTGATTATCCCGTAGTAAAATCATCCCATTTTTACCCACTGCTAAATTAGGATCAGTTAATTCAATCATTTGATCAGGAACTAATTGCATCCAGATGGGTTGCATTGTCGGGGTTACTACTGCCATACTACCAAAGGATTGTCATTGTTTTTTCTCAACTTACATTTTCTTGAGTCTAACGTTTTAACTGCAATTTTCTAGTATGGATTTACCAATTATTTTCCATCCCGATTATGTTGTTCCCCTACCTCCTGAACATCGGTTTCCGATGGTAAAGTTTCGCTTATTGTATGAGTTGTTATTGCGGGATGAGATTACGGATCTTAACCAGGTTCACACCCCAGAATTACCGCCTCAAGAATGGATTGAATGGGTACATGATCCCGATTATGTCCAGGGATATTATCAGGGTACTCTTGACCCAAAAACCCAACGTCGGATTGGTTTACCCTGGAGTTCGGCTTTAGTCCGACGCACTTGTATTGCGGTGGGGGGGTCAATTTTAACGGCAAAATTAGCATTATCTCAGGGGTTAGCGTGCAATACTGCCGGGGGAACTCATCATGCTTTTCCTAATTTTGGATCAGGATTTTGTATTTTTAATGATATCGCGATCGCGGCTCGTGTGGTGCAGCATTTAGGATTAGCGAAAAAAATATTAATTGTTGATTTAGATGTGCATCAAGGAGATGCAACGGCGGTTATTTTTCAAAATGATCCGAATGTTTTTACGTTTTCCATGCACTGTGAAGCGAATTTTCCAGCTAAAAAACAAATTAGTGATTTAGATGTTCCTTTATCGGTGGGGATGGAAGATGAGGAATATTTGCAAACTTTAGCGGATTATTTACCAGATTTATTATCTGAGGTGAAACCGGATTTAGTTTTTTATGATGCAGGTGTTGACCCCCATGAGGAGGATCGATTAGGAAAATTAGCGTTAACGGATACGGGGCTTTGGCGGCGAGAAATGCAAGTTTTAAGCACTTGTATTAGCCAAGGTTATCCAGTGGCAGGAATTATTGGCGGTGGTTATTCTGATGATTTGGAAGCCTTAGTTTATCGCCATTCTTTATTACATCGGGCTGCGTCTCAAGTTTATCATCAATATCGGCTTTGATTCGATTTAAAATATAGTTTTTAGTTCAAATTTGGCATCTTCTTATTCCCAAAATTAAAAACAATGATTGTCCATCGCTTAGAAAAATATACCACTAAACGTCCTCAAGAAGTTTTAATTGTTAAAATTGAACTGGACGGAGAAACAGATGAAATTGCAATTTTTAAAGGATTTTCTAGTTCGTTAATGCGTCCAACCGCGTTTGATCCTGATATTCCAGTTCTTCCTGATAGTGCTAAAATTCTGGAAATTGATCGTCTATCTAGTCCTTATAATCCTACTAAACCTGATTATATTCAACAGGGATTAACTTGGGAAATGATGGAGAAATTATTAACAGAATTGGGGGTATAACACAACTCAATGGGTCGTAATATTTGATTGTAGGGGTTGGGTCTCCCAACCCTCTTTGCACAAAAGTTGAGAGGGATTTCACCCCTACAGGTTTTGATCACCCATCATTTAGACTGACTATCATTAAATTAACGGGGAAGATTACCCATAAAGTCAGGGGTGGCTAAAATTTCACTTCTGACTTAAAATGGTTATAGCCAGAAATAAGAGGAATAAAGATGGTTAATATCTTGGGAGAAGGCGACAATGGTTTAACTCGTCTGGATTATAGTAATTTATTGGATAATATTTTACAAGTGTTAACTGAGCAACCGCCTAACAGTTACTTGAATTTATCGCCAGATGGTAAACGGTTGCTAATTGACATTGATGAAATTGCTGCTAAGGTTTCTGCGTTAAGTTGTGTAAATCCTTTAGGAGCAGCAACATTTAAAACGAAGTCTGCAACCCTCAATTTAAACTTAGATTCAAGACAAACATTTCGAGATCAAATTCAACAGATTCGAGATATTTTAACCCAAAACCTAGAAGCATCAATTAATTCTATTTCTCTACCAGATTTTATCAAAGAATTAACAACAGCATTAACCGAATTTCAAGGAAATTCTCAAAAAATCGGATTTTACTATTCTTTTAATAAAAGATATGAAAATTTACAAAAAAATCGATTGAGCTTGCAACGAGAAACTCAAAAAAGCAAGGCTTTATTAAAATGTCATAAATTAACAATTACGGTTGATAATACCAATCAATTTAATCAAGAGTTAGAAAATAGTTTAAAGAATTTTATTGAGTTAAACTTTCATTCCGAGGAACAAAAAGAAACTTTAGGTTATATTCTTGAGGATCGGTGTGAAGATTTAAAAAAAAATCGAGATGATTTGTATCGGTTAAAATGTTTAATGGATACAGAAGCGATTGGAAAACTTCAGAGACAAGCTAAAATTGTATATTTAGAATATTTAGAAGAACATTTAGGACAACATCAAAATTTAATTTATCTTCAAGACTTAATTCGGCGGTTAAAGTTAATAGAAGATTATATTAACGATATTAGCAAAGAAGATGGATATTATCAAGTTAACTATGCGGGTGTCAGCGTCAATTATAAAGACATATTTTCTCGATCTGAAGCATTTGACGAGTTACCGATTATTCCCTTAATTGATGGATATTTAGGAGAAACAACGGATGAAGCGTCAGGAAAACGACAATTTATTTTTGGATTAAAGCTAAAATTTGCAGGTAAAGTTCAAGCTCAAGGCGGAAAACCAGTGATTGATTATTATCTGGATATACTCAATCCCGATAGTCCAGCACATCGAGAAGAATTAGCAGATAGTTCTCGAAAAGAATACTTTGTTAGAAAAGTCTTAAAAATAGCATTATTATATTATTTTATTTTTGCTAGTTTTGATCCCTCTAATCCAGATTATCATCCTGAAAAGGATTTAGACTATAATCCAGTTCAAGGGTTTGATGAACAAGTTTTACCCATCTTAAAAGGAGCGGACGAAACTAAAAAACAAAGGATTTTGAGGGGGATAATCAGGGGGTTAAAATCTTACGGAATTGAAACTAAAGTCGATAAACTCAAAAATATGCTGACTCATTTTTTGAAGAGTAGGTCTGTTTCTCCTTCTCGGTCTTATCCCCTTCAGATTAGCGTTAAAACGGGGATTTTAGAAACAGATTACACTAATATTAATCAAACAGAAACCTTTTTTAAAACTGTTTTAAGAGAAAATCCTAAAGCAGCTTTAAAATATATCTGTGTAGGAAAAGCAAGTGTAGATAATCGTTCTCTCTATTCGATTTCAGCTAACCTAAAAATTGATGAAATTCACTATTTCTCAACCGAGGATCAACAAAGTTTTACCATGAGCTATGATTTAAGAGACGTTTATACACTTCCTGTGGTTGTCACTCCTAAACACGAAGAGTGTATAAAGATTTTGGAAGATAACTTGAAGCAACAAAAGCTTTTAGTTTTTACTTATAATTATCAACGATTGAGAGAGGAAATTTTAAATAATTTACAATCTTCAACTGCTTTTACTTATCAGTTTACCTTTGCATTATTAGCATACATCCTGTTAAAAATTTTACTAGATGTGTCAGAACGTCGCTTATTTGTTCCGATTTTACGACTCCATTTAAGTGATTCACAGGAACCCGCACCAGAAGAAAAATTTATGCGTTCTATTTTTGCGGTGTTATCTCACTTACTGAATGAAAAACATCGTTGCAATTCCCAAGGATTTTGTGTTAAAAATATTAACCCATATAAAATCAAAAATGGGTTAAGTTCTTTATATTCTATTTTACCTAAAACTTTTAATTTAAGTCAACCTACAACGGAACCGCAACTGAATAAATTAGCGATTATTGTTGTTTCTAGTCGAGAATGCGATCGCACTGGATCTTCCGATCATAAAATTGCGAATCTCATGGGAGAAATGATCGGGATTAATCGTCAACAAGATGGTACAGTTCGATTGTATATGATTGGAACATTTTCCGATAATTATAATCACCAAGAAATCCACAGTCATCCTGATGTGTTAATTGATCAGGTTAATCAACTTTATCAGAAAGGATATAGACACTTTTTATATATCGCTAAATCTCCTTACTCCAATACCTTAAATATGACAAAGAAACAGGAAGATGAGGAACTATTTTTTATGTCAAAATCCGTAATTCGTGCGTTAAAAGGTGAACGAGAAGATTTAAAAATATATCCCATATTCTTTGATAAATATTATGCGGTTAAATTAGACACAATTCCATCAAGCTCGTTGTATATCCAAGACGTTTCAGAGTTAGAAACCTTAGTGAAAGATCCAAGTAAACAAGCGGTTGTGTTTTTTAATTTGTTTAATGGGATTAAGGTGGGAAATGATAAATACTATAATGGTGTGATTTCCTATGCAACTTTATTAAATATTTATGAAGGAATTTTAGATGATAAAGATATTCGGATGGCGTTAATGTATGATAATTCCTTAAAAAATGAGTTGCTGGAGTTTCTAACCCTTTTCCATTTTTCTCGTTATGAAGCAGATAGTAATAAATCGAAAAATATTAGCTTAAAACTTGATCCTTATACCAAACTCATTGGAGATAACAGCGTCGGTGCTTTATCGAGATTTAATCATATCAATAGTTATGCTGTTTTTAACTCTTTAGCTTTCTTAACCGAAGTGAAAAAAGTATTAAATGTACAGGAATCAGGAAAATTAAAATGACAGAATTTCAACTCGGACAAGAATTAGGTCGCTTATTTGAAGTGGGTTTTAATATCGGAATGCTGACCTATATTGAACAGGATCAAATTCCGCATCAGTTTGGGTCTTTATATCGTCAGGAATTACAACAGATTAGTTTTTCTGAAATGGTTAGAGCACTGGTTAGGAAAACGAATATAGTTAATGATAAACATCGAAGAATTGTAGAAAAATGGAGTCTTTTTTTCTTAGAAAAAGCATTTATAGCGGGATTAAACTTTCTAGGTGAATATATTGAAGCGATAGCGTTGAATCAATATCAACGAAAACGGTTAAATATTTTATATTATCAATGTTGTTTTTCAGGAGATAATAGTTTTGGAAGTTATCAGAAAAATATCAATGATCAAGAAAATCATGAAGTTTTATCTCAATTAATTTCAATTAAATATAATCAAGCTCAAAAGTATTCTAAAAAAGGTAATTTTTTAAAAGCTGACAGTTTGATTTTGATTCAGTGTATTAACGAATATAGAATTTTATGTATTGATTACTCTATTTTTTCCATTAAAGCAATTCAGGATTTAGACGATATTGAGGATATTGAAATTTTAAGGAGATTATTATTAAGTGAAATTCGTTATTTAAAATCAAAAAGTGTTTTTTCTAATTTAGGATTAGATACAAAAACCGCAGAACTCAATTTATCTAAAGATTTAAAAAACTATTTCAAAGCATTCAAACGACAAGATAAAGAAACCGCTAAGTTAATTCAAGCGGGAAGTTATGTTTATAGTTTTTATGATTTTTTGCGATCGCATCAGTTACTTCCTGATCAAAGTTCTATTATTTTTAATATTGTTGGATATAGCGATCGCGGAATTAGTTCTATGTCCATTAATCAAAATAATTTAGATATTTTAGAAACTTGTGCTGAGATTTACAAACATGAAGTGACCGATATTGAAATTCAAGATGCACGTTTTAATATATTAAGAAAAATCAAGAGAAATGCTTATAAAAGCTTTGATCAAGGTAAAGATTTTATTGATAAACTGTTAGCAATTAACTCCTGTGATATAACATCTATTATTCATTCAGAACGAATTGATAATTTTTGTAACCCTATTGATATTATTCCAGAAGATTTAGCTAAACAACTAAATGTTACCCCTAAAATTGACCTAAGAAATGCTCATGCTGAATTAATTACTCAAGCGTTGAAATCGGATCTAACTTATATTTTTTTAACTGGGAATCCTGGGATCGGTAAAACAACGGCGATCGCTAATTTCCTCAAAAGTCAACAGTGTTTAAATGAAGGATTTTTATTTTTTTATGTTAGTCCCCGAAAACAAGTGAACTTAGATATTATCGAAAAGTTCAAGAATCCAGAAAATAATCAATTAGAAGATGATCGCATTTTTGCTATTAGCACTTCATCTGTTTTAATTTCTAAGAATCACGGAAAATATACAGTTAACTATCTAAATAATCTCTATTGTCAAAACCGATTCAATCAGCAAGGAGTTGATTTTATTCACCAAGATCATGAATTATCTTCCACTTCCCATTCCAAAAAATTACAGCGCATGACAGAAGATGAAATTCAAGCGCGGGAGTCTTCTGTTAAAGGAGTTTTAAATAGTATTTGTCAAGGAATCTATACCCTAATTAATCGTGAAATATCGAATAATATTGTAGCGACGGTTTCCATTCAATCTTTAAAGAAAACTCAACAGGGTGGCGATACCCTAAAACATTTTAAAACAATCTTTAAAGATGCTTATAACTCTCAAGAAGAAATTGTAATTCCCGAAAAAATGCAAGCTCTTTCCGGTCGCATTAAACATTTATTGATTATGATTGATGAAATTACCGGAGATGAAGGAGGAGCAGAATTTCTGAATGAAATTAGTAAGATTTTAAAAGAATATGGTATGATGAATCCAACATCGGGATTTAATACTAAAATTATTGTGGCGGATGCTTCTATTGTTGATCCAGATGTGATTCAACAACATTTAGGAGAAACCACCAGTGAACCGAATAAAATCTTTTTTAGAAAAGCAAAATCTCAAGATATTCCCTTATCAATACAACCCTTTTCCTTTCAAGGATTCAAAGCTACCGTCATTAATACTAATTCCTATCCCGCTAAAAGTTTAGAGATCACTTATAAAATATTTATTCAATCTTTGCAACATCAGAAAAAAGTCTCTTTAAAGGTAGATTTTGATATACAAAAAAAAGTTCAAAAGCAAATTATTACTGATATTAATAACTTTTTAAATCACATCAATTCTGAACAAATTATTATTTATATTCAAGATAAACAGCGACTCGCAGATTTAATAGAAAAAATTCGTGAACAGCGTAGTCAATTTGAACAATATCAAGACTACTTAGAAATTCATGCTGATCTTTCAGAATACGAAAAACAAAATATTTCTCAATATAAAAATCAAGTCAAAGTCATTTTTATGACTGCTTCAGCAAGTCGAGGGTTATCCTTTCCTAAAGTCAAACAGATTTTAGTTGATATTCCTCGTTTTGAAATCGAAAAAAACCTGATGGAAATCATTCAAGTTATTTATCGAGGTCGGGGAAGCTACTTTGAAGATGGAATCGAAAAAACCTTAGATAATCAAGATAAACATCTGGTTTTTTACCTTTGTGAACAAGTCATCATTTATCCTCAACAAAATCAAGAATTATCCCCTGATAATAAGCAGTTATCTCACCCAGAAAGTCTTTTAAGTATTTTAAATCTTTTGCTAATTTTAAAAACTTCTATTATGACTCGAATTTTCGGTTCAGGTCGCATTGGTTCAGATCATTTTATGATGATTCCCATTGGCGGAAAATCGGTATTTACTGCGGGTCAAACCTTTAGTAGTAAGATGAGTAACCTAATTAAACAGCTAAAAAAAGAACACAAAAGACGCCCTTATGATCAGCGATTAAAAACCGTCTATTCTAGCTTAGAAATGTTGCTGAGTTCCGTTGAAATTAATTTAGAAATTAAGGAAGATCAAGGAGTATCATATCTGGAATTACAAAGTGCATTTGCGGCTAAATTTTCCGAGTTAGTCAATCATAAATTAGATAGTTTGCTCAAATTTCCCCCCATTCAACGCAGTTATATCAATGGGAGTTTATTAATTGTTCCCCTTCAAGAAAGATTAATTGACGAAAAATATAAAATGCGGCTACAACAGGAAATTTTGAACCCTAGTAACCGAGAATTATTACATCAAATGTCTAAAATTCAAAAGAGTTCAACTTATCCCGAAAATATTGGTTCTGCTCTCCAAGAAGCGATAGAATTAGTCAAGATGCTTCAAGAACAACCCTATAAAACCCAAAAATTTGAGCAAAATAGTCAATATCTCGACCAATATTATGCAATTCCCTTATTTAGTTTAATTATCAGTGAAGCACTGCGTCAATATTTTGCGAGTCATGAACCTGAACCGGAAGATGGGAGATTTAAAGATATTTTAGCGGCTTATCTCAGTTCTCTCTATCCCATCTGTAATATTTTACCCATTGGTCATGAATATAAAGATTTTCCTTGGATTTTATTTAGAAGTTATAGTCTTAACGAAATTAGAAGTAAACTGTTTACCGATAAATACTTTTTAATTTCAAACGAACTCAATGTTTTAAATCTTCTTCTTTCTCAAGATTAAATTAGTGGGGCTCAGAAACCGGGTTTCTTAAGTTATCTTTGTGTTAATAGCAAAGTTTCAGCAGAAACCCGGTTTCTTGGAGGTGCGAGGTCAGAAACCAGGTTTCTTAATTGAGCTTTTTGTTAGCAGCAAAGGTTAGTAAAAAAACCCGATTTCTTGTTTGTTATTCGACAGTACCACCTGCGGCTTGTACCCTGGCTCTGGCTCTTTTTAAAGATTTTTTGGCTTTAATTTTGTCGCGTTCAGAACCACTACTTTCAGCCGTTTCTAACTTGGCTTGAGCTTGGCTGTAGGCTGTCCGAGCTTCTTCTAAATTAATGCTGTCGCCACGTTCTGCGCCGTTAACCAGAATGGTGACTTCATTGGCTTCAACTTCAGCAAACCCGCCCATTAAGACAATTGGAGTCCATTTATTTTTAGAGCGAACCCGCAGCACTCCAGTATCTACAGCCGTTAACAAAGGGGCGTGACCCGTCAGAATACCGAGTTGTCCTGTGGTACTCGGAAGAATCACCTCATCGGCATTGTCATCCCAGACCGTCTGATCGGGGGCAATTACACGCACAGTTAATGTCATTTGTCAAGAGTAATAAATTAAATATTGTGAAGATGCTAACAGAATCGTTGTTGGGCGATAGTTAAAGAGCAGCCCAACAACGGTAAAGATTAGCCTTTGAGTTTTTCAGCTTTGGCAATCACTTGGTCAATGTCGCCCACCATGTAGAAGGCTTGTTCTGGCAGATCATCAAGTTCCCCAGACATAATCATATTGAAGCCTTTGATGGTTTTTTCCAGGGTGACATACTGACCCGGAGAACCTGTGAACACTTCCGCCACGAAGAAAGGTTGAGATAAGAATTTCTCAATTTTGCGAGCGCGAGCCACGGTCAGACGGTCTTCTTCAGACAGTTCATCTAATCCTAAGATGGCGATAATGTCTTGCAGTTCTTTGTACCGTTGCAGGGTGGCTTGGACAGCACGAGCGGTTTGATAGTGTTCGCTACCGACAATTGACGGCTGTAACATGGTGGAAGTCGAATCCAGGGGATCAACCGCCGGATAGATCCCTTTAGACGCCAAACCCCGTGATAATACGGTGGTCGCGTCTAAGTGGGCGAAGGTCGTAGCCGGAGCGGGGTCAGTTAAGTCGTCCGCAGGCACATAAACTGCTTGAATTGAAGTAATAGACCCTTCGGTGGTAGAGGTGATGCGTTCTTGCAGTTCACCCATTTCGGTTCCCAGGGTGGGCTGATATCCCACAGCAGAAGGCATCCGACCTAACAGAGCGGACACTTCAGAACCCGCTTGCACGAAACGGAAGATATTATCAATAAACAGCAGCACGTCTTGTTTGCTGACATCACGGAAATATTCAGCCATGGTTAAAGCCGACAGACCCACCCGCATTCTAGCTCCGGGGGGTTCGTTCATCTGACCGTAAACCAGAGCAACTTTAGATTGAGTCAGGTCGTTGGTGTTGATCACGCCAGATTCAATCATTTCATTGTAAAGGTCGTTTCCTTCACGAGTCCGTTCACCCACACCGCCGAACACGGAAACGCCACCGTGGGCTTTAGCGATGTTGTTAATCAGTTCCATAATAATAACGGTTTTGCCGACTCCGGCTCCACCGAACAGACCGATTTTACCCCCCCGACGATAGGGAGCTAACAGGTCTACCACTTTAATCCCCGTTTCAAACACGGCGGGTTTTGTTTCTAACTGAGTAAATGCCGGGGCTGAACGGTGAATGGAAGAGGTTTCTTGGGTTTGAACCGGGCCAAAGCTATCAACGGGGTCGCCCACCACGTTAAAAATCCGTCCCAAGGTAGCAGGGCCAACGGGAACGCTAATGGGAGCGCCCGTATCAACCACTTCCATTCCTCGGACTAAACCATCGGTGGTACTCATGGAGTCGGAACGGATTTGGCCATCCCCTAACAGTTGTTGCACTTCGCAAACAACAGAAACTTCCTGACCAATTTCGTTTTTGCCACTAATTTTAAGAGCGTTGTAGATTTCCGGCAATTTACCGCTCGGAAACTTGACATCTACAACCGGGCCAATGATTTGAGTAATGTAGCCTACGTGTGTTTTTTCTGCGGTGCTGACCATGGGTTTGCCTATGGGTTAATACAAGCTGATTCCGAATTCGTCTCGGAAAGCTTTAGAAGAATTTAATATTGCCATCTTTTAGGTTATCACTGAACAGTCACCACTTTACCTATTCTTCCTCGGCTTCTCCTGCTGAACTCTGCAAAGGAGATCCGGTTTCCTCTGTTCCTGCTTTCTTCTTAGAGCTTGGGGACGGTTTTGCGGGAATCGTTGGGGGTGTGGGGGGGGTTTCAGGTTTTTCAGGTTTTTCAGGTTTTTCAGGTTTTTCAGGTTTTTCAGGTTTTTCGATGTTTTCAGTGGTGTCTGTTGCTTCGTCTGGGGTCGCTTCGGGTTTCGGTTCAGGAGGCGTTTCAGAATCAACTAATGCCCTTTGCTTCACCCGACGAATGGGTAAATTAGCGACTAAGGCGGTGACTCGGTTATCGCTTTCTAAATTAAATTCTGAATCATTGGTGTCGATTTCCACGTAACGAGACACCACTTCTAAAATTTCCTTTCGCATGGCCTCCACCATTTCCGGTGCTAAATCAGCCCGGTCATGGGCTAAAACCAATTTCAACCGACGTTTAGCCGCTTCTCGACTCGTTTGATTGCTTCGGGGAAATAGTCGTTCTAGGATTTCATTAATTTTCATGGGGGTTTGCTGGGTAAAGACAGATGCAAAAAAATCAAAATCAAAAACTCAAAGGGTGAAGTTTTAACCGACTTTCGAGGTAAAAAAACGACGAAGTTTTGCAAAAAAACCTTCTGGAGCCGGATTAAGATCCAAGAAGGCGACTTTTTCCCCTTCCAGACGACGCACGACATGATTAAACGCTTGGGCGGCTTGGGAACCGTTTTCTGTTAAAACTCATGGTTCGCCTTTATTAGTAGAAACAATCACCGTTTCATCATCGGGAACCACTCCAATTAACGGAATCGCTAAAATTTCTTCCACATCTTGCACCGACATCATATCGTTAGCTTGCACCATTAACGGTTTAATTCGATTAATTAATAAGCGAATCTTTTTAACCGAATTGGCTTCTAATAATCCAATGACTCGATCCGCATCTCGAACGGCAGAAACTTCTGGAGTGGTGACAATAATTGCTTCTTTAGCCGGAGCGATCGCATTTTGAAATCCTTGTTCAATTCCCGCCGGACAATCGATAATAATATAATCAAATTTCCCGTCTAACAGCCCCACTAATTGTTTCATTTGATCTGGGGTCACGGCTTCTTTCATGCGATTTTGAGCCGCAGGTAATAGCACTAACCGAGCTTCTCGTTTGTCTTTAACTAAGGCTTGTTCCAAGCGACATTCCCCGGACAAAACTTCCATTGCTGTATAGACAATTCGATTTTCTAAACCTAGAAGTAAGTCTAAATTTCTTAATCCAAAATCGGCATCAATCACAACGACTTTATGTCCCCGTTTTGCTAATGCCATTCCGACATTAGCGGTGCAGGTTGTTTTCCCTACCCCACCTTTTCCAGAGGTAATTACAATAACACGACTCATATTTAAAAGTTGACTTTTGATGGTTGACGGTTAACGGTTAATAGCAAACACAGTTAGCTGTTAATAGCGAACGCAGGGCTCGCACTCTCAGGACTGAGGAAAACTTCAGATTTTCCTACTGATTTCTATCACGAATTGTGGCACAAATGAAATCAAGATTCTGCTGATTGATCCCAGGTTAAAACTCTAGCTTTAGCAACTTCCCTCGCGGGACTGATGCGAATTCCGTTATTATTAATATAGGCAACTTCTGGGTAAACTTGTTCCGGTGAGGTTTCTGGCCCCCGTGCCACTTGATCCGCTATCCGAATTAACTTGGGTTGCATTTGCAGCGCCATAATTAAACTATTGCGGTTGCCTTTAGCTCCCGCGTGAACATTTCCCCCCAAACGACCCCAAATAATAATATCGCCATCGGCAATAATTGAACTACCCGGATTAACATCTCCAACGATAACAATTGTTCCTGGGTGACGAATATCCACTCCAGACCGCACGGTTTTTTTCAGATACAACGGTTCAGCTAAGGCAGACCGGGAAGGTTCCAAGACAGGTTGAGTTAAGGTTTCCCGTTCCGTATCTTGATCAACACTATATCCGGCTGTTGCTGCGGCGACTGCGGTTTGACGGCGACTGGTTTTGACTCGTTTGAGTTGCAGTTGAACTTCGTTGAGTGCTTCAGCAATCTCTTGCAGTTGACGACCATCTAATAACCGATTTTCAGCAATCAGATGAACCTCCAGATTTCCTTGTTCAGCGTGTTCACCGCCATTGAGACGATGTTTTAACTGTTGCCAAACTTCAGTCCAACTATTGTTAGCAGGTGTCTCCGTGTCTTCTCGATGAGTTTCTGGCGGTAAAAATAATAATAAGTGTGCCTCTTCACGTTTTAACCGAACTTGTAAATTCGGATCAACCTCCGGTACGCTTGCAGGAGATTGAAATTCAGTCGGGATTAACTCAGAGGTTGGGGTATCCAAAGACATAAATAAAACTTAGATAGACAATCGTTTAACTCAACTGGTTATTCTAAGCCATGATGGATAAATTTGTTAATTCTACTCTCTTAAGTTTGATTGAGTGTACTTGTAGGGAAATAGCAACGGCTGATTTTTAGATCAGATTCTAGGAAATTTCATCTATTTAGAATAATTCTAACATCC
>JACCEC011667259.1_pt1 | contig 13575 bp, 11 predicted proteins | sample 7450121 | NCBI WGS metagenome assembly JACCEC01 (sample SAMN15323455, study PRJNA562643) | freshwater metagenome | isolation source: river surface water | place: USA:Blue River Watershed | collected 2017-08-18 | reverse complement strand
CGTGGCCAAGGTGTTGAACGACAAATGGGGCATCAAGCGCGGCCTGATGACCACGGTGCACGCCGCCACTGCCACCCAAAAAACCGTGGACGGCCCAAGCAACAAAGACTGGCGCGGTGGCCGCTGTATTTTGGAAAACATCTTCCCCTCCAGCACCGGTGCGGCCAAGGCCGTGGGCGTGGTGATTCCCGAACTCAACAAAAAACTCACCGGCATGTCGTTCCGCGTGCCCACCTCTGACGTGTCGGTGGTGGACCTGACGGTCGAGTTGGAAAAGCCCGCCGCCTACGCGGAGATTTGCGCTGAAATGAAAGCACAAAGTCAAGGCGCTTTGAAAGGCGTGTTGGGTTACACCGAAGACAAAGTGGTGGCCACCGATTTCCGTGGCGAGCCCTGCACCTCGGTGTTCGATGCGGATGCCGGCATCGCTTTGGACAGCACCTTCGTCAAAGTCGTCTCTTGGTACGACAACGAATGGGGTTACTCCAACAAGTGTTTGGAGATGGTGCGCGTCATCGCCAAGTAAAGGATTCCGTGCTCGACGTTTTCAAAGACCGCATCCGTGATGCGGCGTCTCAAGGCCATCGCCTGCGCATTCAAGGCGGCAACACCAAGCAGTTTTATGGCGACACCAGTGCGCCAGCACAGGTGCTCGACACCCGCGAATGGGCAGGTGTGGTCAGCTACGAGCCCAGCGAATTGGTGGTCACGGTCAAAGCGGGAACGCCCCTGGCCGAACTCGAGGCGGTGTTGGCCGAGCAAGGCCAATGCCTCGCATACGAACCCCCGCACTTTGGCGCTGGCGCCACCGTGGGCGGCATGGTGGCCGCTGGTTTGGCCGGCCCGGCGCGTGCGAGTGTCGGTGGTGTGCGCGACCATGTGTTGGGTGTGCAACTGATCAACGGCTTGGGCGAAGCGCTCACCTTTGGTGGGCAGGTCATGAAAAACGTGGCGGGCTACGACGTGTCGCGCCTGATGGCCGGCAGCCTGGGCACTTTGGGCCTGATCACCGAGCTGTCGCTCAAAGTCTTGCCCGTCGCGCCCGAAGAAGCCACGCTGATGTGCGCTTTGTCGCAGCACGACGCCTTGGCATTGCTGCACCGCTGGGGCGGCCAAGCCCTGCCAATCAACGCCAGCGCCTGGGTGCATGACAACAGCAGCAGCCCGGCGCAAGACCTGTTGTTCGTGCGTTTGCGCGGCGCGGTGGCCGCGGTCGAGTCGGCCTGCCCGCGCATGATCGCCGATGTCGCCGCCGTGGGCGGCCGTGCGTCGCGCATGGACCCGCGCACCGCCGCCGCCGATTGGACCGCCAGCCGCGAGCACGCCTTGCCCTTTTTCAACGCACCGAATGACACGGCTGGTCTGTGGCGTTTGAGCCTGCCGCAAACCGCTCCCGTGCTGGCACTGCCCCATGCCACTTACATCGAGTGGCACGGCGCTTTGCGCTGGCTGTGGGCCCCCGCAGACGCGGCGTCCACGCTGCGTGAAGCCGCGCAAGCGGTGGGCGGCCATGCCACGCTGTTTCGCCCACCTGTGCAAGCCACCAGCGAATTGCCCGTCGTGTTCCACCCCTTGCCCGCGGTGCAACAACGCATCCAGCGCGACCTTCAAAAGCAGTTTGACCCCCACGGTGTGTTCAACACCGGGCGCACAGGCCTTTAACCCGCACCATGCAAACCAACCTCGCTCCCGAATACCAAGGCACCCCCGAAGGCCTCGAAGCCGAAGCCATCTTGCGCAAATGTGTGCACTGCGGTTTTTGCACCGCCACCTGCCCCACTTACCAATTGCTGGGCGACGAACTCGATGGCCCGCGTGGTCGCATTTACCTGATCAAGCAAGTGCTCGAAGGGGTGGAACCCACCCGCGACACCCAGTTGCATCTGGATCGTTGTCTGACCTGTCGCAACTGCGAAACCACCTGTCCCAGTGGCGTGCAATACGGGCACTTGGTCGACATCGGACGCCAATTGGTCGACGAGAAAGTGCCGCGTCCCGCCGCCGAGCAAAGCGTGCGTTGGGCTTTGAAAGAAGGCCTGTCATCCCCTTTGTTTGCGCCTGCCATGAAGCTGGGCCAGTCGGTGCGCGCCTTGTTGCCAGGCGGCATCAAGGCCAAAGTACCCGAGCGCCGCAGCGCTGGCGCTTGGCCCACCGCCACCCATGCCCGCAAGGTGTTGCTGCTGGCGGGTTGCGTGCAACCGGCGATGAGCCCCAACATCAACAGCGCCACGGCGCGCGTGCTCGATGCCTGCGGCATCCAAACCGTGGTCGAACCGCTGGCGGGTTGCTGTGGCGGCGTCAAGTTCCACTTGAACGACCAAGACGCCGCGCATGTGCAAATGAAAAACAACATCGACGCGTGGTGGCCGCATGTGAACCAAGGGGTTGAAGCGATCGTGATGAACGCCTCGGGCTGTGGTGTCACGGTCAAGGACTATGGCCACATCTTCCGCCATGACCCGCAGTACGCTGAGAAGGCGCGCCAGATCAGCGCGCTCACCAAAGACCTGAGCGAGTTGCTGCCCGACTTGGTGCCCCATTTGCAAAAGCGTTTGCGGCCCCAGCAGGTGCAGCAACAAGGTTTGTTGGCGTTTCATCCACCGTGCACCTTGCAACACGGCCAGCAACTCAAAGGCGGGGTGGAAACCCACATGAGCGCCTTGGGCTTCAAGGTGCGCGTGGCCAGCAGCGAGGTGCATTTGTGCTGCGGCTCGGCCGGTACTTACAGCGTGTTGCAACCTGTCATTGCCACCCAGCTGCGCGACCGCAAACTCGGCCACTTGGGTGAGATGCAACCCAGCGCCATCATGAGTGCCAACATCGGCTGCATCACCCATTTGCAAAGCGGCACCGAGGTGCCGGTGCGTCATTGGGTGGAAATGGTGGACGCGGCCCTGGCCTGAGGCCACCGCACCCCGACGCAGCGCTTCAAAGCGTTCAGCTGGCGGCCAGTGCCGCTTCAATGTCGGCGGCGATGCTCGCAGGCTTGTCCAGCGGCGCATAGCGCTTGATCACCTGCCCTTGGCGGTTGATCAAAAACTTGGTGAAGTTCCACTTGATGCCCTCGCTGCCGAGCAAGCCGGGCGCCTCGGCCTTGAGCCATTGAAACAAGGCATGGGCTTTTGCGCCGTTCACGTCCACCTTGGCCATCATGGGAAAGCTCACGCCATAGTTGGCTTGGCAAAAAGCGCCAATCTCTTCATTGCTGCCAGGGTCTTGGCTGCCAAACTGGTTGCACGGAAAGCCCATCACGGCCAAGCCTTTCGCGCCGTACTGTTGGTGCAGTTCTTCCAAGCCGGCAAATTGGGGCGTGAAGCCGCAAGCGCTGGCGGTGTTGACGATCAACAGGACTTGCCCTTTGTAGTCGGACAGTTGCACCTCTTGTCCAGCGATGGACGTGGCGTGGAAATCGTAAACAGTGCTCATGCGGGGGTCTCCTTGGAACGGTCAGGCATTGTCGCCAAAACGGCGGCCAACACAATCAGTGCGCCACCCAGCAGTTTGCGGTCCGTCAACTCGGACGCACCCAGCGCCACCGAGGACAGCGTCGCGAACACGATTTCCGACAACATCACCAGCGCGGTGGTGCTGGCGGGCAAACGGGCTGCGCCGTATTGCAAGCTCAGATTGGAGGCCAACAGGCACACGGCCAGACCCAGGGCGTAAGGCCACCAAGTCGCGTCGATCGGCACCGGCACCATACCCAATGGTCCACCCGCGCTTGCGGCGGCAGCGGTGATCAGCATGCCGCCCCCAAACATCGCGCTCATGCGCGCGCTCTCGGGCACATGGGCCAATTTACGGAGCATCACATTGTTCAGGGCGAAACTCGCACCGCCCAGCAAAGCCAGGTAGTCCAACAACGAGGACGGCCAAGGCCAATCCATGTCCGGCGTTTTCAGCACCAAGGCGACCCCTGCCAAGGCCAGCAACAAGCGCAGCAGGCCCTGACGGCTGGGCCGCTCACCCAACAACCACCAAGCGAACAGCACCGACCAGGCCGGCATGGTGTAGAACAACAGCACCACCCGCACCACATCACCCAGGGTCACGGCCCAGTTGAAACCGAAGTTGGTCAGGCCCGAGGCGATGAACAACCACCACAGGGCGGGCTGTTGCATCCAGCCGCGCCAGGCGTGCGGTTTGAACAGCGCGATGGCCACAAACGCCAAGCCATACATCAGGGCGGTTGCCCACAAAGGATGCAGACCGCGCGATTGCATTTCACGCAGCGGCCACCAGCAAAGGCCAAACACCAGGGCATTGAACAGCAAGCCCAGGACCGGGCGCAGTGCAGCGGAAGACATGATTTAAGAGTGGCCGGGGTCGCGCCGCGCGATGTCCATCAAGCGGGCGACTTCATCGGGATGGTGCAGGCAGTTGTGCGCGTGCCAGCGCTTGATCAACCACATGCAACCCGCCACCATCAAAGCAAAGGCCACGATGGCGCCGAAAGCGGTGAGGCCCCAACTGGTGCTCAAGGCGTACAAACCACCCAGCGCCAGGATGCAGGCTTGTTCGTTGAAGTTTTGCACCGCAATCGAACGACCGGCACCCATCAGGTTGTGGCCACGGTGTTGCAGCAAGGCGTTCATGGGCACCACCAAGAAACCACCCAAGCCGCCCAGCAAAATGAAGAAGGGCGCGGCCAGCCAAACGTTGTCGATGAAATTCATGCCGATCATGAGCAGGCCCATGGCAATGCCCAGCGGAATGACGCGGGGCGCATCGACCAGCTTCATGCGCATGGACGCGATCACCGCGCCCACGGCCGTGCCTATGGCAATCACACCGACCAATGAAGAGGCCTGGGTGGTGGTGTAGTTCAGGGCCACGGCGCTCCAGGCCAGCACGATGTAGCGCAGGTTGCCGCTGGCACCCCAGAACAAGGTGGTGGTGGCCAAGGAAATTTGGCCCAATTTGTCACGCCACAACAGCAGGTTGCAGCGCCAAAAATCAGGGGCGAGCGCGAGCAGGTTGTAAGCCAGGCTGTGTTGGGTTTGGCTGTGCATCGGCAACAGTGTTGCGCCGGTGTTGGGGATGCGGGTGTTGAACCAGGCGGCCAAGCCATAGAGCAAGACGATGACACAAATGGCTGCTTCGGGTGGTGTGTCGATGCCCAGGTTCAGCACGGGCAAGTCCAAGGACAGCAAAAAAGAAGACACGTGCGGCCCAACCAATTGACCGCCCAAGAGCACACCCAAGATGATGGAGCCGATGGTCAAGCCTTCGATCCAACCATTGGCCTTGACCAACAAAGAGGCGGGTAACAACTCGGTGAGGATGCCGTACTTGGCCGGTGAATACGCCGCTGCGCCCAGGCCGACGATGGCGTAGGACAACAGCGGGTGCGAGCCAAACAACATCATCGAGCAACCAATGACTTTGACACCGTTGCTCATGAACATGACCTGGCCCTTGGGGCGGGAGTCGGCAAAGGCACCGACAAAAGGCGCCAGCACCACATAAAACAAAGCGAACATGGGGACCAAGGCGGCGCGTTGCCATTCGGCGCCACCCGAGGCTTTGATCATTTCAACCGCCACCACAAACAAGGCGTTGTCAGCCAAAGAGCTGAAAAACTGGGCCGCCATGATGGTGTAAAAACCGCGTTTCATAGGGTGCGCACAAAGGGTGAAAAGCGGTGGGCGTGGATGGGCATGTCAGAGGGGGTCGCGGTCAAGGCCCTGAGGCTGTGGCTGGTTATATCACGCCCTTTGCACCCTTTTGGGGCCTGCGACAATGCCTCCATGCCCCGTCCCATCCATGCCTTGATCCACCCGCAGGCCTTGCGCCACAACCTCGCGCGCCTGCGCTTGGCCGCTGGTGACGCCCGTGTTTGGGCGGTGGTGAAAGCCCGTGCCTATGGCCATGGTGTCGAGCGTGTGTTCGAGGGACTGCGTGCCGCCGATGGCTTTGCGGTGCTCGATTTGGAAGAGGCGCAACGGTTGCGCAGCTTGGATTGGCGTGGCCCGGTGTTGTTGCTCGAAGGGGTGTTCGAGCAGCGTGACTTGGAGCTGTGCTCGCGCCTGGACCTGTGGCATGTGGTGCACCATGAAGCGCAAATCGACATGCTGAGCCGCCACAAAACCCAGGTGCCGCAACGCGTGTTTTTGAAAATGAACAGCGGCATGAACCGCTTGGGTTTTGCGCCGGCGCGTTTTCGCTCGGCCTGGGCCAGGCTCAACGCCTTGCCCCAGGTGGATGAAATATCCCTCATGACCCACTTTGCCCATGCCGATGACCATCAAGGCATTCAAGCCCAAATGCAGGTGTTTCAAACCACCAGCCACGACTTACCAGGCGAGCGCAGCCTGGCCAACAGCGCGGCGGTGTTGCGTCATGGCTCGGACCCACAGGCCATGGCCGATTGGGTGCGCCCCGGCATTGCGCTGTACGGCAGTGCGCCAGACCACCCGCTGCACAACGCAGCCCATTGGGGTTTGCAACCCGCCATGAGTTTGCGCAGTCAACTCATCGCTGTGCAGCCACTCCAAGCGGGCGATGAAGTGGGTTATGGCGGCTTGTTCAAAGCACCCCATGCCATGACCATGGGCGTGGTTGCTTGTGGTTATGCCGATGGTTACCCGCGACACGCGCCCAGCGGCACGCCGGTGCTGGTCCATGGTGTGCGTTGCGCCACGGTGGGCAGGGTGAGCATGGACATGCTGTGTGTGGACCTGACGCCCGTGGCGCATGCGCAGGTGGGCAGCGACGTCACCTTGTGGGGCCAAGCCGCTTCGGGCGAGGTGTTGTGCATCGATGAAGTCGCTGCGGCTGCAGGCACGGTGGGCTACGAGTTGATGTGTGCCTTGGCGCCGCGCGTGCCGGTGGCAATTGCCGATTAAGTCCCCTGCATGGTCGCGATCAAGCGTTGGGCTTGTTCGGTGATGCGGGCGATCAACTCGGCGGCGGGCGGTGCATCGTGCAGCAAACCCACGGCCTCGCCCACGGTCACATGGGCGCGGCTGAAGTCACTCGCCGCCACACCCGCGTCATAGTCTGCGCGGGCGGCATCGGGGGCGGCGCGCAATTCATCCACCCGATGTTCCCAAGCGCGGTGCAAAGGATTGCGCAAGGCACGAAAGTCATAGGGCGCGGGCCAGTTTTTGCGACGCAAGACATCGAACACCGCGCTGCGCGCCGTGTCGTCGCCGCTGGCTTGCAAAGCGGTTTGCACCGCGCCTGCCAAAGCCAAGCTCTCGGCGCTGGCCCACAAGCGGCTGCCCAGCAACACGCCATCGGCACCCAACATCAATGCCGCAGCCATGCCGCGACCATCTGCGATGCCGCCCGCGGCCAGCAGCAAGGTGTTGGGCGATTGCGCCGCCAGCGCATCGGCCAACTCGGGCACCAGGCTCATGGTGCTGCGACCGTTCAAAGCGTTCATGCCATGGCCACCCGCTTCCGCGCCTTGCGCCACGATCACCGCCGCACCCGCTTCCAGACACGGCAGCAGTTGAGACAGTTGTTGGATTTGACAGATGAGCGGCACACCGCGTCGCGCCAAGCGCGCGGCGTAAGGGCGCGGGTCGCCAAACGAGAGCATCAGCGCCGCCGGTGTGTGCGCTTGGTCCAGCAGCCAATCGAATGCACTGGCATCTTCATCCAACTTCCAGGTGATGAAGCCACAACCCAAGCGCGCAGCGTCAGCTGGCAACAAAGACAAAGCCAAAGCGTGTTCGCGTTGCACCCAGGGCAGGTCGCCATAACCCCCACCGAGCAAGCCCAAAGCGCCCGCCTGCGCGCAAGCTGCTGCGAGCGCGCCGCCAGAGGCCAGCGCCATCGGGGCCAAGGCCACGGGCGTGCGCAGTCCAAACGGTTGCGTGAATCGGGTGTGCATCAGCCGATTATGGGTGCGGGTAAACGATTGGTCAAAACCGTGCCTCAAGTCCTACATTGACCAGCTTGATCAACCACCCCGGAGCATCCGCATGTTGTCTCAGTTCAAACCGACCCTCCAAGCCGTGGCCTTGGCCGCCCTGATGTTCAGCGGCACAGCGGTGCAGGCGCAAAGTTATGGCAAGCCCCAAGTGGTGGTGCCGCCTTCCAATTTCAAAGGGGTGCATGGTTTGGCGGTGGACCAACAAGGTCGGTTGTTGGCAGGCAGTGTGGTGGGCATGTCCATCACCCAGGTTGACATGACAACGGGCAAAGGCACCATCTTGGTGGATGCGCCACAAGGGCAGGCCGATGACATCGCCATTGGGCCCAAAGGCGAATTGGCGTGGACCTCGTTTTTGCAAGGCGTGGTGCGCATCCGCGACAACGACAGTGCACCGATTCGCATCATTGCCAAAGACCTGCCGGGCATCAACTCGATTGCCTTCGATCAAAAGAATGGCAAGCTGTACGCGTCCCAAGTGTTCTTGGGCGACGCTTTGTGGGAGTTGGATGTCAGCGGTGCCACCGCACCCCGTTTGATCAAAAAAGACCTGGGCGGTTTCAACGGTTTTGAAGTCGGCCCCGATGGCTGGATCGTGGCGCCCTTGTGGTTCAAGGGGCAAATCGTCAAGCTCAACCCTGCCGATGGTGAACTCAAGGTCATCAACAGCGAATTCAAAGTGCCTGCAGCGGCCAATTACGACAGCAAGGGCAACATCTGGGCGATTGACACCAAAACAGGCGGCTTGTTCAAGATCAACCCGGCCTCTGGCCAGCGCAGTTTGGTGGCCCAACTCGGCACAGGCATTGACAACTTGGCCCTGGACAAGAACGACAACATTTTTGTATCCAACATGGTCGACAACGGTGTGCAGCAAATCAACGCCAGCAATGGCAGTGCGCGGCAAATCACCAAAGGCGGCATGGCAGCACCCGGGGGCTTGAAGTTGTCGGAAGACGGCAAAACCCTGCATGTCGCCCATTTGTTTGGACTGCGTTCGGTGGACCTGGCCAGTGGCAAGCTCACCGACGTTGCCCGCATGCATGGCGACCACATCGAATACCCGTTTGCCGTGACCTTGTCGAAAGAGCATTACATGCTCTCCAGCTGGTTCACGGGCACGGTGCAACTCTTGAATCGCAAAGACAACAGCACCAAGGCCATGGCGCATGGTTTGGCCGCGCCCATGGACGCGGTGGAACTGCCCGACGGCTCAGTGCTGGCGTTGGAGTTGGCGGCTGGCGCATTGACGCATCTGAGCGGCAAAGACCTGCATGAGAAAAAACAAGTTGTCACCGGTTTGCAAGGGCCCACGCAACTCGTCATGGGCAAAGACGGTGCGGTGTACATCACCGAAATGGCGGGACGCTTGCTGCGTGTCGACACCAGCGATTGGCGCATGACCACCGTGGCAGAGGGCTTGGCGGGGCCAGAAGGTTTGGCGCAAACGCCTGCAGGCAAGTTCATCGTGGCCGAAGCGGCCAAGCGACAACTCACCGAGGTGGACCCCTCCAATGGCAACAAGCGGGTGATCGCCACCGACCTGCCGATTGGTTTTGAAGCTGGCCCCGGCTTGCCCCCGCCTTACCTCACCACGGGCGTGGCCGTGGCAGCGGATGGCACGGTGTACTTCAGCGCAGACCGTGACAACGGGATTTACAAAATCAAGCCCAACTGAGTGGTTGGTCAATGCGTTTGGTGATACCTGCTGACCAACCACACCAATACCAACACTGGCAGACCCAACAAGGCGGTGCCGACAAAGAACCAGGCATAACCCCCCGCGTCCACCGCCACACCAGAAAAGCCCGCTAAAAATTTGGGCAACAGCAGCATGAGCGAGCTGAACAAGGCGTATTGCGTGGCCGAGTACTGCACATTGGTCAGCGAAGACAAATAAGCGATGAACGCCGCTGACGCGATGCCACTGCTGAGGTTGTCCGCCGACACCACAGCAATCAGCGCATACACATCGTGCCCATGCAAGGCCAGCCAAGCGAACAGCAGATTCGTCAATGCACTCAACACCGCGCCGAGCATCAACACCCGCATCACGCCCCAGCGCAACACCATCAAGCCGCCGACGAACGCCCCCACCAAGGTCATCACCACACCATAGAGCTTGGTGACCGTGGCCACCTCTTCTTTGCTGTAGCCCATGTCCACGTAAAACGGATTGGCCATGATGCCCATCACGATGTCGCTGATGCGGTAGGTGCCAATCAAGGCCAACAACAACACCGCGTGCCAACGGTAGCGCCGGATGAATTCGGCAAACGGTGCCAGCACCGCCACTTGCAGCCATTGGCGAAAGCCGTGTGTGGGGGCCAGCGGCATTGGTGCCGGTTCGGGGGACCACCACACGGTGGCCATGCCGACCGCCATTGACGCCGCCATGGCGGTGTAGGCCACGGCCCAAGCCGCGTCTTGGTAAGTGCCTGCTGGCAGGCCACCCACCTCGGCTTTGGCGGCAATCCAAAACACACCCGCTCCCGCCCAAATCATGGCGAGCCGATACCCGGTTTGGTAACTGGCAGCCAGCACCGCTTGCAAACGCGCATGTGCCGATTCGATGCGAAACGCGTCCAGCGCAATGTCTTGGGTGGCCGAACCAAACGCCACCAACAAGGCAAACCCCACCAGCGGAATCAGGCTGTCTTGGGGATTGCTGAGCGCCATGCCCAACAGACCGATCACGATGGCCACTTGCGCCAGCAACAACCAACTGCGCCGACGCCCCAACAGCGTCGTCAGCAGCGGGATGGACAGGCGATCCACCAGCGGTGCCCAGACCCATTTGAAACCGTAGGCCAAACCCACCCAACTCAAAAAACCAATGGTGGCGCGGTCGATGCCAGCCTCGCGCAAGCGAAAGCTGAGGGTGCCCAGCACCAACAAAAGTGGCAAACCCGCTGAAAACCCCAAAGCCAACATGCGCAAACTGGCCGGACTCAGGTAAATGAACAGGGTGTCTGGCCAGCGCCATGCGGCGGGGGCGGGAGTTGGGTTATCGTTCATACCCTTGTATTGTGCGACCCCGCCAGAGCCTCAACCCACATGCTGACCAAACGTGCTTTTCTTCACACCTGCGCCGGTTGCGCTGCAGGCTTGTTTGCGTTTGACGCCTTGGCCCGCGAAGGCGTGGAAGTCGGCGGCACTTCCAAGTTCGCCAAATTGGTACCGGCTGAACAAGTCGAGTCCTCGGCCCTGGCCCAGTATGGGCAAATGCTCAAGCAGGCCGATGAAAAAGACGCATTGGTTTCCGACGACCACCCGCAGGTGATTCGCTTGCGTGCGATTGCCAACAAGCTGATCCCGTTCAGTCATGAGTGGAACCCGCGTGCCCGCGAATGGAAGTGGGAAGTGAACTTGCTGAATTCGAGCCAGATCAACGCGTTTTGCATGCCTGGCGGCAAGATCGCTTTCTACAGCGGCATCCTCACCAAGCTGGAATTGACCGACGACGAAGTGGCCATGGTGATGGGTCACGAAATCGCCCACGCTTTGCGCGAACACGCCCGCGAGCGCATGGGCAAAAGCATGGCCACCAGCGGTTTGTCGCGCCTGGGTGGTGCACTGATTGCAGGCTACTTTGGCATTGATGCACGCATCACCGACACCGTGGCGCAGCAAGGCGCGCAGTTGTTGAGTTTGAAATTCAGCCGAGAAGATGAAAGCGAAGCCGACTTGGTGGGTATGGAATTGGCTGCACGTGCCGGTTACAACCCGCGTGCCGGTGTCACCCTGTGGCAAAAAATGAGCGCTGCCAACAAAGGCGCGCCACCACAGTGGCTCAGCACCCACCCCTCGGGCAACACCCGCATCAAAGAGATCGAAGCCAACTTGCCCAAAGTAAACCCGCTGTATGAGCGGGCCAAACAACCCTGAACCCTTTCACCCCTGAAGGAACCCCATGAAAAAGCACCGCCTGATCTGGGCCGCCGTCTTTGTCGCCTGCAGTGCCTCGGCCCAAAACGTCGAATTTGCAACCCCGCGCGATGGCGACACCGTGACCTCGCCGTTCAAGGTGCGCTTTGTGGTGCGCAACATGGCGGTGGCACCTGCAGGCGAGATCAAACCAGGCACAGGCCACCACCACATCTTGATCAACACCCCGCCGATCGAGGAAAACAATGTGATTCCAGCCGATGACCAGCACAAGCATTTCGGCAAAGGCCAAACCGAAACCGAGTTGAGTTTGCCGCCGGGCGAACACACGCTCAGCTTGCAATTCGCAGACGGTCTGCACCGCTCGTATGGCGAGGCATATCGCACAACGATTCGCGTGAAGGTGAAATGAGCGCAGGCTCAAAATGACATCAAAGTTCAGTTTCAAAATGAGCTAGTAATTACCACTAGCTATATCCAGATACATACAAATAGAGTCGCTCTCCCGGCCCGCTGATTCTCCAGCAGGCTTGACTTTCAATACATCAAGGGAGACCAGCATGGGACATGCGTTATCAGGTGGTGTGTGGGCGAACCTGCGCCAAAAGTTGGTGAGTTATGCGGGTGTTGGCGTGGGTCTGAGCCTGTTGCTCGGCACCTCTGCTTGGGCCAACGGCGATGTGGAAAAAAACATCGCCAACGATAAAAACTGGGCCGTGCAGGCTGGTGACATGGCCAATCAGCGCTACAGCCGATTGAGCCAAATCAACAAAGGCAATGTCGACAAGCTGCGGGTCGCGTGGACCTTCTCCACCGGCGTGTTGCGCGGCCATGAGGGCTCCCCCTTGGTTGTCGATGGCGTCATGTATTTGCATTCACCTTTCCCCAACAAGGTGTTTGCCATCGAATTGGACACCCAAAAAATCCTGTGGAAATACGAACCCAAACAAGACGCGGCGGTGATCCCTCAAATGTGTTGTGACACGGTCAACCGTGGCGTGGCCTATGCGGAAAACAAAGTCATCTTGCAACAAGCCGACAGCACCTTGGTGGCCTTGAACGCCAAAACAGGCAAGGTGGTGTGGAGCGTGAAAAATGGCGACGCCAAGCTGGGCGCGGTCAACACCAACGCACCACACATCTTCAAAGACAAAGTGATCACCGGCATCAGCGGTGGTGAATGGGGTGTGCGCGGCTTCATCGCCGCTTACAACTTGTCCGATGGCCAATTGGCTTGGAAAGGCTACAGCGTTGGCCCCGACAGCGAAATGCTGATGGACCCTCAAACCACCATGACCTGGACCGATGGCAAGATGGCGCCTGTGGGGGCCAACTCCTCGCTGTCCACTTGGCAAGGTGACCAATGGAAGATTGGCGGGGGCACCACTTGGGGTTGGTACAGCTATGACAAGGCGCTCAACCTCATGTATTACGGCACCGGCAACCCATCCACCTGGAACCCGGCCCAACGCCCGGGTGACAACAAGTGGTCCATGAGCATTTTTGCGCGCGACGTGGACACGGGCAAGGTGAAATGGGTCTACCAAATGACGCCATTTGATGAATGGGATTTCGACGGCATCAATGAAATGATCTTGGCCGACATCGACGTCAAGGGCAAACCCACCAAGGCCTTGGTGCACTTTGACCGCAATGGCTTTGGCTACACCATGAACCGTGTAACAGGCGAGTTGTTGGTCGCTGAAAAATTCGACCCCGTGGTCAACTGGGCCACGCATGTGGACATGAAGTCAGGTCGCCCGCAAGTGGTGGCCAAATACTCCACTGCCCAAAACGGTCCT
>JACCEC010592781.1_pt1 | contig 13575 bp, 12 predicted proteins | sample 7450121 | NCBI WGS metagenome assembly JACCEC01 (sample SAMN15323455, study PRJNA562643) | freshwater metagenome | isolation source: river surface water | place: USA:Blue River Watershed | collected 2017-08-18 | reverse complement strand
ATCTAGTAGTTATCTACTGTTTTGTTTAATTTAGTAGATAACAACCATTTATTAGTAAAGCTTCTCGAACCACACTACAATACGTATGGAGTGGCAGACATGCCGATTATTGTTCATGTTATGGGAGGTTGTATGCAGCATAAATTCAAACAGAAACAATCCGGCTTTACGCTGGTCGAACTGCTGGTGGTGATTGCCATTATCGGTATTCTGACGGCGATTGGTATTCCCATGTATTCGGGCTATCAGTCATCGGCCAAAGTGAGCGCAACCAAGCAAAACTTTGATTCCTTGAAAACCTACATGTCCGGTGAAATCACCAAGTGTGGGGCGGGTCTGGTGACTGCATTACCAGCCGCTTACGGCACTGTGAACTGTGATGGTACGCAGACGGCTAGTGGTTATGCCACCTATTTTGTGGCCTACGCTAACTCAACCATTAAAAATCCGTACAAAACCTCGGATACAACGCCAGCTGTTGCCGGCGCAGCCGCTGCCACGGCTGGTAATCAGGGTCGTTTTTACATCGATGCTGCTGATACAACCTGCTCTGGCCTTGCGGTTGCCACTGTGGTTGATGATGCTTCTGGAAACCCCGTGGTATACCCGAATAACGGAACAACCGGTACACCGGCCTGTATTTCGATTCAGTAACTGCGGAGAACGGGCAGGTGCGTTAAAGCCTGCCCGTGCCTATTATGTGCGTGAAGAAGCAGTCTGGCGTTACGCTGATGGAGTTGGTGGTAACGCTTGCGTTGTTGGGGATTTTGGCTGCGATTGGTACACCAGTACTTTTAGGCAATATCAGAGCCGCTAAGAATGCCGAGGCGCAAAACACCTTAAAAACGATTTACCTCATGCAAAAAAATTACTTTGCAGAGAATTACTGTTACTACGTCAATGCGGGTAAGGCAGACAACACGACCAGCGTCAATCAGGTGTTGTTAGGCTCCGCCGACCCAACGCATGGACCTATTATGGTGGGCGGTACGAATGATTTTTATTTTTACATACTGCCTGGCCCCATAGGGGCAGGCGGTAGCTGTACCGGGGTCAATGGCAACGATTACACGGCCTATGCGCAATCCAGGTCGGACAGTAATCTGGTGTATTCCATTAATCAGAACAATGTAAAAACGGGGTTTTGAATAGCGCATGGAGCATGGTGGCCTGCTGGAAATCGTCTACGCCTGTTTTATTGGCCTGATCATTGGTAGTTTTCTCAATGTCGTTATTTACCGGTTGCCACGGGCAGTGCTTGATGGCGAAGACGCGACGTTGCGCTGTTTAATGTGGCCAGCATCCAGAGCGCCTTGTTGTGGGCATTTTCTGAGCTGGCGTGAAAATATTCCCGTGTTTTCCTGGCTGGCGCTTAAGGGGCGTTGTGCCCATTGCGGCAAGTCGATTACGCCACGTTATCTCTTGGTCGAAGTATTGACGGGGGCGGCTTTTACCTGGTCTGCCTGGCAGTTTGGCTTGGGCCTACAAGCATTGGTTTATGCGCTACTGATGGCGCTGGTCATTGCTTTGTTTTTTATTGATTTAGAAACCTTCCTTCTGCCGGATCGCCTAACCCTGAGCATGCTTTGGTTGGGTCTAATGGCCAGTACCCAAGGCTATCTTCCCGTTGGCGTGATTGATTCGATTTGGGGTGCCTGTGCCGGTTTTATGTTGCCCTGGACCATCAACCAACTGTATTTCCTGATCCGTAAACATGATGGTTTTGGCGGCGGCGATTTCAAACTGTTGGCCGCATTAGGCGCTTGGACTGGTTGGCTCAATATCGTACCCATTCTTTGTCTGGCCAGTGTGCTGGGCTTATGTGGGGTGGGGTTTATCAGCCTGTTTAATCGGCAAAAGCTGGCTTTGGGCCAGGCCTTTGCCTTCGGTCCGTACTTAATTGTGTCGGGTATGACAATCTTGTTGGCTTCTCTCTCGTGGTGAATGATGGAAATTATCGATAAGGCGCTGCATTACGTCGCCAACTACAAGTTGTCTGACTTGCATCTACATGTGAACGAACCCGTGTCGATCCGTGTTGATGGTGAGATCCAGAGTTTCCCCGACGATATCGTGACTCAGCTGGATTTTGAGGGGTTTATCAAAACCTGGTTAACGCAGGAACAGCGCCTTAAGTTTATGGAGTGCTTTGATGCTGACCTGGCCGTGGAGTCCGGCGAGTTTCGCTTTCGAGTCAATCTGTTCAAAACTGCGCGCGGTTTGGCGGCGGTCATGCGCAAAATTGAGACGGTGATTCCCAGCTTTGACTCGCTCGGCCTGCCAGCCGTAGCGCGTGATGTGATTGAGCAGGAAAACGGGCTGATCTTAGTGACCGGTCCGACCGGTTCGGGCAAGTCCACAACCCTTGCCGCCATGATTGATCGTATCAATCGACATAAAAATGGGCACATCATTACCATTGAAGACCCAATCGAATATGTTCACCAAAATCAGAAATGTGTCATTTCCCAAAGAGAAGTGGCACGAGATACGCTGTCTTTTGCGTCGGCCCTGCGTGCTTCACTCCGCGAAGATCCAGATGTGATTCTGGTGGGCGAACTACGTGATCTGGAAACGATTCAGTTGGCGCTGACTGCGGCCGAAACGGGTCACTTGGTGTTCGGCACGCTTCATACCAGCGGTGCCCCGAACACGATTAACCGGATTATTGACGTGTTTCCGCCACAGCAACAGGATCAGGTGCGGGCGCAGTTGTCACAGTCGTTACGCTTGGTCATGACCCAGCGCTTAATGCGCCGTAAGGGCGGTGTTGGTCGGGTGGGTGCCTTTGAAGTGATGACCTGCAACCCGGCCGTCAGAAACCTGATTCGTGAAAACAAAGTATTCCAGATTCCCAGTGTTATGCAGATGGCGCGTGGCGAAGGCATGGTGACTATGGATGCCTCGCTGCAACAGTTGATTCAGACCGGTCAGATTGATTCTTAATGAATCAGCAGGGCGTGACTTTTCTTGAGGTTGTTGTCGTTGTCGCGATTCTTCTGATCGTGAGCAGCCTAGTCTCGCCGAGCATTCAAGACTGGCGCCAGAAAAAGTCGCTGGAATCTGATTTTCACGCCGTGTTGGCCCAAATTGATTATTTGAAAACACGGGCGAGAACGCTTAATGGCACGGCCATACTGACATGTCAGAGCAGCGGCGGTCGTGGCACGGTGCTCGGGTATCAGGTTTCAACTAATCCCCAGTCATCGGTGAGCGATTTATCCGCCAGTTTCAGCAGCCGTGTTGTCGAAAACCCGGCGGCGCAAACCGCTGGCTACAACCTCTTGTCAGGCCAAACTGTGGTTGTATCGGATATTTGCAATGGTGCCAATGCCATCATTACGGCGGCCGGGCAGGTGGGTGTGACGGGTAACGGCCAACCGCTATTGATTGAGTTAGAACCCAAGGCCGGTAAAGCGCAAATGGGGGGCTTTCGTATACTGGTGAACCCGTCGACCGGTTTTATCCAGAAATTCAAATGGCAGATTTCGGCATCGCGCTGGGCGGAGATTGACTGATGCTGCTGCTAAAGCACTCAGAGATAGGCGCTCAGTCTGGCTTTACGCTGGTTGAGGCGCTGGTGGCGATGGCGATCTTCATGTTGGGTTTTGGCGGGTTGTACGTTTTTTTTAACCTGTCACAGCATTCAGTCATGGAATCCGAGCGTCGCATGTATCTTAACCTCATGGGCGACCGAATTATTCAGACCATCGCCGCAGAAGGGCAGCGTAGCGTCAGTGATCCCCTCAATCCGTTCACCAATCCTGCGCGTTATGCCGGTAACTTGAATGCCTGCACTTATGATGCGACCGATGTGCGTCAGTCGTGGTGTCAGGATCTCAATACGAATGTGGGGCCGTTTAACCCCAGTTCTGGCAACGAAGACCGTCAGGTTGATCTAACCAACGATGGCACTGGGCTCATTGTGAATGTGTCTTTGTTGGTGGCTGACGGAAAGGTGAGTGCGTATTTCACCAGAAAGCTTCGTCAGCTATGAACCAGAACAGCCAAGGTTATACGTTGGTAGAAATGCTTGTGGCGATGGCTGTTATGTCGATTGTGCTGGCCGGCACGTATGCCGCGTATGCTTTTTTTGCACGCCAGCAGCAGTTGATTCTGTCGCAAACGGAGCTGTCTCGTAACGCCATGCGTGCTATTGATTTGATGCAGTCAGATATCCGCATGGCTGGTTTCAAAGACCATGCAGATCCTGATGTGATGCAGGCAGGTCAGCCCATTGTGATTGATCAGTCCGATCCCGCCGATCTACGCCTGGTATTTGACGACTATGATTCGTCCGGTAATGTACGGCGGATACTGACGCGTTATTACACCAAGTCGTATACCTCTGCGGAAAGCGGTTTGCAACGCGACCGAATTTTGCGTCAGACCAGGCGTTGTTCAGATCCAGCGGCTTTTTGTGATTTGACTAATTCCATCTCGACAACGCCCGACCCTGATGGCGAGCCGCTGCTGGATTGGGTTGATCGATTTATCGTAACGGGTCAGAATCAAAAAGCATCAGGTAGCTTCAAAAATCAGTTTCAAACTTTGAAGGTGGAACTGATCCTGAAATCACCTAAAAAACTAGAGGGCGCTGTTAAGGACACGACCAAGAACTTTAGCTTTGTTGCGAGGGCCAAGAATGTTTCGTTGGTCCCCTGAACCTTTAAGCGTGATGCAGCATCTGCCACAGTCGACAACGGGTGCACAGTCGGGCATCGCCATGGTGATCAGCCTGATTCTGCTGCTGGTCATTACCGCCATGGGCCTGGGTATTGCCTATGTGGCCACGGTTCAATCGGATATGGTGGCGGCTGTCGCCAATAAGCCTGTGTCAATAGAAGCGGCTGATACTTGCTTTGATCATGCGCTGGAATGGATTCAGAAACCAGCAGGGCAGAGCTGGGTTAATGGTGAAGGACTTCCACTGGACCTCGCAGCCAATGGTGGGCCACTTGCTGGCAAAACCTTGATGGCCGACACCATTCCTATGGGGCAGAACGACAACCGTACGGCCGCATTTGTTCATCGCGCTGGTCGCGCAACCTACAGCAGCTGCCTCGTCGAAAAACTGTCATCAACCACCAACGGTAATACCGGCAACGAAATTGGTACATCGAACGGCTATGGTTCAAGCAATTTTATATACGTCATTCGTATCACCGCCCAGGGCGATTACAACGTGCCGCTGATAGGCAGTGCTATTGATACCCGTTTCTGGCAATCAGGCTCCAGCCGTTCTGTGGTTGAAGCCGTTATTCAATACACGCCATAAGTGAAGACCATGGCCTATTTCTCATTTTTTTACGCCGCTCAATCAAACACGCAAATAGTACGGCGCGTTGCCTCGGTTTTATTTGGTTTGAGCTTGTTGTTGCCAATGTCATCACAGGCTCAGAGTTCATTTCCTGCATTTGGCATCATTCACAACTCACTCATCAAGGCTGACCAGACCATTATGTTGGGTGTTACGCCATATGGAAATTTGAATACACCAGATAACGTGGGCACGTTAGCTAACAATACGATGAATCAGAGCAAGGATTCACGTGGACGTACGTTGCAACAAGTGAATCCGGGCGCTGTGGGTATTTCTTACTACTGGCCTGGTGCCCAGCGTCGTGCTTCAGATACCGGGAGTTTGATTTGGAATTCTTATTATCTACCTGGCTGGTATGACTCAACGAGCGTTGGTGCGAAATGGGAATCTTGGTCAGCGGGGGCCATTGATAATCGTAACCAGCAAGCATGGGCTTCTATCAGTGCATGGATTGGCCAGGGAAAAGCGACTGCCCAGACAACCATGACGGTTAAAAGCTTCACAGTCGATGCCACCAGTGTTAAATCCACCGTCTGGATCAACGACACTTCCGGTGTGCCCATGCTGGAAATCACCCATCTTTATGGGCCGACTTCTGGAGCGACTAACAAAAACTTATTCCAGGGATTAGTCACCATTACCAACATCTCAGGGGGAACCCTGCGGGATGTGCACTATTTGCGAAGTATGGATTGGGATGTGATTGAAAACGCTACGGGTCCGTTGGTAGATGCCGTTGGCGTTCGTTCATCCTATCTGGGCGGCAATTACCCGAAAATCTGGAGTTATTGTGATAACGGCGGGGAAGACAGTAAACACGCCAACCCCTTCCTTGCCTGTAAGCCCTGGAATAGCAGGACCTTGAACCAGGACTATACGGGCTTGAACGGTGCGGGATACAGTTCGGCAGGTACCGGCTCTTCGTTCAATTTTCAGTTCGGTGACCTAGAATGTAACGAATCGGCTACGTTTTACGTTTACTACGGCGCTGGTGATTCACGCGAAACGCTTGTGAGTGCGATGAATACCGTCGGTGCAACGACCTATTCGATGGGTTATGACCCGCTGTATCCGACACTCGCCTATACCTTCGGTTTCAAAGGCGTTAGCGGTACAGCGGTACCACCGGCTTTGCCGACTAAAGTGGCTTCACTTCCGGGCGGCAGCAGTACCGATCCTAATGTTTATCAGACCTATGCGCCGCCCATACTAGGTGACGGCACTATTTATCAAGCGCTGTTCCGCTATCAAAAGGATAAGCAATGGATTGGCGAGATCAAGCGCTACGGGTTAGATGCAACGGGAGCCATTAAAGCCGAAGCCCCGCTGTTGGCCAGTACGGGTTTAAAAGCGCGTGCCGCCGTGAACGGTGATTTTGGCAGCGGTGGCCGTTCGATCTGGACGGTGGGCTATGACCCGCGCTGTATGGCTTCCGGTTTTGGCAACGGTGACAGAAACAATTTTAATTTAACCAATGCAACACTGTTGGAAAAACTGCTTTTCAACTGCCCTGCAGCAACTAATCTTACGGCCACCAATGATTTGATCAACTTCACCCGTGGTCTCAACGCGTATCTTGAAGAAGATGCTTTAGCCACGGCCGTGCGTGCCTCCGTACTAGGTGATACGTACCACTCTGAAATGGTCATGGTTGGTGCACCCAACGCGCCATGGAGCTCAGACGTTAATAAATTCGGCAAGTCTGAGGCCTATTACCGCTACACCAAGGGTTACAGCACGTTTATTACTAACAATGCTAGCCGGCGCACTCAGATCTATGTGGGCGCCAATGATGGCATGCTGCACGCCTTCGACCTGGATCTTAATGAACAATGGGCATTTATCCCGCCGCCCGTTTTACCCATGTTACGGAACATGGCAGGCGATAAAGGTGCAGGCACCATGGGTGGTGGCAAGAGCAATACGATGTTCACCGTTGATGGTCCGATTACGGTGAAAGACGTTTATTTTTCTGCTGAAGGCAAGTGGAAAACCTTACTCATGGGTGGGCTCGGCTGGGGTGGCAATGCCTACTATGCATTGGATATTACGGATCCAGCGTCTCCTCAGCACCTATTCAGTTTTAGTAATGATGTCAGTAACAAGGTTGTCAACTACTGGGATGCCAGTGGTAAGAAATCAACATTTGCTTACAACAGTAATTGCACAGCATTCGATTATTCCAAATTGGGTGGGACCTGGTCACGGCCTGTCATCATGCTTCTGCCATATAGCGAAGGTTCTTTTAATCAGCGTTGGGTTGCCGTTTTTGGCGGTGGCTATGCGGGTGGTGCTTCGGTGACAGGGACAGGGTCAACCAGTTCCTTTGGCGCCTACGCCTATGCTATAGAGTTGGAACCGAATGCAGGGCTATCTACCGAAAGCTGCGGTGCTACATCCGCTAATGCAGTCACCTCAACCGGTGGCCATGTTATTACGGCAACGCCACTGACCAGTGATCCGACCTCGAACATCCCGAATGGCGTGACGGCGCATTTGTCTGTGGTGACGGGCGATGGAACATCAATCGCCAATTATTTTGGCGGCATTGCCTACATGACCGACCTGCAGGGCAAGCTCTGGAAGTGGAATCTCAGTAAGGCCAGTTTGTCTGATAGCAACACGGGACTGTTCAGCCTTTATCAGTCTTTCCGAGCCGAGGCTACTTTGGCCAACGACCGCATGGGCTTTAATCAATTAGGCTCGACCATCGTCACGGGGCAGGATGCATCGGGCAATAATTTGAGCCGTCTTTACAACTACTTTGGCACAGGTGATCTGACGCGTATTCAGCGTCGCGCATCCACTATCAACAACCGGATCTACGGTGTTTCCGATCCGAACTTCCCGTCTAAATTGTTGACTAATACGAATCAGACGGTGGCCACGTTTACGAACGTTGATAGCCAAAGCTGCTCGGTCAACAACTCTTGGTATGCGAATGTATGGGCCAAGACCGGCGTGAGCGCCGTGGCTGATTATCAGAAGATTGTGGGTCGAGCTTCGGTTTACAATAAGTATGTCTATTTCACGGCCTACCAGCCAGAAGCACAGTCCTGCCCCAAATATGGCATGAGCCGCTTGATTGAAATGAGCGACACCTGTCAGGCAGGCGGCGCAGGCGCTGTGATTGGTGATGGCTTGGCGACACAACCCGTGATTGATACTAAAGGCAATATATACGTGGGTGTCAGTAACCTGGCCCCGGGCAAGTCTTTACCCAATGGGGTCGATAACATCGCTAAAATGTCGGCCACGCCTCGTGCCAATTCGGGGCGGATTCAGTACAAGTCGTGGCGTGAAAAGCGCACGCCATAAATAACGAGCATTTAGGTCTACGCGCATGAACAACCCCCTTCAGCCCTTTATCAAGTCGTTTATTGATGCATTGAGCAAGTACTCAATCCGTCAGGAGGATGTTGTGGGCGTAGATATTACGCCTAACTATATCCGTATTGCCCAATTGAGTGAGAACAGTCAGGGTTGGGTATTGGAAAAGCTGGGCGTCAAGTACGTGTCGGATCGGGCCACACTAAATGACATCCGTGATGCGCAGGATGATTATGCCAACAAGCTACGAGAGCTGGTCTCCAGTGCGCGCCTGGAAACGCTGAATGCGGCGATTTCTATTCCGATCACCTCGGCGATAGTACGTACGGTCACCCTGCCGTTGATGAGCGATGAAGAAATCGAAAATGCTATTCAGTACGATTCGCTCTGGAACAACATTTTGCAATTGGAAGAAAAGCTGGATGATTACGCCATCTTCTGGCAGGTGATTCGCCGCAACACGTCAGATAACACTATGGAGTTGCTCTTTGTGGCATCCAAGTTATCTGAGATCAATCAGTACGTACAGATCGCCACACGGGCTGGCTTGAACCCGGTGGTGGTGGATGTGCGCTGTTTTGCTATTCGTAATGCGTTAAAAACCCAGAAGCACAAATTTCCAGCGAATACCGCCATTGTTGAGTTCGGTCCGAACGAAAACTATGTGCTGATCGTCACCGACGATGCACCATTTATCTATGATATTTATATTTCTGATGCCGATCGCTCGCTAATCGAACGCTTTGAATTAGAGGGTGAGCAGGGAAACCGTGTTTACGACCGTTTTGCCGGCCAGGTGATGCAGGCATTTCGAGCCTACGAAAATAAAATGGGCAAGACCTTGGTGGACAAGGTGCTACTGGTTTCACCGATTCAAGAAAAGCAGCAACTGTTGACGCAGATGCGTCGTTTTCTTGATGGCTATGGTGTGGATCTGTTTGACCCGATGGAAGAGTTACAGGTTCCGGCCAATCTGGAAGAGGTGATTGAAGGGGAGCCCAATGTGTCGGTATTTACCTCGGCGATTGGTCTGGCCGTGCGTAAGGTTGATATCTTTGGCTACTACAAGTATGTCACGGGCGTCAGCAACGTGAATCTGTTGCCCAACCGGGATACGGTGCGTCAGGTCGAGCGCAAGAAGATGCTGTCCAAACTGGGTATGCTGGCGATTGCGGGAGTGATGGGGCTCTTTATTCTCGGTACGCTGTTTTATCATTATTTCTTCGACAATACCCTGGCCGCCAATTACCAGAATGCCATACAGCTTGAGAAGCAGCTGCAAACAAAAGAAGCGGTGTTGGCCAATCTGAAGTCACAGCGTGCCAAATATGGCTTGATGCTCGATGCCAGCAAGGAATTCAAGTCCAATCAGCTTTCAACTTATTTGTTGTTGGATTCGATTAACCAGATCGTCCCTGGCGGTGTATGGTTTTCGGTGATCAGTTTCGACAGCCCGAGTAGCTTGATCATCAAAGGCGAGGGCGCCAATGATCAGGTGATTGTTAATTTTATTGACCGCTTGCAAAAACTGCCGATGGTCGAGCGTGCTTCACTGCAGACCATGTCGATGACGAGTGGCAGCGTGGTGCGCAAGGGCAGCGGACCAAAACAGTTTGAAGTGCGCTGTGTGGTTTCAACCATTCCAGCAGTCACGGCACCTTCTGGCAAACCTGTCGCACAGCCTGCCGCACCGGTCGATGCGCAGCCAGCCAAGGCTGTTATCCATCTTTGAGAACTGAGTTATGCGCCTGAATGAACTGAAAAATATTGATGTCGGCGTGCTGCTGCGCTCTCTGATCTCACACAGAACGACGTTGGTCAGCGGCCCCTACGCCAAAGTAATTTTGTGGTCGGTGCTGGGGGCGCTGGTGTTCTTTTCCTACGTGTATTTTTTCCTCTGGCCTAACCTGGAAGAGCGTCAATTGATGCAGAGTAAAGTCAATGCCATTCCTGAGATGGAGGCACGCCTGCAGGTCATTGATGCGGCTACCCTCAAGGCGCAGAACGAGCTAGGTCTGGCTGAAAAGAACTATTCTGAACTGAATCAGCTGTTCAGTGTGGAGTCTGAACTGGAAGAGCTTTACCAGCGGTTGAGTGAGATGGCGACCTCGCAAGGGTTGGTGATCAGCTCGTTATCGAAGGAAGGCGAAGATGCCATTTACAGCGGCTCCAAGCAGGTCAGCAACGCTGCTCAGCCAGCACCCGCTGTGCAGGGTGGGAAGGCGAAAGTAGATCCTGCCACCTCCGGGCCACCGTTGTTTTACCGGATTCGTTTGAAGGTTGAACTGAAGGGTACCTACGCACGTTACATGCGCTATCGCGCCTTACTGGCGCAGTTTGATAAGAGCATTAATGTGGACAAAGAACAGATTACCCTGGTGCCGGGTGATAGCCGCGGTACGGTAGTCGTTGTATCGCAGCTTTCCACTTTCCGCCTGCCGAATAAATTGCCGACCAAGCCGCAAAGCGAACGAGTCAGTATCAGCAGTCAGCCATCACAAGGGGCTTTGCTGCCGACGGCCTGGCAGGATGATAGCGATTTTCGTTTTTATAAGATGAGTGCTGTCACCAATGACCCACTGCTTGCGCCAGTACCGGCCAATCCAGCCATGCCGCCAGCAGCAACGGGGGCAGAGCGTGAAGATCGTGCCTTGAGTGTTGCCCCCGGTGCATCCAGTGCAGGATCGACGAGAACCCAACGCGGACAAGACCGCGATCCTTTCTCGCGTGGCTCCAGCGGCATGATCGAAGGGGGCCGCGACCCGCGTCAGTCGCCCTTGCTGATGGCCAGTCCTGAGTCTTATGTCATTACGGGCGTCATTGTGTCGCCAACAGTCAAAGCGGCTATGATTCGAACCGACTTCCGTGAAAACTATGTGGTGAAGGTAGGCGATCGTCTGGGTAATCAGGGTGGTGTGATCACCGATATTGATCTGGATGGCATTGTTCTGAGGCAGGGTAATGGCCGTATCCGCCTTTATGTTCAATCGCAGTACGGTCAGCAGCCTGTGGCCCCCGGGAGATAAGTATGCTTTACAAACTGTACGCGTCCGTGACGCTCACTTTGGTGCTCTCTGGTTGTCAGGCCTTGAACAATCTGCCACCACAATCGAATGATCAGATGCGTCAGCAGATGGTGCTCGACCCGCAACAAATCATGACCGATCTGGTACCAAAGACCGAGCAGACGTTGGCCATGGGGCCGAAGATTGAGCGCCGACCCAATGAGCAGCTGGATCAGAATCGACGTAATTTCATCAACGAAACGCAGCGCTCGGAAGACGGGCAGTGGAAGTCATTCAAGGTCAATCTTAATTTCGTTGATGTCGATATCCGCGAGCTGGCTCAGGCTATGACACAGATCTCCGGTGTCAATATTTTGGTTGGTGACGACGTCGAAGGTACGGTTACCGTCAAAATTAACAATGTGCCTTGGGACAAGGCGCTGGATAATATCTTACGTATCAAAGGGTTATCGAAGAGCGTGGATCCGGGTGCCAATATCATCCGGATTCAAAAGCCGGAAACAGTGCTGGCGCGCGATGAGTTCGAGCGTAAGCGTTTGGAAGAGGTGAGTCGGCAGATTGCCGCTAAGCGTATCGTGAGTACGCAATCGACTGAAATCTTTCGCTTGTACTACACCAAACCGGGTATCGTAAAAAAACAGCTGGAAGCTATTTTCGGGGGTAATACCGGTAGTGCAGCGCCAGGCACAGTGCGGCCGCCGGGCGGCATCATTGAAATTACAACGGATGAACGGATCAACTCGATCATTGTAAAAGGGACTTTAAGCGAGCTCGAATTAGCCGCTAAGCTGATCTCTAAGTTAGATATTCGGACTCAGGAAGTGCTGATTGAGGCATTTATCGTTGAGGCTTCAGACGATTGGCAGTATGAGCTTGGCGCCCGATTGGGTAGCTATTCGGCATCGGCCAATTCGATCAACAAAATCGGTGGTACGGCAGCAGGCGCCAATACCAGTGCCAGTGACATGGCATTGGGTACGGCGGCGGGCTCTGTTTTTGATAAGACGGTGGCCGGGGCACCCTTTGGCTTTGGTTACCTATATCAGACAACTTCCTCCGCGCTCAAAGTCGAGCTCAGTGCAATGGAAAAGCTCAGTCTTTTGAAAATAGTCTCAAACCCGCATGTCTTTACCATGGATAACGAAGAAGCGGTCGTGATTGATGGTACTCAGATTCCTTATCCCGTGCCTGGCGTTGGTGCGAATCAGATTACCTATGAGTTTAAAGATGCAGCGCTTAAATTGACGGTCACACCCAGCATTGTTGGTGATGGCAATCTCTTTTTGAACATGGTCGTTAATAAAGATTCGCCAGTACCCAGTGCGAATCCTTCGGCCCCGCCGGCTATTTACAAGCGCGAGGTGAGAAGCAAGTTGCTGATTCAGGATGGCACGATTGCCGTGATCGGCGGCATTTACGATCAGACCAAGGAAAACACGGTCGAAAAAGTACCGTTGCTCGGTGATATACCGTTCTTGGGATCTTTCTTCAGCTACACGAAGAAAGCAGACAAGAAAACACAGCTCTTGGTATTTATTGCGCCAAAGATTGTGAACTGATATGGCAACAATCATGGATCCTTCGTATGAAGTGGCAAGGTTCTGCCTCGACCGTGGTTTGGTGGATTTGGTGCGTTTTAAGAATGCAGAAACCCAGAGTAAGGCCTCTGGCACTTCGGTGTATCAGATATTAGTCTCGTCACAAGCGATTAACGACTCGGAAGCCAAAGACGCTATTGCGGCCTATCTGGATTTGCCTAAGGTCAATGCGGAGGCCGTCCGCGACCAGGTGGTGGAGAGTCTGTCAGCGATTCCGGCCAATTTTTCGCTGGAGAACCGTGTTGTACCGTTAGGTGAAAGTGAACACCGCTTTAATGTGGCGATTTCTGAACCCAGT